>JGI24705J35276_12237471_pt1 | contig 11268 bp, 12 predicted proteins | sample TergutNt197P4_FD_35276 | JGI IMG/M metagenome (IMG submission 35276)
CCCTCAAAAGCTTGCAAACTCAATCAGGCGCCCGCGCTAGAAATTGGACTTAGCCCAACAACTTGGACGCTTTTTCACGGACGACTAAGTCTGCACTAAATGTTACTGCGATAAGGGCCGTGGACGATACGATAGCCAACGTGGTGGCAGTCAGCGTATAGGCCGACTTCGGGCCAATATGCGACATACAGGCTCTTGCCATGCAACGAAAGAGGCCGCCTGCGTTGGCCTCTTAACGATATGATGCTGTAAGCGGCCGGACGCGATACTATCCACTCGCGGCAGGTCAGCGAAACCCGTCACCATTCGATCGTTGGGCGCAGCAGAAACGCCAGCGCCACGCCACCATCAGGGGATTGGATTCCCAGTTTCAGGAACGAGATGTGAATGGCAGCATCGTCCGATGCGAAGCCAATGCCGAAGAAGATCGAGGCGATATGAACTCATTGAAGCGCCTCACCGGCTGCGCCTCTCGAAACGTCCATCCCGCTTTGCCAAAAGTGAGCGGCCCGGTTCCGATCCCCTTGCGCAATAAATTCAAGTGCCCATCGAGTTCGGTTAAGGTTGCAGCACGCGGGCCTATTGTTGTCACTGTGCCGTCCGTTTCCATGTTCCACCCCCAGACGAGCGAGTTCCAGACCGTCACGCGCTTTTCGGTGACGACGGCCAACGACACGACTGCGCGCCATTTGGTTGTGCCCTGCGCCGCGCTGGGGGGAGGTCTTCGTGAGCGATCTATAAACCTTTTTCGCAAGGTCGGGTCACTGGCAATCTCGCTGTTGGTCCAGTAGAACGGGAGATCATCGTCGGCAGGGCACCCGTCAACACAATAAGGTTGAGTACTAGGGGCCGGCTGATTGTGCTGATAGACCGTCTGTACCCATGTCAATTGTTTGCCGAGTTCTCCGTCGCGTTCTACGACCATTTGAGCGCCATCAGACATTCCGGTGAGTTGCTTTGTGACAACACGCCAAGGAATGGGAATATTTAGCTGATCGCCCGGCTGAATGTTTTCAGGTGTGCCGCGCTTGTCAATTAGTCCCGAGTTTCCTGGATCTTCCCATATTTTCTTCCAGTCGAGCGCTTTGTATCCATACGCCTTGGCGATGCCAGATATGGAATCACCGCGCCTTACGCGATAATCTTCATAGAACACAATTCCCCCCGTGAATGAGCTATGTTCAGTTTTCGCCTAACAGTTTCATCTTTCCGCTCTTCAAATCGGCCTCGACAAAGCGATGCTTGCCGATGACGAGCGAGATACTCCCATGTGCCGTGATGTCGATACGACGCACAACCGGGAAGCCTACCGACGGCCGGCCCGTCTCCTTCAACACGTCCGCGCGCCAAAGAACAGTGCCAGCGGAGGTGCGGGCAGTCACCGATGTCCCATCTTGGTCAACGCTGACGGTGATGCCGGAACTGGGATCTGTCGCTGACACGATCGCGTCTGGATAGGCGCGCACGGACGCGTGCTCTGTTGCGCCTTGCTTTGAATCGCCAGCCTGCACGAATCCGCCTCCGCTGCCGTTTAGGATGCCGTAAACGATCGCAAAGGTGACCACGCTTCTGATTAGTGAGCGCATTGACCCCTCACGCGATATGCAATCAGCACGGGAACTTATGGTACAGAGCTGCTTGCACTAGCGCAAGTGGTGCAGGGTCATGAAGCGCGTCAATCTGTTACGCTCTTTACCCTCCGCACGCAGCGGCGTGCTGCGCCGCCATTTCAACGTCGGCGGCCATAATTCGCTGGAAAGCCGGGCGTGAGGTGATACGCTCAGAATAGCGAACAAACACGTCCTTCTTGGGCACAATTCCGAACATCATCGTCCAGCCAAGCGCCACCCCCCAAAGAATGTCGGTTGCGGTCATTTGCTCGCCGAGCAGATAGGGTCCCTTGGAAAGCTGCGACTCCAGAACGCCGAGCATGGAATCGTAATCCGAATACGACAATACGGAAGCTTGATGAGTCCCCGGCGCGGGTTCACGTTTCATGAACTTGTCCATCACCGCTGGCTCAAAGGATGAGCCATAGTAGGCGATCCAGCGCAGATATGGACCTCGCCTGATGTCGTCGAGCGCGGGCGTCAGGCCAGCCTGCGGGAACAGGTCGGCAAGATAGATGAAGATCGCCACCTGCTCGGTCACCACGGCCTCGCCGTGACGGATGGCGGGCACCTTGCCCAGCGGATTGATCGCGCGATAGGCCGGCTGCCGCTGCTCTCCAGCCTTCAGGTTGAGGACGTGGAGATCGTAGGGAGCTCCGAGTTCTTCCAGCAGCACCCGTGCACCGGTCGCGCGGGTCTGCGGCGAGTAATAGAGGGTGATACGATCAGTATTGGTCATTTGGGGGCTCCTCTGAATGCTCGGGTTGATAATAGTCAATAATGGCAAGTTAAAGCAGCCTCATGGGACGAACCCGGCGAAGACCTAGCCCGGACTGGCACGCCGTCGAAGCACCCTGACCGCGTCATCTAACGGTAGAACGGAAACAGCTCCGGCGCGCTCTCGGAGGCTGACGGTGCCTTGTTCCGCTTCACGTTGTCCGACGACGGCCACGACTGGAATACTCGCCGCGTGCGCGGCAACGATTCGCCGCGACAGAGTGTCTGCGCTGTCGAAGAGGACACCCCTGACGCCTTCAGCTCCGAGCACATCGAGGACCTTTGTCGCGTATTCGGAATAATCATGCGATATGGGAGCGACCGCAACTTGGTCGGGTGACAGCCAGAACGGCAGCGCTCCGGCATAATGTTCAAGTAACATTGCGATGAAACGACCGATTGAGCCGAACACTGCGTGATGGATCATTACCGGTGTCGTGCGGTCGCCGTCCGATCCGACGTACGATGCGTTGAGGCGTTTCGGAAGAACGCTGTCGAGCTGAACAGTTCCGCATTGCCAAGATCGACCGAGTCGATCGCGAAGAGCAAACTCAAGTTTAGGCCCGTAGAAAGCGCCCTCTCCAGGCTGGATTTTGTATGACAAGCTGCGTTGCCGCGCGGCTGCGGCAAGGGTCTGTTCTGCCCAATCCCACAGTTCGTCCGAACCTGCGCGCGCGAGTGGTCGGGTGGAAAGCGACACCTCGGGCTCCGGAAAACCAAAGTCAGCATATACTTCTGACAGCAGCGCGACGAAGCGGGCAATCTCACCAGGCACGTCCTCCTCGCGGCAGAACACGTGGGCGTCGTCCTGCTCGAACCCGCGCGTGCGCATCAATCCGTGCAGGGAGCCAGACGGTTCATCGCGGTGGCAGACGCCGAACTCGGCGTAGCGAACCGGCAGGTCGCGCCAGGAGCGAAGGCCTCTGTTGAATATCTGGACGTGGCAGGGACACGACATCGGCTTTAGCGCCATCGGACGCTCGCCATCGGGGAAATTGAACATGTGTGCACCGAACTTCTCCCAATGGCCGCTCTCAATCCAAAGCTTTCGAGGTAGAAGCTGCGGGGTTCTCACTTCGGCATACCCTAGTCGACGCATTCTGCGGCGGATGTAGTCCTCCAAGATGCGATAAAGCGTGTTGCCACGCGGATGCCAGAAGACCATCCCCGGCGCATCCTCCTGGATATGCCAGAGATCGAGACGTGTTCCGAGATTTCTGTGATCTATATCGTCCATAGCATGCTCTCCTGAATGGAAGCAGCGCGGACGAGTTTGCGCACGAAAAAGGCCCCGTCCGTCGCCGGCGGGGCCGTTCTGGTTGTGCAGTCTGCTACCGCATACGACCAGTAAACGACCCGCCGAGGCTGGTCGTCACGGTAGTCATAGATACGGAACAGATATTGCGCATGTAGTTATTGTGGATTGTCTCTCCCGCCTCGTCAACCACCCGTTTTGTGAAATTGCGATGGCTGCTGTGGGGCAGACTCGGTCTTAAAGGCTAGCGTGGCTGTGGTCAGGTCTTGGTCTCCAAAAGTTGACGAAGGCGTGGGCTTCTGTTGCATTTGCCTTATCGGGTGGATGTCTGGCATCTTCGGCAAATCATCGTTTCCGCGGTTTCCGTCCAGCGAAATTAGGATTTGCATCCATGTCCATGCCTGCCCTGTTCAAGGGTCGTTTGTCCCTACCGGTGATTGCTTCGCCGCTGTTCATCATCTCTGTGCCTGATCTCGTCATCGCGCAATGTAAAGCGGGTGTGGTCGGTTCGTTTCCGTCGCTGAATGCGCGTCCGGCCGCGCTCCTGGACGAGTGGCTCGCGCGCATCAAGGAAGAGCTTGCGGCTTACGACCGCGCGCACCCGGAACGGCCGTCGGCGCCGTTCGCGGTGAATCAGATCGTGCACAAGTCGAACAATCGGCTCGATCACGACATGGCGCTTTGCGAAAAGCACAAAGTCCCAATGGTCATTTCCTCGCTGGGAGCGCGCGAAGAGCTGAACCAGGCAGTGCACAATTGGGGCGGCATCATCTTTCACGACGTGATCAACCAAAAATTCGCGCACAAGGCGGTCGAGAAGGGGGCCGATGGCCTGATCCTGGTCGCGGCCGGCGCGGGCGGCCACGCTGGAACGTTGTCGCCGTTCCCCTTCGTGGCCGAGACACGGCAATGGTTCGATGGGCCGATTGCGCTGTCGGGGGCGATGGGCAACGGCAAGGCCATCCGCGCCGCGCGCATTCTCGGCGCCGACTTCGCCTATATCGGCTCAGCCTTCATCGCCACGAAGGAAGCCAATGCGGTCGAGCGCTACAAGGAGATGATCACCAGCGCCTCCGCCGAGGACATCATCTATTCTAACCTGTTCACGGGCGTGCACGGCAACTACCTCAAGCCCTCGATCGTCGCCGCCGGCATGGACCCGGAAAATCTGGCGACTTCCGATCCGTCGAAGATGAACTTCGGCACCGATGCGTCGGGCGAACGCGCCAAGCCGAAAGCCTGGAAGGAGATCTGGGGCAGCGGGCAGGGCGTCGGCAGCATCGAGAAGATCGTGCCCGCGGCCGAACTGATCGCGCGCTTCAAGAAGGAATACGACGAAGCAATCGATCCTCCGCTCTGAGAAATGGGGTAGTCCGTCACTCTATCAAATTTTCCCACGTTTGGCGGCCACCCGTTGTCATTCCGGGGCGGCGCGAAAGCGCCGAGCCCGGAAACCATAACCACAGGCAAATGAAGTGGCGCATTGCATTAGCCTCCCGGCAAGCAGGAAACTCGGTCCGTATCATTGGCGCTGCCTTGACAGCAGTCCCTCCAACTTGCGGTCGTGATTATGGATTCCGGGCTCGCTTCGCGCCCCGGAATGACAGTTGTTGCCAGTAAATAGCTGCCAACGAGATGTGTGAACGTGATGGGATCTCAACGGGACGACGCCTCACCTTCGAAATCAAACCCTTCCAGCGCAACGGAGAAACGATAGATGCCATCTATCGTGTCGACGGCAGCAGCGTCGTCATCAGTCCTGACGCCCCGTCTCGTGGTCGAGAAGCGGTAGCGTCGAAGTTGTCGATATTTTCGCCGCCGCACTTAACGTCGATTTAATCATGTTGCCCAAATATCTGCCTCCACGACTGCGGCTGGGTCTAAAGGGGAAGGGCTATGAGCTTTTGGGTTGATGAAAGGACGCCGGCAACGCTTGAGGAGATTCGTCTTTGCGTGGCGCTTGCGCTGGCCAGCCATCCGCTTTGCCACGACGTGAAGTTCGACATCGTCAGCGTGCCCCGCACCCGTCGGGGCGGCAACTGGACCGTCACCCTGCAATCGATCGAGCCGCGCGCGGTGAGGGAGGCCTCCGAGATCGTCGCCGACATCCAGGACACCTATGACCTGATGGCAGCTGACCTGACGGCAGCGGCCTGATTTTATACGACTTTCGGGGCCGTTCGGCTCCCGAGGCGGCTTTGCCGACGGCACGGTTAGGCCCTAATTATCGCCCAGTTCTGCGGGCAAATGGGTCGGACTGAACTGGGCCGACCCAGGTTAAGAGAGTTGGACGGCGGAGAGCTGCTTGTCGAAAGTCATGACCATCCTTGCGCTGACCGGCTTCCTGATCGTTGGCGTCGCCATCACCAGCATTCTGACCCGCGACAGCGTGCCCGCCGCGACCGCCGAAATGAGTGCGGCCATGCGGCTACCGGCGGCCAACCGCGTGAGGAAGACCGACCGGCTGGACACTGCGGCCGTTGCTTCGTCAACCGTTGCGCCGGCCTCGGTTGCCGCGTCACCGGTTGCTTTGGATCCGGTCGAGCCCGTGCAAGCCGGCGATATGACCGGACCGTTGCGCCAGGCCTTTGCATCCGCGACGCCGGCCGATCTCCCGGAGGCTGGTGTAGCTGAGCCCGATGCGCCCACTTCTGCAATTGCGCCAACCAATGCTATTGCGCCGACCAAGCCCAAGCCAGCAGCCAAACCGCAGCCGCAGAAATCCTATGCCGTGCTTTCCGATGCACAGATCGCCGGGATCAAGCAGCGCCTGAAGCTTTCCTCCTCGCAGGAATACTACTGGCCGGCCGTGGACGTCGCGCTACGCGCTGTGGCACGCAAGATCCAGGCGAACCGTCTGAGCAATCCGCACGTAAGGGGCGTGCCGATCGACGCCGATTGCGAGGAAGTCCAGCAGCTCAAATCCGCGGCGATGCCGCTGTTGTTCCAGTTGCGTGACGACCAGAAGGAAGAAGTCCGCAAGCTCGCCCGCATCATCGGGCTTGAGAAGGTCGCGCAGCAGATCTAAGGCCGGTCAGTTCCTCTCGGCGGGGGGCGGAAAACGGCTCGCAAGGGTCGCCAGCGAGAGATGGCGGTCCTCTTCCGAAAGCTCGCTATAGGCCAGGATCTGCGTCCGCTTCCAATCGTCGATTCCGAAATCAAGTGCCGCCCATTTCTGCGGTTCGGGGCCTGTGAGGCCCCTTACCCAGACGAAGTAGCGTGGCAGATCCCGCCGGCCTTCCAGTGATTTCGTCGCCCTTCGTTTCGCCATAGAGGGCACCCAAGGTTCGTCGTCCGTAAAGGGCGGTTACCGATCGTGCAGCCGCAGCATAGAGAATATACGCGGTTTTCCGATAGTCCACCGCATGAAATTGCGCGGTCCTGGCTTGTATATCGAATACTTCACGCCCAATTCTCCTGAAATGACGTCTGAGAGGAGGAGCACGCAGCCCAAAGATAAAGATAAAACAGGGAGGACACCATGACGCGCATAAGTCGGCGTGAGCTCATTAAGCTTTCCGGTGGCGGTGCAGTCGCGGCAAGGGTTGGTGGAGCAACCTCAATTCTTGCCTTCCAGCAGGCGCCCGCCTACGCCCAGGCCACGACGCTCCACTGGCTTCGGTGGAACGATTTCGTCCCTGCCTCCGATGCTCTTCTCCTGAAGGAGATTGTCCCCGAGTGCGAGAAGGCGCTCGGCATCAAGCTCACCATCGAACTGATCAACGCCAACGATATCCAGGCCCGCACCACCTCTGCGATCCAATCCGGTTCTGGCCCCGACATCATTTGCGCACTCAATAACTGGCCGCAGCTCTACCCGGAGAGCGTTGCCGACGTCAGCGATGTCGCCGAGGAGATCGGCAAGGCCCAGGAGGGATTCTACGAGGAAGCGAAGGTCGTTGCCAACGACGGCAAGAAGTGGCTTGCCGTTCCCTGGTGCATCGTCGGGGCCCAGATGGCCTATCGCAAGTCCTGGTTCGAGGAGATTGGCTACGCCGCCGACAAGTTCCTGCAAAGCTGGGATCAGTTTCGCGCCGCGGGCAAGCTGCTCAAGGCCAAGGGGCGTCCGATGGGCCAGACGCTAGGTCACACCTTCGGCGACGCGCCGACCTTCGTCTACCCCTTCATGTGGTCTTTCGGCGGCAAGGAAGTGCTGGCCGACGGCAAGACCGTCGTGCTGAACTCCAAGGAGACGATCGAGTCGGTCAAGTTCATGGCGGGCTTCTGGAAGGACAGCTATGACGAAGGCGGCCTTGCCTGGGACGACTCCAGCAACAATCGCGCGTTTCTCGCGGGGACTTGCAGTTGTACTCTCAACGGCGCCTCGATCTATCTTGAGGCCAAACGCAAGCCTGACACCTACCTGACCGAGAAGGGCACGCCACTCTGGCAGGATATCCTTCACGCGCCCCTGCCGGCCGGTGCTGCGGGTCAGTTTGCCTATCACCTGCCGATGTCGAACATGGTGATGGCCTATTCCAGGAATCAGAAGGCGGCCAGGGAGTTCCTGCGCTGGATCACCTCGAAGCCGGTCTACCAGAAATGGTTTGACACGCAGCAGGGTTATACCGTGGGGGCGACGACGATCTGGGAGAAGGACAGGCTTTGGAACGCAGACCCGGTCATGCTGCCCTACCGAACGGCGGCTCGCGCGGGCCGTTTCCCGGGCTATGAAGGGCCGGCTGACCGGCGCGCCGCCGAGGTCCTGAGCAAGTACATCATCATCGATATGTACGCCAAGGCAGTGCAGGGAATGCCGGCCGAAGAGACGGTGAAGTGGGCGCATGATGAGGTTGCAAGGGTTCACGCCTGACCTGCGGATGATTCCAGTGGAGCGAGGTTGATGCCGTACAGCACGGTGCCACACCTCTCCGGAAGGGAGAGGTCGATTTGCTCCTGGCGATGCGCAGCATCGTCCAGTGGCAAATCGGGTGAGGGGTTGAGGTCCCTCGATAGAGCGAATCCCCTCACCCGCGCCTTTGGCGCGACCTCTCCCTATGGGAGAGGTGGAGTACCGCTGATGCCGGCGGGAGCTTAACGCCCATGACCCGAAGCCTACCCTGGCTTCCGCGCGAAGGCGTAAGCTGCGGAAATCTCGTCAAGCGCCAGACGGCAGATGAAAGGGGAGCGAGCAGGTTGTAGTCGGGAGGACCTGAGATGGTCGCCAGCGACGTTACAACGATATCGGCTACCTATAAGCATTCCGTGCGGCGGCGGCCGATCACGCGCCTGCTCGAGGACGAGCGCTGGCTTGCCGTCGCCCTGCTGCTGCCGACCATGGTGTTGCTCGGCCTCTTCATCGTCTACCCGTTCGTCAAGGGCGTGCAGTTATCGGTGACGGATGCCAAGGTCGGCGTACCCGGCAGCTTTGTCGGGATGCAGAACTTCGCTGTGCTCCTGAATGACAGCATCTTCCGCGTCGCTGTGTGGAACACGGTCGTCTATACGGCGGTAACCACCGTCTTCAAGCTCGGTCTCGGCCTTTGGCTGGCGCTTCTCCTAAACCGCAATTTCAAGGGGAAAGCACTTACGCGCGCCTTCATCCTCCTGCCGTTCATCATCCCCACGGTGCTCTCGACCTTTGCATGGAAGTGGATGTTCGATCCCACATTCAGTGTGATCAACTGGACGCTGTTCAGGCTCGGTCTCATCGAGAGCCGGATCAATTGGCTGGGTGACCCGAAGCTGGCGCTGATCTCTGTGATCATCGTCAATATCTGGCGCGGCGTACCATTTTACGCGATCAGTCTCCTGGCTGGTTTGCAGACGATCAATCCGGAACTGCAGGATGCCGCGGCAATCGATGGCGCAAGGCCCTGGCAACGCTTCTGGTACGTGACGTGGCCGCTGCTCTTGCCGGTCACGATGGTGGTGGTTCTGTTCTCGGTCATCCAGACCTTCGCCGATTTTCAACTCGTCTATGTGCTGACCGGAGGCGGACCAGCCAACGCCACCCAACTCTTTGCGACTTATGCCTACCAGATCGGTGTCGGCACCGGGCTCTTGAGCCAGGGCGCGGCGGTCTCGCTCGCCATGTTTCCGGTGCTGCTCGTCGTGGTGATCGTGCAACTCCTGTACATCCGTCGGGTGGAGACCCTTTGAGTCATGATCGAGGGTGCAAAATGGCGGCGTTGGGCTTTCTTCTACGTCCCGTTGGGCGGTTTCGTCCTCACACTGCTGTTTCCCTTCTACTGGATGATGATCACCGCGGTACGGCCTGACAATGAGCTCTACCGTCCCTGGAACGCGCCGAACTATGCGCCGTTCTGGACCACGCGTCCGACGCTCGATCACATCCGCTATCTGCTCAATGAGACGCTGTTCAACACATGGATGCTCAACACGCTGCTGATCTCGGTCGCTGCGACCTTGATCTCTTTGGCCTGCGGCCTCCTTGCGGGATACGCGCTCTCGCGCCTGAAATTCCGGTTCGCCGGCCTGCTCGGGACGGCAATTTTCATCACCTACCTCGTTCCGCAAACGCTGCTCTTCATTCCCTTGGCCGACATCGTCCGCAACTTTCGCCTCGGTGATACGCCGTGGGCGCTGATCTTGACCTATCCCACATTCCTGATTCCATTCTGCACCTGGCTGCTGATGGGGTACTTCAAGGCGATCCCGCGGGAGCTCGAGGAATGCGCCCGCATCGACGGCGCTACCCGCTGGCAGGCGATGGTCTACATCATCTTTCCGATCGCCGTGCCGGGTATCCTCTCAGCCGGGATCTTCGCGTTCACGCTGTCGTGGAATGAGTTCATCTACGCTCTGGTCTTCCTGTCCTCGCCGGCGCAGAAGACCGTCGCTGTAGGCGTTACGTCGGAGCTGATCCGCGGCGACGTGTTCTACTGGGGGTCGCTGATGGCGGGCGCGCTTCTCGGCTCGATTCCAGTTGCCTTCGTCTACTCGTTCTTCGTCGAGTACTACGTCGCCGGTGTTACCGGGGCTGTGAAAGGGTGACCTCCAAATCGACATTCAGGGCAAACCGAGAGAGCGATGGCACGGGTCGTCATACGAAAGCTGAACAAGAAGTTCGATGAGGTCCATGCCGTCAAGGACGTGAACCTCGAGATTCATGACAAGGAATTCGTTGTTCTGGTCGGCCCTTCAGGCTGCGGCAAGACGACAACCCTCCGCATGGTGGCTGGGCTCGAGTCGGTTACCTCAGGCGAGATTCTGATCGGGGATACCGTCGTCAACGAGTTGCCCCCGATGGATCGCGACATCGCCATGGTGTTCCAGAATTATGCCCTTTATCCGCACATGAGCGTCTATGACAACATGGCCTTCGGCTTGAAGATGCGGCGGTTCGATCGCGTCGAGATCGCCAAGCGCGTGGAGGCTGCGGCGGAGATCCTTGGCATCCAGGAACACCTGAGCCGCAAGCCACGCCAACTCTCGGGAGGCCAGCGGCAGCGTGTCGCTCTTGGCCGCGCCATCGTGCGGCATCCGCAGGTCTTCCTGTTTGACGAGCCGCTATCCAATCTCGATGCCAAGCTGCGCGTCCAGATGCGGGTGGAGATCAAGAAGATCCATGCCAGCCTGGGCACCACCGCGATCTACGTGACCCACGACCAGGTCGAGGCGATGACGCTCGGCGATCGTGTTGTCGTCATGAAGGATGGTGTC
>JGI24705J35276_12237470_pt1 | contig 11267 bp, 10 predicted proteins | sample TergutNt197P4_FD_35276 | JGI IMG/M metagenome (IMG submission 35276)
GAGCCGTTCCTGAATGATTTCCATGTGCAACAACCCAAGAAACCCGCAGCGGAAGCCAAAACCCAACGCAGCAGACGATTCTGGAACGAAAGTCAGCGAGGCGTCGTTTAATTGCAATTTTTCGATAGACGCCCGTAATTCCTCGTAATCGCTGGCATCCACCGGATAGATACCTGCAAATACCATCGGTTTCACTTCTTCGAACCCTTCAATAGCATGGTTGCAAGAGTTTTCGACATGCGTAACGGTATCGCCCACATTCACTTCGCGGGCTGTTTTGATACCCGAAATAATGTAACCCACATCGCCTGTACTCAAATAGTCGCGAGGTTCGAGTTTGAGACGCATCACGCCGACTTCGTCGGCATGATATTCTTTACCTGTATTGAAAAACTTGACTAGATCACCGTTCGCGATACTCCCATTGACAATTTTGAAGTAAGCGATGATTCCCCGAAAGGAATTGAATACCGAATCGAAGATAAGCGCCTGCAACGGGATATCGGGATCGCCTTGTGGCGGCGGGATTACATTGACAATGCGCTCGAGGATGGTTTCTACGCCCATGCCCGTTTTGCCGCTTGCTTCAATAATATCATCGCGTTTACAGCCCAGAAGATCAACGATTTGATCTTTGACAATATCGGGCATCGCAGCGAGCATATCCATTTTGTTCAGAATGGGGATGATGGTCAGATCATACTCGATGGCTTTGTACAAATTCGAGATCGTCTGAGCCTGTATTCCCTGTGTAGCGTCCACAACCAACAATGCGCCTTCGCAAGCGGCAATGGAGCGCGATACTTCGTATGAAAAATCAACGTGCCCTGGTGTGTCAATCAAATTGAGCGTATATTTTTGATCATCATGCACATAATCCATCTGAATGGCGTGGCTCTTTATGGTGATGCCGCGTTCGCGCTCCAAATCCATATTGTCGAGCACCTGATCCTGAAAATCGCGGTCGTCTATGGTGTGAGTCGCCTGTAACAGACGGTCGGCGAGGGTGCTTTTCCCATGGTCAATATGGGCGATAATACAAAAATTTCTGATATGATCCATTGATGTTATGACTTCAAAAAAGTGCGCAAATATACGATTTTTACAACAAAATGTTACATGAAAACAATGAAACCAATGTATAGAGTTTCCGTATAAAAAAAAATTTGAACCAAAACATCGTCTAAAATTTCTCAAAACTTATCCAAATTTTTTGCTTGCGGATTTTAGGAAAATATAGCACATTTGCAACGTGTCTTGTTTTTAACAGTATTTAACATTTAATTTTTTATCTTTGCATTTTGAAATTGAATGAGTGAATTTAGCAAATACGATACGTATCCTGATGATCATCATGGCAGCGCATTGATGGTAAACCCCGGTGTGGAACAACCACCGGTTGTGGATACGACATCGTTGCAACGTTTTCTGAACAGAAAACGAAAATTGCTGACACCCGACAAATATGTAGAAGGTATCCTTAGTGGCAACCGAACCATTCTAAGCCAAGCTATTACTCTTATAGAAAGCACATTACCCGAGCAAATACAGACGGCGCAGGACGTTGTTGAACGTTGCCTTCCTCATTCGGGAAAATCAATACGAATTGGCATTACAGGCGTACCCGGCTCAGGAAAAAGTACATTCATAGAAGCGCTGGGCGGTAATCTCACTGCAAAAGGGCACAAATTAGCAGTGCTGGCTATTGATCCTTCAAGTGAACGATCCAAAGGTAGTATACTGGGTGATAAAACACGAATGGAAGAACTTTCAGCCAATTCGAACGCTTTCATTCGTCCCTCTCCGTCGTCGGGATCCTTGGGCGGCGTTGCCCGCAAAACCCGTGAAACAGTCTTTCTGTGTGAGGCTGCCGGATTCGACACTATTTTCATTGAAACCGTAGGCGTTGGACAATCGGAAACCGCTGTACATTATATGACTGATTTTTTTCTACTGCTCCAAATAGCAGGCGCCGGAGACGAGTTACAGGGGATCAAGCGTGGCATTATGGAAATGGCAGACCTGATTGCTGTCAACAAAGCCGATGGAGGAAATATGGAAAAAGCGCTATTAGCACAGACACAATACAGGAACGCATTACGACTGTTTCCGAAACCTGCTTCGGGCTGGGAGCCGCAAGCCACGGTTTGTTCGGCAATTACCCGTTTTGGAATTGATTCCATTTGGAAAACCGTAGAACAATACGTACAGATGATTAAAATTAACGGATATTTCTGCCACCGCAGGCAACAACAATCTAAATACTGGATGAACGAAACCATTCGTAACAGCCTGATACAATATTTTTACCATCATCCCGACATCGAATTGTTATTGCCCGAATACGAACAGAAAATTGCAGATGGTCAGATGAGTTCATTTGCAGCTGCACGGGCGTTATTGAATAAATATTGGAATATTTAAATCATTGAATTTTAACAATTTTCAAATATGAAACTGAAAAATACATTTAGAGAATCAGGAAAACTTTTCCGCGATGTAATGGTCGTGGTTATTGGTATTGCGATTACGTTTTCACTGAACAATTGGATGAACAATAAAAATGAAAGGAAAGACATGCAACAATACCTGAACGCTCTGAAAATAGAATTGCAAGAAAATCTTGATCAGGTTGAGAATAGAGCCATATACCATAAAGAGGCTATGCAACTCTGTAAGTATCTGCACTCACAAAAACCGGAGACCTGTCAGTTAGACAGTCTCGAAAGGTATGATTGGATCATCAGTGGCACTTACCCCTTTTTTTACAAAACAAGTGCATTCGAAATGCTCAAAATGTCGGGCTATATGCGATTGATAAAGGATAAAGAATTACTGTCCGATATCTGGAACTCGTATCAGGGCTTGGAACTTCTGAAATTATCAAATGAGTCATACATGCAAAAAAAAGGGGAAGTAATGCACAAATATTGGATAAGCATAGACGGTATGTATCTGCGTAATCAGAGCGATCTTGATAATATCCTTCGTGTACCCGAAGCGAAACAATATTTTTCATTTTTAAGGATTAATGTTAGCGAAAACAATTACGAGAATTTCTTGAAATACGCTGAATATATCAGAAGCACTATTGAGGCGATTGAAAACCAAAATCCATTTTGAGACGTGAAAATGAACCATGATAAATAGCAAATGTTCCTTTTAACCATCCACGAATCACAGATTATAGTTGGCGAATCATATCGCAAAATTGCCGGATACTTGCCGGAAAACCGACAGGTTATCGTAATTACCGACGCCAATATTCTAAAACATTACGGCGATTTTTTCAGTGCCTTTCCGGTCATTGAAATCGGCATAGGCGAGAAAAACAAGACTTTGCACACGCTGACGCATATTTACAACCGTTTGCTGGAATACAACGCCGACCGGAGCAGTTTCATCGTGGCGGCAGGCGGAGGTATTGTCTGCGATGTGGCAGGATTTGCCGCTTCGACATACATGCGCGGTATCCCGTTTGGATTCATATCCACTACTCTATTATCGCAGGTAGATGCGAGTGTTGGCGGCAAAAACGGAGTAAATTTTGGCGGGTACAAAAATATGATTGGTACGTTCAATCAGCCGCGTTTTGTGCTGTGCGATACTGCCATGCTGCAAACCTTGCCCGAGCAGGAATTTGTATCGGGATTTGCTGAAATAGTGAAAGCAGCAGCCATTCGCAATGCAGCGCTTTTTGAGTATCTGGAACAAAACATCGAAAAAGCCCTGTTACGCGATTCTGAAGTAATACGGCATTTGGTTATCGAATCAGTAAAAATCAAAGCGGACGTGGTGCAACATGACGAACGCGAACAGGGTGAGCGGCGGATTCTCAATTTCGGGCATACGTTTGGTCATGCAGTAGAGGCGCTCGCTGGCGTCAGCCACGGCGAAGCGGTAAGTATCGGCATGATGATGGCTGTACGGCGGTCGGTTGCCGAATGTGGTTTCCCGCAAAATCAGGCTGACCGGTTGGAACGCTTGCTCGTGCGGCTCGGTCTTCCGGTAACCACCGATGTGCCGGCAGAAGAAATTCTTCGCACCTTATTGAAAGACAAGAAACGCGAAAACAATGATATTCATTTCGTGTTACTTAACGAAATCGGGGAAGCGATCATCCGTAAAACACCCGTAAAGACCATCAATTTATGCGACAATCTAAAATAGTTCTAAAATCGTAAATTATCAACCAATGAGTAAAAGTAAACCCGTTTCTATTCCCAGTTCTGTGGAAGCGCAAATACGCACGCGCGCACGAAATCTGCCTATTCATCAATGTTACATCAACAAGGATTGGGAAGAATTACAGTACGCCAACTTGATCATTACCCGCAAACATACCAATGGGAATATCACCTTTGGAGATTTTATAGTTGATCTGAAATTGCTGGGCATCGTGGCTTGCAGTTACTGGTTTAACGAATCGCCGTTAAGGTTGAATGAATTGCTCAAACAACAGGGCGATCCGTTTGAGGAATGTAATTACACTCTAGCGCACAATATTATCTACGCCGGTTTGGCGTTTGCCGAAGATTATGGTTTTCCGCCAGACAAAAATTTCAAAACCGCACAATACATCCTCGAAGTAGATACCGACAAAATTCCTGATATAGAAATACCTTTAGGCAACAATGGCATCCCTGTGTTACAAATCCCTTATGGAGAAAGCGGAACGCGCGAAATAGCAATCCTTGATAAGACTGCCGGCGACGATTATCAAGTGGTTTATTTAGACAAAGACGGAAACCCAACGCGTGAAGAATGCTCCTACAATGAATTATTGGACGAGGTAATAGAAACAGGTTTAGATGAGTTTTTAGAAAAATATTGCGATTCGGATTCGTTCAGAAAAAATCAGGTGTCTGTTGATGTGCTATATCTGCTTCATGTTTATAACGACGAGGAAAAGACTTTCATTGATCATGATTCTAATCTTATCGCCAAGGATGCCCGATTGCTTAAGAAAAATGCACAAATCGTAAATAATTATGAAAAAGAACTTTCGCAAGCAATCAATTATTTTCTAAAGGAGAAAACTGATCAGGCAATCGTTGAATTTCACAAGGTTATCGAAAGACATCCCGATGATCCAATACTTTGGGATATACTGCTGTACAATTTGTCGGTAGATAGCAATAAGGTTGACGGAAAGACAGTAAAAGAGGCATATTCCCGTTTCCCCGACCATCCGTCCATAAAGGCATGGTACGCCGAATGTTTGGCGCAGGAAGAGCGCGCAGATGAAATATTTGCATTGTTCAACCACATATCCGGATTGGATGCATTAACGAAGGAAAACATCCCCATTAACATCCATGCACTCACAGCCTTTTGCTATTCCTACGCAATGGCGTGGCTGCTGAAAAAAGATGTACTACATGCAGAGCCTTATTATCAGGTAATTGTCCGTTTGGAATTCGAATCCCGTATGAGTTTGGATATTCAGGAAAAAATGATTGAAATGAAAATTAAAAAACTGAAAGAAATGTTTGATGCAGGAGTATTTGGTGAGGATGACGAAGAAACTACGTAATGTGAACAATTCCCCTGTCAATCAGTACAAAAACAATTCCTATCAACGTGGTATAGAATGCGTACCATGTTAACGGCGTGTATTCTTTAGGTGAAATACCCAATTCGCGGTGATTATACCACATCAGTATAAATTTTTCGAGGATATGCACCAAACACGAAGCCAGCGCGATTCCTACCAAACCGTATTTGATATGCGCCAGAAATAACGCAAGCGGTATACACAGTGCAATTTCAATAATAGCAGCCCACATCAGGATGTGTGTCTTTTTCAACCCGATGAGAATGGTTTGCGGAAACACTACCCTGCTGATAATCATTAACTGATAAACCATAAATATGTCGGCGCTGCGTCCAAATTCAGGGTTAAACAACCATGGGAACAACACGTTACTGAATATCATTACCAAAATAGACAACGGGTACAGGATGTGCATTTGACGAAGCGATCTTCGTTTGATTTCCGCCAAAACATCGGGAATATTCTTCTTAACTGAAAAAGCCGTTATCAGCGCATTGTGCAAGCCTGACGTCATCATCACCACAAAAGGTAATTCCTTACATCCATAACGAAAAATCGCAATATCCTCGGCATCGAAAGCGATGACAGCTACAAGACTGTCCACATACTGTGAAGAACCGCTGAGCAAGGCGCTGAACATGATCGGATATCCTACATACAGATTATTGAGAATGAACGGAATGGAAAGTTTGAACTCAGCATAACGTTTCAACAGAAATATCAGAAACAAGAATCGTAACGCATTGGCAAAAATCAAACCCCAGATAGCGGATTGAATTCCAAATCCCAGAAACACCGGAATACACACAGCAAGTATCTGTACGATAGTGGAAATAATTCCATACCGGAAAATATGCTGTGGTTTGTTTTGTATCAGGTAAATATGCTCAATAAGCGGAGAGGTATTGCTCAGAATGAAATAAATCATCAGCAGGAAAGGGTATGGCAGTTTCGGCGTTTCGGCGTGTGTAGCGGTAAAGCCGTACATCAGCAGGATAAGCAGTGCAAAAGCAATACTGAACACTAAAAGCAATATGAAAGCATTGAAAAGTTCGGGCGATTTGCCTTCTGTGCGCTGGTGCTGAACGAATGCCTTGCTACGTTGCGACAGCGGAAGAAACGATTGCAAAATGCCCGTTACCCAAAAATAACTGAGCGCTCCGCTGATGAACATCAACATTTCCCAACTTCCTATCGCTTCGCGGGACAATGGTACTTTGGTAAAGTAGATACTGATAACAAAGAAACACAGAAAGCGCAGAAACTGAAACGTTTGAAGCGCCGTAACGTTATTTATTTTGAAAGGTAATACCACATTGTCAAAAAAGGGTGCAAATATAACAGCATTTCAGCATTCATCACAACGGTATAGCATATTTATATAAAGTTCCTTTTTCGGACGTATATTCGATTTGTGTCTTTGCACGGTTTCTGGAGGAAAATTCCGCAAAAATATTAAAATCCCAATCAGCGGTTTTCATCTCTTTTCCGTTTGTTTCGAATTCGGCAACTCGCTGGGCGAATATTTCCTTTTCCAATGCCGGTTTTTTATTTTCAGGGTCAGCAATGCTAATTTCAACATATTTGTCGTCAACTTTGGAAACTGATACGTTGATCACATTATTTTTTGTGGAATTGTTTGTCAATCTGTGGAAAAGATGTTCCAAAGCAATGATCAACATGTTTTTGTCGCCATGCACCATGAGCGGTTCGTCAATGCGTAATTGATACGATATGGTTTTGGGCGCAAATCCGATATTGTAAAATATGACCAATTGCTGAACTGTCTCATTGACGTCAAAGTCCGATATTTCGGGCTTCATATCAGGATTTGTTTCCACCCATTCCAGCAGCGTATCCACCAGAGCATTCGCTTTTTTCATATCTTCCTCAAAAAGCATCAGATCGTCGGCTGATTTATAGTTTTCCGCTTCAAATATCTGTTTCAGGCAATAATTGACACCGTCTTTATAACGGTATAAAATTTTCATTAAATGGTTTTTCATTCTTGAATGTAAATCGTAAGTGGCATGATCCCTGATACTTGCCAATGCTTTGTTGTTTTTTTTCCGGTATTTTTTCGATTTGAAATAATACAACAGGCTTATTCCGGCAATCAGCGTCAACCCCGCCCACAAACCGATCAACAAACGGTTATTTTTTCCCTTATCGGCTGACATCAATTCCTTCATCGTACTGATGAGTTCGTCTGGAAAATTCTGGCTGGAAATAGAATTGATAATGCTGTCGCGCAACGCAACGCTCCTTTTATAATATTCCAGCGCAAGAACTTCCTGATTTTCGGCTTGAGCAATTTTCGACGACAAATCGTAATTGTGCGCAGAACCGAATAAAAACCTGTTTTTTTTAACTATAGCAGTACTTTTTTCCAAATGTGTCCATGCCTGATTTATATCGCCCCGATACAATTCCAATTGTGCCATCCTGTATTCGTACATCGCGTTTAAGGGAGTTGTTTCGCTGTGTTGCTGTAAATATTGGCGGGAATAGTCGAGATAACGGGCTGCTTCTTCAATATCGCCGTTGGCTGACAATGCTTTTGAAATGCTGACGCCCAGACATGCCCGCGTCAAAGGGTTTAATGAATTCAAATCCAAAGAAAGAAAAACATTCAAAGAAATTTCCCTGGTCAAATTAATCAGGCTGTAACTGATCAAACTTGAAACGGTAAGATCCACGACGTCAGCAGGGTCGCAATATTGTCTGCACTTTTGGTAGTAAAACTCAGCCTGTTCGGGGCTGAAAAGATCATGTAAATGTGCCAGCAAGTCGTACCCAATGACGAGCATGTTGCGGTCGTCCAAATGGTTGGCTATTTCCAGCGCTTTTTTAGTTGTAGCAAGCGATTTGGTATAATCTGTTTGCCAGTAATAGATGCGTGCGATCTGAAAAAGACAGTCAGCCTGTAATCGTTTATCGCCTTTGATTTCGGATGTTCTGATGCGCATTTGATAACATAGCAAAGCATCATCAAGCGATTCGCCGGTTTCGATCATTTTATAGATGGGTGGAGCAGAAATTTGGGAAAGTTCATGGCATTTTTTTTGCGTCTCGGCTGAAAATACAAATAAAACAGAACAGAGTAAAATTGTCTGAATAACAATTCGTTTCATAGAATGAAGATCAATTACGCATCGTCGCTTATCTTTAATAAAAAGCAAATATATGGCTATTTTGTTAATTCAAATTACAGTTATTGAAAAAAAAATCTTGTGTTTCAATAAAAATGTTTATCATTGCTTCGATTTTTGGGGTTATTTTAAGACGGTTTTTGAATAAAAAAATACTGTATGATTACTATTCTGAATAAAAGCAATACGCTGTTTAATACGTTTTTAGCCGAATCTCGCGACGAACGCATCCAAAGAGACAGTTACCGGTTTCGGCGAAATATGGAGCGTATGGGTTCCATTTTTGCTTACGAAATCAGTAAACAGATGGAATTTTGTATTCACGAGGTTCCTACTCCCTTTGGTACCGCTGAGGAACATATCATTTCGCAGCCGCCGGTCATTCTGTCGGTTTTGCGTGCGGGACTTCCGGTTCATCAGGGCGTACTCAACTTTTTCGACAGCGCTTCGGGGGGGTTTATATCCATGCGCCGCGATAATGATAAAGAGGGCAAATTCAGCGTAAGTCTCGAATATATTACTTGCCCGTCCATCAACGATAAGGAAGTCATCCTTTGCGACGCCATGATTGCATCCGGAACATCCATGACGTTGGCTTACCGGTCGTTGCTTACCAAAGGCGCTCCGAAACATGTTCATCTTATTGCGGTCATTGCCAGCAAGGAAGGTCTTGAAAGTCTTCGCAAAAAATTGCCCAAGAAAGGCGTTTCGCTGTGGTTGGGCGCACTCGACGACGAACTTACCGCCAAATCGTACATTGTTCCGGGAATTGGCGACGCCGGAGATTTGGCGTATGGAGCAAAGGATGCGGAATAAAATATTATTAACTTGACCGAAGGCGTTCATCATTATGGAACATATCTCCGATAAACAGCGCGAACGCGGTATATACAGGACAACCATCACCGGAAGTATCGTGAACATGACGCTGCTTGCGTTTAAGTTCGTTGCAGGTATTGCTGGCAACAGTGCGGCAATGATTGCGGACGCCATTCACTCGCTGTCCGATTTTATCACGGATGTGATTGTGGTTGTTTTCGTTCGTATTTCCAACAAACCCAAAGACAAAGACCATGATTACGGACACGGCAAATTCGAAACTTTTGCAACGCTGCTGATTGGCGCTATTTTATTGATCATAGGTGCAGGTATCGCATGGAACGGAGTAACAACCATTATTTCCGTCATCAATGGAGCGATCATTCCAAAACCCGGAATAATTGCTCTTGTGGCGGCAATTCTAACCATCGTATCCAAAGAAATTCTCTATTGGTACACCATCTTTTTTGCACGAAAACTAAAATCGGACGTATTGAAAGCCAATGCGTGGCATCATCGCAGCGACGGGCTTACGTCCATAGCGACAACCATCGGCATCGGCGGCGCAATTTTTCTGGGTGAGAAATGGACGATTTTAGATCCGCTGGCGGCATTATTCGTCAGTTTTTTCATTATGGTAATGGCTGTTAGATTGATGATACCGAGCGTGGATGAACTCATGGAAAGATCGTTGCCCGATGAAGTAGAAGGTGAAATTACAAATCTGGTAGAGGCTTTTGAAAAAGCGAGTGATTTACACAATCTTCGCACCCGAAAAATCGGAAACAACTGCGCCATCGAATTTCATATCAGGATGTCGGGCGAAACATCGTTAACCCAAGCCCACAACACGGTAACGGAAATTGAACGCAAATTGAGAGAACACTACGGACACGGAACACACGTGATTATCCATACGGAACCGTTGAAAGAAAGATAAAGTATGAAAACTATTTGATCGGGCTGTAAGGCAACGGAGTAAGAAATACCACCTTGTTATTCGGAATGGTTGCATTAGCCCACTCCGGAGCGGTTCTCATACGTTGCCATTCGGGATGAGCGCTGAACTTTGCCCAACTTGCATCACGGTCTTCCATATCTTTGTAATGTGTAACATAGATCAGACCGGGCATATCCTTGCCTGCAATGATTTGACCGAAGCAAAGCGGATTGATACCGCACTCCAGAAAGACGTCAATCTCACCATGGTTGAACATCTGAACCTTGCGGGTACCGGCTTCGATATTAGCGCTGTCGTATTTGCGCCATTCGAAAATGGTCTTGCCTGCTATCGGCGTTACCTTTTTCCAGCCCTCGAAAGGACGGCAGAGGTAACTGTCGTAACGGAAAAACATCGAACGGGCGGCTGCGCCATCCTCCTTCATCGTCTCCACAAAAGCGCTGTTTTTCAACAGAATATCGTTAGCCTTCAGATACGCATCGAACGAAGGGTAAACGAAGAGATAATAGTAAACAACGGGCGAGTTCTGGTTGTTCTCTTTGAAACATCCTACCTCTATGCCCATATTCCTGTAAAGCGGAAGAAGGACGTCGGTCATCAATCTGTCCAACCGTGCGGCGTTGCCCCCCATCTGAAAATTGTAAACACGCCACTCCTGTATTTGTCCGTCATTAACCTGAGCTTCTGTTTTAGAAACGAAACAAGTCATCATCGCCCCAGTCAGGAGCGTAAAAAATAATCTTCTATTCATTTGGATAATCATTTAAAATTTTTAAAA
>JGI24705J35276_12237469_pt1 | contig 11263 bp, 8 predicted proteins | sample TergutNt197P4_FD_35276 | JGI IMG/M metagenome (IMG submission 35276)
CTTGAAGCACTTCCAGGAAGAACTTTAGAAGCAACTCTTGAAATGTTAATTATGCAGGTTCTTGGTGAAGCAAGGGATAATTGTGGAGAAATAGCCGAAGATTACTTCGGAATGGATAACCATTCTGTTATTATGGCTACAACTGGTGCAAGAGCTTCTATGCTTAATTTAACTATGATTACTGCTTGTGTTGGTCAACAATCTGTTCGTGGTGGCAGAATTGATAGAGGATATATTGAAAGAACATTACCTCACTTTAAAAAGAACGAACTTGGTGCAAAAGCTAAAGGCTTTGTCCATTCTAGTTATAAAGAAGGATTGGATCCTATTGAATTCTTTTTCCATGCTATGGGTGGGAGAGAAGGTTTAGTAGATACAGCTATTCGTACTGCTCAAAGTGGTTATATGCAAAGAAGATTAGTAAATGCTCTTCAAGATCTTAATGTAAATGACAATGGAGTTGTTACTGATAATAGAGGAATGGTTATTCAAACCATGTTTGGCGAAGATCAAGTTGATCCAGCTAAGAGTGATAGTGGTAAAGTAGCTAATTATTCTAAAATTATTGATGAAATGAGGATTAAAAAATAACTATTGAATATGAGTAATTAGGTGATTTCTGTGGGAGATATTAAAAACAAAAAGGTAATAGACGAAAAAATAATTAAGAAAATTGCCAAAAAGATAAAATTTGAAATTCCTGAAAGTAGTATTCAGAAAATTATGAATGATAATATTAAAGAAAAAATCAATAATGATGATTTAGAAAAAAAAATAATTGAGATGTATATTCAGGAAATTGCTAAAAAGAATGAATTTGAATTTCCTAGACATTCCAATATTATTCAGGAAATTACAGATGATTATCTTAAAGGAACCATAAAAAGTGATGATTTAGAAAAAGTAGTAATGGATGCAAAAAATAGTTATATCTCTGAAATAATTGAAAAAATTAAGGGAATTGATGAAAAATATAATGGTAAAAGATTAAATTCACCTAAATTAAAGTTTGATATTCCTGAAACTTCTATTTTAGACATTGCTAATGATTATATTAAAGGAATTATCAATGATAATGATTTAGAAGAAGTAGTAATTGAGAGAAAAAAAGACTATCGAGCTAAACTAATTGAAAGAATCAATGAACTTGCAAAAGAAAAAAAAGCTAAAATTGGATCTGATTATCTCACTAAAATTGTAAATAAGTATGTTAAAGGAATAATCACTGATGAAGATTTAGAAAAAGAGATAATTGATTCATATATTATGGAAGTTGCTAAAAAGAGTAAATTTAGATTTCCTAAAAATTCATCTTATACTAAAAATATTTTAAATGACTATATCAATGGATCCATTAAAAGTGATGATTTAGAAAAAGTAATTATCGATGCAAAAGAAGATTATTTTACTAAAGTAATTAAATTAATTAGTGAAATTGATGAAAAGTATAATGAGGGTAATGAAGAAGTTGAAAGATATTTTACTGACGATGATGACAAGGATGATAAAAAGATAAAATTTGATGATAAGGTTCAATTTCCAATTCCTGATGATTGTATTCATAAGGTTGCAGATGGATTTGTCAATGGAAGTTTTGGAGAAAAAAATTTATTAAATAAAATAATCAAGGTAAAAAAGATTTATAGATCCCAATTAATTGAAAGAATCAATAAAATTGCTAAAAATAAAAAAGCTAAAATTCCCAATCAGGTTAAAGATGTTGCAAAGATTTATCTTAAGGGTAAGATTACTGACAATGAATTAGAAAAAGAAACTATTAATGCAATTGCTATAAATGAAGGAGTTAAATTTCCAGAACCTCGTCTTAATCGCATAATAGACGATAATATTAGTGGAAAAATTTCTGATAAAGATTTAATAAAAGAAATAAACGATGAAAAGGAACTTTATCGAGATAAAGTAATTGAAGAAATAAAGGGAACTGCTAAAGATAAAAAATTTGAAATTCCAGAAAAATGTCTTAATCGTATTGTAGATTCATATGTTAGAGGAGACATGGCAAAAACAACTTTAAATAAAATAATTACTAAAGCCCATAAAGCTTATAACATAGCTAATACTATTGAAACAATTGGAACAATTACTGAAAAGAAAAAAATTGTTTTTTCTGAAGATTATACTCAGGATATTGCAGAAAAATTCGTTAAAAAAGGTCTCAAAGACAACAATTTAGAAAATGAAATAATTAAGGAAATAAATGAGTATCCTGCTAAAGTAACAGAAGACATTAAGAAAAAGGCTAAAAATGAAAATGTTGAAATTTCAGATAGTGATATTGAGAAGATTGTTGATAATCTTCTTAAAGGAGAAATTTCAGATAGCGACTTAGAAAGGGAAATAATTAAACCAACAATTGAAGAAACTGCAAGAGAGAAAAATGTTGAAATTTCAGAAAGTTATATTCAGGACATTGCCAATAATCTTGTTAGAGGGGACAATACTGATAGTGAATTAGGTATTGAAATGATTAAGTTGGAATTTAGGGAAATTGCTAAGGAGAAAAATATTGAATTTCCTGATAGCTTTTATTCTGATATAGCTCGTACTTCTTCGGAATATACTTCTCGAGGAGAAGATCTCACCCATGATGAAAAAGTTGAACTAGTAGAAAAGGTAAATATGGCATATCAACGAGCTAAAGTAGAACCTGGTGAATCTGTAGGTACTGTTGCGGCTCAATCTGTTGGAGAACCTGGTACTCAGATGACAATGCGTACTTTTCACTATGCAGGAGTAGCTGAGATAAATGTTACATTAGGTCTTCCAAGATTAATTGAAGTTGTGGATGCCAGAACTAAAATTTTAACTCCTGTCATGGGCATTTCTCTTGATAAATTCGAGTATAAATACAATAAAGAATTTATTAAATATTTATCTAAACAAATTTCTCAAAGTTCAATGAATGATATTAAAGAAGCATTTTATAAATATTCCGACAGTCCTAATCCTAAAACTACAAAGAATGACGTAATAAAATTTGTTGAATTTTTAGTTAACCAAAGTAGTGAAAAAGCAATAATTGATATTAATAAAATTTTTGCAGAATATTTAGCTAATCGTATTGATAAAAATACTATCAATGATATTTTAAAAGATTTTAATATTAATTTTGCTGATTTTACTATTGAAATTGTCATTGATGAAAAAAAGATAAAAAATAAAAGGCTTGATTTTGAAGAAATTTATAAAGATAAAATTGAAAAAACTTTCAAAAAGAATAATTTAACTAGAAAAGGTAATGTGTTGGTATTTGAACTTCCAAATAAAGATTCTGAAACTAATCCTCCAAAATTAAGAGAGCTTAGACTTCTTGGAGATAAAATTCGAGATTTACAAATAACTGGTGTTAAAAGAATTGAGAAAGTCATTATTAAATGGAACGAAGAAGCTAAAGAATGGGTTATGCATACTCAAGGTTCAAATATTGGAGATATTCTTAAAATAAATGGCGTAAGTAATGTTAATACATCTACTAATGATATTCGTGAAGTTGAACAAGTTTTAGGTATCGAAGCTGCCCGTAATAAAATTATGGGAGAAGCTAGCGCTATCCTTGATGAACAAGGACTTATTGTTGATATTAGACATATTATGTTGATGGCAGATATGATGACTTCTGAAGGAGCAGTTCGCTCCATAGGTCGTCATGGTATTAGTGGTGAAAAATCCAGTGTGCTTGCTCGTGCAGCATTTGAAGAAACTGGTAAGCATCTCCTTAATGCAAGTATAAGGGGAGAAGTTGATCATTTAACGGGTATTATTGAAAATATTATTATTGGACAACCAATACCTCTCGGTACCGGCTCAGTCGGTGTCGTTATGAATCCAAATAAAACTAAAAGCAAAGGAGGCAGATGATGGACGTAGATAGAGGAATTAGAGTAGCTGTTGACACAGGAGATGTCACATTAGGCTCTGAAAAATCAATTCAATCTTTAAAATTAGGAAAAGGACAACTTGTTGTTGTGGCAAAAAATAGTCCTAAAGATATTTTAGAAGATGTGGAATACTACTGCAAACTTTCAGAAATTCCAGTTCACACTTTTGATGGAACTAGTGTTGAATTAGGTTCTGTTTGTGGTAAACCTTTTACTGTGGCTACTTTAGTCATAAACGATCCAGGAGATTCTACTATACTAGAAATAATATCTTAATGGGGTAGATTCGAGTGTCTATTAAGTTTAATTCTAATGAAATAAGATATATAGCTCTTTTTGAGAGTATGACTGGTGCTATGGTTAAAGACTGTATCATTGATGAAGAAAATGGCAAAGTAACTTTTGTTGTTAAAAATGGTGATATGGGGTTAGCTATTGGCAAAAAAGGAAGTAATGTAATTAAAGTTCAAAATGCAGTTGATAAAGGTGTTGAAATTATTGAACATTCTGATGATCCTGCAGAGTTCATTAAAAATTTAATGGCTAAAGCTGAATTTAGAAGTATCAAAGTTCTTCAAAAAGAAAATAAAGAAAGAACCGCTACTTTAGTTGCAGACAATACTAATAAAAGAATAGCTATTGGTAAGAATGGTCAAAATATTGAAAGAGCTAAATTGTTAGCTAAAAGGCAACACAATATTAGTAATATTATTTTAAAATAATTTTATTATATATTTTTATTTTAAACAAGATATTATTTCAATATTTTTTTAATTTATTAATTATTTTTTAATTAAGTTTTTATTTTTAGCTTAATTTTTTATTTTTTTTTATTTTATATTATACTTACAAAAATAGTCTAAAAAACATAAGGTTTATAAAGGTTATAATTGATATATTATTATAATAGATATGGTTATAAAATATTAAATATAATTTTTCAAATTTAATTAAGCTTAATAATCTTAAAAGATTAATTAAATTTATAAATATATAGCTTGTGTGCAAATAGCTATTAAATTACAATTATATATAAATTAATAACTTATCTTATATTTAATCCTACTAATATTGAGTGGCTGGCTCATATTTACAATGTTTACAATGTTTTATAATAACATATAACGATATTTGATTAAATATTATAAAACCCATTATATAGATAAATTTCATTGATATTTGTATACATTAAGACTTATTTGATAAGAAATAGAGAAAAATAAATTAGCTTTATTTAATTATCATCATTATTTAATTCTTATTTTCTAAATTCAATGTTTAAGTAATATTGCTGTTAGTTAGTGTTATCGCTGTTTATCTTTATAATTAATTATCTATTGAATGTTACAATTAAAATAAATATATTTGATATAAAATATTAAAAAATGTATTTTACATTTAGATTTAAATTTAGAATAAATATTAATTTAAATAAATATTTTCAAATTAGAATAAAATATTAATTATAATTAAATATTTTTAAATTTAGAATAAAATATTTAAAATTTGAATAAAATACATTTTAAACTATTAATGATTTATAAATCAACTCTAAAAATATAAGAGGAAAATAATATGCCAGGACTTTTTGCTGCAAAGAAGCTTAAAAAGAATAGACAAAAATTCAAATGGAAAGATGTGGATTACAAAAGGAAAGCTTTACGTTTAGATGTTAAAGCAGATCCTCTTGAAGGTGCTCCACAAGCCAGAGGAATTGTCATAGAAAAAGTTGGAATAGAAGCTAAACAGCCTAATTCAGCTATACGAAAATGTGTTCGTGTTCAATTAATTAAAAATGGTAAACAATTAACTGCATTCGCCCCAGGTGATGGTGCGATTGGGTTTATTGATGAGCACGATGAAGTTATGATTGAAGGAATCGGTGGACCTTCTGGAAGATCTATGGGAGATATTCCAGGTGTCCGTTGGAAAGTAAGTAAAGTTAACAATGTTTCTTTAGAACAGATGGTTATTGGTAAAATAGAAAAACCAGTAAGATAATCATTTAAATTAATAAGAAGGAATAAAAGAATTAATAGAGGTAATTTAATGAGTCTAGTTTTTGATAAATGGGACCTAAAAGATATTAAAGTAGAAGATTTAGGTCTAATTAATTACATATGCTTAGATGAAACTTTAGTTCCTCACACATTAGGTAGACATGTTAGAAGACAGTTTGCCAAATCTAAAGTTTCTATTGTTGAAAGATTAATGAATAAAATTATGAGAACTGAAAGGAATTCTGGTAAGAAAAATAAAGCTTACAATATTGTTAAAGATTCTTTTGAAATTATAAACAAAAGAACTAAACAAAATCCTATTCAAATTCTCGTTAAAGCTGTAGAAAATACTTCTCCTCGTGAAGAAACTACCAGAATTAAATATGGAGGTATCGGTTACCAAGTAGCTGTAGATATAGCTCCACAAAGAAGAGTAGATCTTTCTTTAGGATTTTTAACTAGAGGAACATTACAATCTGCTTTTAAAAATAAACGCTCAGTAGCTGAATGTTTAGCTGATGAGTTGATTCTTGCTTCTGAACACGATACTAGAAGTTTCGCAGTAGGTAAAAAAGAAGAGAAAGAAAGAGTAGCTAGAGCAGCACATTAATTGATTTATATTTAATCTATTAATTAGCTAATTAACTAGCTAAATAAATTTTTTATAATTATTATAAATTTATAAAAACGAATTACAATAAAAATAAAGATACAATTTAAAAAATATATTCAAATTCATATTTAGGTGATTATTGTGAGTAGACGTACTAAAATGATTGAAAGAATTAAGGAATTAATGTATCAACCTAAATTTATCAGAAATATAGGAATTGTGGCTCACATTGACCACGGTAAAACTACTTTATCTGATAACTTGCTTGCAGGTGCAGGAATGATTTCTGAAGAGTTAGCAGGTGATGCAAGAAGCCTTGATTTTGATGAACAGGAATCAGCAAGAGGTATTACTATCGATGCTGCAAGTGTTTCTATGGTTCATAAATTTGAAGATAATGATTATTTAATCAACTTAATTGATACTCCAGGGCATGTTGATTTTGGAGGAGATGTTACACGTGCAATGAGGGCTGTAGATGGTGCAGTTGTTGTTGTTTGTGCTGTTGAAGGTATAATGCCTCAAACTGAAACTGTTTTCAGACAAGCTTTAAAAGAAAATGTCAGACCAGTTTTATTTATTAACAAAGTTGATAGATTAATTAACGAGTTAAAACTTGAACCTGAAGAGCTTCAAAACAGATTCATGAAAATAATAGCCGAATCTAATAAACTTATTAAAAATATGGCTCCAAAAGATAAGAAAGATCAGTGGAAAGTTAGACCTGAAGATGGTAGTGTTGCATTTGGTTCAGCATACCACAATTGGGCTATTAACATTCCAACTATGCAAAGATCTGGTATTAACTTTAAAGATATTATTGATTACTGTAATAATGATAAACAAAAGGAATTAGCACATAAAGTACCAATCACTGAGGTTTTACTTGATATGGTTATTAAGGATTTACCAAGTCCTTTAGTTTCACAAGCATATAGGGTTCCAACTATTTGGGATGGAGATATTGAAAGTGAAGAAGGACAAACAATGATTCACACTGATTCAGAAGGACCTTTAGCTGTAATGGTTACTAATGTTAGTATCGATAAACATGCTGGTGAAATTGCAACTGGTCGTGTTTATGGTGGAACCATTGAAAAGGGTAGTGAAGTATACCTTGTAGGTTCTCATGCTAAAGCAAGAACTCAACAAGTAGGAGTATTCTTTGGTGCAGAAAGAGTTAATACTGATAAAGTTCCTGCAGGGAATATTGTTGCGATAACTGGTGCTAAAGGAGCTATTGCTGGTGAAACCATTTGTGATGGTGACAAAAAAATAAAAGAGTTTGAAGGCATAGAACATATCTCAGAACCTGTTGTTACTGTAGCTGTTGAAGCTAAAAATACTAAAGACCTTCCTAAATTGATTGAAGCTTTAAGACAAGTTTCTAAAGAAGATCCTACTGTACGTGTTGATATTAACGAAGAAACTGGTCAGCACTTAATTTCAGGTATGGGTGAACTTCACTTAGAAATTATCACTTACAGAATCCGTGAAGATAAAGGTGTAGATATAGAAATTTCTGAACCTATCGTTGTTTACAGAGAAACCGTAGCTGGAAAAATTGATAATCCAGTTGAAGGTAAATCTCCTAACAAACATAACAGATTCTACATTACTGTTGAACCAATAGATGAATCTGTATATGCTGCTATTGAGGAAGGAACTCTTAAAGAAGGCAAAGTTAAAGGTAAAGAAATGGCTACCTCATTTATGGAAGCTGGTTTAGAAAAAGAAGAAGCTCGTAGAGTTTGGGATGTTTACAATAAAAGTGTTTTCCTTAACATGACTCGGGGTATTCAATACTTAGATGAAGTTAGAGAGCTTTTAATTGAAGGTTTTGAATCAGCTTTAGATGCAGGACCAATAGCTAATGAGATAGCTATGGGATTGAAATTTAAACTTGTAGATGCTAAACTTCACGAAGATGCAGTTCACAGAGGACCTGCTCAAGTTCTTCCATCTATAAGAAAAGCAATTTTCGCTGCAATCATGATGGCTCAACCTACATTACTTGAACCAGTTCAAAAAGTATTTATTAACACTCCTCAAGATTACATGGGTAATGCTACTCGTGAAATCCAAAACCGAAGAGGTCAAATTATTGACATGAGTCAAGATGGAGATATGGCAGCAGTTGAATCTAAAGTTCCTGTTGCTGAAATGTTTGGTTTTGCAGGAGATATAAGATCTGCTACTGAAGGTAGATGTTTATGGTCTACTGAAAATGCAGGTTTCGAAAGATTACCAAATGAATTACAAAAACAAATTATTAGAGAAATAAGACAAAGAAAAGGATTATCCCCAGAACCTTATGGTCCTGAGCATTACATTGGATAAATAATTCTTTTCATTATTTTTATTTTTTTAATATATTTATTATAAAGATTTTATATAATTTATATTAAATTATTAAAATATTAATAATATTAAAATTTAAATGAAATCCAAAAAAATATATAATTAAAATTAATAAAATTAAATTAAAATAAGAAAAAATCAATAAAAATCATTATATTAAGGGGTAACTTTTTATATATGAAAGTTCAAATTTAAAGATGTTAAACATTTAACTGTTTAAACTTAAATTTAAATCAAACTAAAAATTTAACGAAACTTAAAATAATGAATTTAAACTTAAAAATAATGAATATTATTTAAAATGAGGTTTTTATAATGGCAAAAACAAAAGAACATATAAATTTAGCATTTATTGGACACGTCGACCACGGAAAGTCCACTCTTGTAGGACATGTTTTATTATTATCCGGTGCTATTGCGGAACAGCAATTAGATGAAGGAGAAAATAAATTCAGGTTTATCATGGATAAACTTGGCGAAGAAAGAGAAAGAGGAGTTACTATCGATTTAGCTCATGCAAAATTCGAAACTCCTAAATATGAATATACTATTGTGGACTGTCCAGGACACAGAGATTTTGTTAAAAACATGATTACTGGTGCTTCACAAGCAGATGCTGCAGTATTAGTAGTAGATGCTGTTGATGGTGTCCAACCACAAACAAAAGAGCATGTTTATTTAGCAATGACCTTGGGTATCAGACAATTGATTATAGCAGTAAATAAAATGGATCTTGTAGATTATAAAGAAGAAAAATACAATTCAGTTAAAGAAGAAGTTTCAACCTTAATTGCTTCTATTGGATTCAAACCTTCTGAAGTTCCTTTCATCCCTATTTCTGCATTTGAAGGAGATAACATAAAAGACCCTAGTCCTAACACTCCTTGGTACAAAGGAAAAACTTTAATCCCTGCTTTTGATGATTTCAAAGCACCTGAAAAACCAGTAACCTTACCTTTAAGAATACCTATTCAAGATGTTTACTCTATTACTGGTGTAGGAACTGTACCTGTTGGAAGAGTAGAAACTGGTATAATGAAAAAAGGAGAAGATGTAATATTTGAACCTGCTGGAGCTTCTGGAGAAGTTAAATCTATTGAAATGCACCACGAAATGTTTGATTTAGCAGAACCTGGTGATAATATTGGATTTAATGTTAGAGGTGTAGGTAAAAACGATATCAGAAGAGGAGATGTTGCTGGACATACTAGCGATGCACCTACTGTAGCTAAAGAATTTGATGCTCAAATAGTTGTTTTACAACATCCAGGTGTTATAACTGTAGGATACACTCCTGTATTCCATTGTCACACAGCACAAGTTGCATGTACCTTCTTAGAATTGTCTAAAAAATTAGATCCTAAGACTGGTCAAGTAGCAGAAGAAAATCCTGATTTCATTAAAACAGGAGACGCTGCTATTGTAAAAGTTAAACCTACTAAACCTATGGTAATTGAAAACTCTAAAGATATACCTCATATGGGTCGATTTGCTATTAGGGATATGGGTCAAACTGTTGCTGCTGGTATGTGTATTGGTATTATACCTGCAAAATAATTGTGAATTATAATTAGCTATGAAATTTCATAGCTTTTTTTTTAATTTTATTTTTTTAAAATTAAAAAATTATAATTTTCTTTATTTACAAGAAATTATACCTTTTTGTTTTTTGGAGGATGAAAATGCACCAAGCAAGAATAAAACTTACTGGAACCGACCCAGAAAAGCTTAACTATGTATGTGATCAACTTAGAAAAATAGCTGAAAGAACTGGTGTCGACCTTTCAGGACCAATTCCATTACCAACTAAAAAGTTAGTTGTTCCAACAAGAAAATCTCCTGATGGAGAAGGAAAAGCTACTTGGGAAAAATGGGAACTTAGAATTCATAAAAGATTAGTTGGAATTGGAGCAGATGAAAGGGCAATGAGACAAGTTATGAAAGTCAATGTTCCAGATAATGTAAGTATTGAAATAGAACTTAAAGGCTAATTTAGCTATTTTTATAGCTATTTTTATTAGCATTTTAGCTAAATTATTATTTAGCTACTTTCTTTTAATTATTTTAGATTTATTAATTTTAACATTCATTACACTAATTGTTGTTATAATTATTATTAAATCTCAATATATATTTTGCCGAGATAGCCTAGCCAGGTAAGGCGCAGGACTTGAGATCCTGTGGAGATTTTCTCCGCCTGGGTTCAAATCCCAGTCTCGGCGTTTGTGTTAATTTGTTTTCTTTATTTTTATATAATTTTATATAATTTTATTTTTTGTATTTTTTTTATATCATAATTTTGTATTTTCTATTTTTTTTATATTATAATTTTATATTTTATATTTTATAATCAATTATTTAGCTATATTATACTCTATTTTTATTTATTA
>JGI24705J35276_12237468_pt1 | contig 11239 bp, 8 predicted proteins | sample TergutNt197P4_FD_35276 | JGI IMG/M metagenome (IMG submission 35276)
GATGAACGGCGGCGACTTGGTCGGCAACATCGCAGCCCCAGGAATCAGCCCGTCGGCCTTCATGATCGGGATTAACACCCGGTTCTGAACCACCGGAAACGTGGCTTGGGCTTTCAGCGCGCCGCAAGGCAAACTGGCGCTGTACGAATGAATCCGTACAGCGCCAGTTTTTGCGGCGCGCCGCATTTGATGGGGCGACGGAGCAGCCCGATCCGCCGGACCTCACCCCAAGCCATTTCCCGCGCGCAATGGAGTCAACACCGCCCCTAGCCTGCAAGTGGTAGACTTTACTCCTACCCTGAATAACGGTACCCAAGAAAAAATGGCGCGTCCTCCAGGCGTCAGTGGCGCTGATACGATGCGCGCGATCCGCAAGGCAGCGATCGCGCGCATTTTTCGTTACGGCTTTGAAGCGATGAACCTTCGGGATCTGGCCGCCGATGTCAATCTCACGGTTGGTTCGCTTTACAACTACATTCCGCAAAAACAAGAGTTCCTGGCAGTCTTGCTGGAAAGCATCTTGCATGAGTTGCTGTCAGATCTCGACGCACAGGTATCTCCCATTGCCGATCCGCGCGAGAAGCTGTTGGCTTTCGTGCGTTTTCATATCGAGTGGCACACAGCGCGTAAAGAGGAAGTATTCATCGGCAACATGGAGTTGCGCAGCCTTTCACCGCAGCAGCACGCTCGCGTGATCGCGTTGCGCAAGCGCTATGAGGCTTACCTGCAGGCCATTCTTCGGCAAGGCGCGAGAGCCGGTCATTGGACGATTCGTGATGTCAAGGTCACCAGCTACGCCATGCTGGCCATGCTGACGGGCGTGAGCAACTGGTACCGGGAAGGCGGGCGGCTTTCGCAAACCCGGCTCATCAAGCTCCATGAAAGGCTGGTTGCGGGAGCGATCGGAGTTCAGAATCCCGTAGCGGAGTCCAAATCGACAATTAGGCGCAAGTGAAATCTCAATGCGCCGGGAGTCCGCCCGCGTGCATCACCCGCCCTGCCAGCGGGTGGCCGATGATGCGCTCCGCTTCGCGCGCCGCTTCGATGAGCGCGGGCAAGTTGACGCCGGTTTCGATTCCCATCTCGTGCGCCATGAAGACCAGATCCTCGGTGCATATGTTGCCGGCGCTGCCGCTGGTATGGCCTGCGAATGGGCACCCCCCCAGTCCGGCTACTGATGCGTCATACAGATCCACGCCGAGTCGCAGCGCGGCATGCACGTTTGCCAAACCACTGCCGCGCGTGTCATGCAGATGCAAGCCGATGCGCAACTGCGGGTACCGCTCGCGCAGTGCGCCAACCAGCCGTTCCACGTCTGTCGGCACCGCCCAACCCACCGTGTCAGCCAAGTAAAAAGCTGGCAGTACAAGGTCTTCCTGGTGGCATAGCTGGATGATTTCCTCGACTTGGCGCAATATCTCGGCTGGCTTGATGCGGCCTTGCAGATTGCATCCGAAGGCGGTCATGAGATAAGCCGCATCAATGGTCAGCCCTGCTTGCCGGTAGCGCGCAATCCATTGCCTTTGCCGCTGTGCCATCTCGGCGGCGCTCAGTCCGTTGTTCTGACGGCTGAAAGCGTCGGATGCGTAGAAGTAGAGCGATCCGACCAGAGTGATGCCTTGTGTGGCTTGCGCGCGAGCAAAACCGGCTTCGTTGAGCCACAGGCCGGTATAACGCACGTCGCTTCGACGCCGGAGACTTGCGAACCATTGTTCAGCATCCGCTATTTGCGGTACGCGGGTACGCGATACGAAAGAAGCGACCTGAATTTGCCGCAATCCTGTTTCCGCCAGCATTTCGACCAAGCGCACACGCTGGTCGAGCGGATAGATGCTGCGCTCGAATTGAAAGCCTTCACGCGGGCCTTCCTCGTGAATCTCGATGCGTCGTGGGAGGTCGCTCATCTCAGGCTTCAATGTTGAACAACGTTTGATTGCGCTCGACCTTCGATTGAACCTGACAGGTCACCGATTTGACGGTTCCGGTTACCGGCGCGGACAAGGTTATTTCCATCTTCATCGATTCAAGGATGGCAAGCTTGTCGCCAGCCTGCACTGTCTGGCCGGGGTTTACATGGAGCGCGATGATCTGCCCCATCATCGGCGCACGCACCACGCCGTGAGCCGCTGCCGACGCGGCACCGGCTCCTTCCGTGATGGGTGTGATCTCGAAGTGGTAGTTACGACCTGCCACGCGCGCGTGGACATTGGAGCCTGCGCTGACGCATTGACCTGCAAAGGTGACTCCATCAACGCTCACGAAGCCAGTCGCAATCTGGTCTTGCGGGAGCCGCACTGTGTGCGGTATGCCGTCTATCCATACACACAAACCACTGCTCGTGTCCTGTGTGAAAGCGATTTTCCACGACGATTGTGCATCGGCGCGCAGGAGCCAACTGGGACCGGCAGGAGCAAGGCAGGACAACGCATCGGCCGTTGCCGCGCTTCGTGTGCGCCAGGCCGTGAAGTTGGACCATGCACTCCACGCCGAGGGCGGGTGCTCTTGGGTATCACGCATGCGCGTTAGGCATAAAGCAGCAATGGCCGCGATCACGCGCGCCTCAGGCCGCGGATATTCAATGGCGGCGAGCCACTGATCGATGAATTCGGTACTGATCTGGTTTTCGCGTACAGCCGGTTGCGCGAGCAAGTCGATCAGGAAATCCTGGTTGTGCGTTACTCCCAGTACGGTTGTTTGGCGCAAAGCTGTCTGCAATCGATCAATTGCTTCGTTCCGGTCGGCGCCGTGGGCGATGAGTTTGGCGATCATCGGGTCGTAGTACGGCGTGACATGCGAACCACTGTCCACACCCGCATCCACGCGGGCCGGCGCAGACGGGGGTACGAACGTTTGTATCAGTCCTGACGACGGCAAGAAATGCGCGCGTGCGTCCTCGGCATACAGGCGTGCCTGCATTGCGACGCCTTGTGCCTGACTTGGCGCTCTTACCGATAAACGACGCTGCACCACCGTGCTGATTTGGTGCTCTACCAAGTCCAGCCCGGTCACCGCCTCGGTGACCGGGTGCTCTACTTGCAGGCGCGGATTGACTTCGAGGAAAACAAACTCGTTGTTGGTCACGGCGAATTCCACGGTTCCCAGACCCAGGTACCGGGTAGCTTGGCCGAGCGCGATGGCATGCTGCCACAACTGGCGCCGTATTTCGTCGGGCAGGCTGGTGACTGGCGCTTCCTCGATGACTTTCTGATGCCGGCGCTGGAGCGTGCATTCGCGGTCGAACAGGTGCGTGACGTCGCCCTGACCATCGCCGAGAATTTGCACTTCGATGTGGCGTGGCGCATCGAGGTAGCGTTCGGCGATCAATCGCCCGTCACCGAAGGAAGATCGGCCTTCCCGAATGGCGGCTTCAATCGCATCGCGCAAATGTGTTTTGCTGCGCACCACGCGCATGCCTTTGCCACCGCCGCCAGCCACTGCTTTGAGGATATAAGGTAACGGCAAATTCTTCAGGGCGGCGAGCAGTGTTTGCGGATCATCGGAGGGGTCGCGCAAGCCGCCAGCGGTTGGAATGCCGAGCTTCTCGGCCAAGGCTTTGGCTTGCGCCTTGTCACCAAACAAGGTCAGTGTCTCTGGCGTGGGGCCAATGAACAGCAGTCCCTCTTGGGCGCAGCGCTGCGCAAACGTCGAATTTTCCGAAAGGAAACCAAAACCCGGATGCACCGCTTGCGCGCCGACCTTCAAGGCGGCGGCAATGACGGCTTCGATATCCAGGTAGCTCGTGCGCGCGTGCCCATCGCCAATCAGCACCGATTCACCGATTTCACGCACATGCAGCGCACAGGCATCGGCGCTGGAGTGCACGGTCGCCACATCCAGGTGCATCCGGCGCGCGGTACGGGCGATGCGGCAGGCGATTTCGCCGCGGTTGGCAATCAATAATTTCTTGAACATGGCCGTCGATTCCTCTTACATCCTGAAGACGCCAAAGCGCGTATCCTGGTGCGGCAGGCGAGCCGCCAAATCCAGCAGCAGGGCCAGTGTTTCCCGGGTTTCGGCGGGGTCGAGAATGCCATCCACCCACAGGTGACGCGCAAAGTTGCGCGCGCTGGCAAAGCTCTCGTACTGCTGGCGAATCGGCGCCTTGAAGGCTTCTTCTTCTTCCGCGCTCCAGCTTTCCTTGGCGGCCAGTTTGTTCTGCTTTTTCACCAAAGCCAGCGTGGTGGCAGCCTGCTCCGGCCCCATGATGGCGGCGCGACCGTTGGGCCACATGAACATCGCATTGGGTTGATAGGCGCGTCCGCACATCGCCAGATAGCCCGCGCCGTAAGAACCGCCGGTGATGAGAGTGAACTTGGGTACCCGGGCCGCGCTCATTGCGGTGATGAATTTGGCGCCAGCTTTGGCGATGCCCTGCTGTTCCGCCTGGCGTCCGACCATGAAGCCTGATACATCGGCCAGAAACAACAACGGGATATCACGCTTGCAACACAGATCAATGAAGTGGGTAGCCTTGAGCGCGCTTTCCGTAAACAGCACGCCCTTGTTGGCCAGTATGCCAACCTGATAGCCGTAAATACGCGCGAAGCCGGTAATCAGCGTGTCGCCAAACTCGGCCTTGAATTCGCTGATCTCGCCGGCATCGAGCAGGCACTCAAGGATGGCTGAGGTATCGGTGGGTTTTTTCGGATCCTTGTTGATCAGCGCGTATACGTCGGTGGGCGCTCGCGCGGGGGGGCGCGCAACGCTGCGCGGATGTCGCGGCGGCGGCATCGGGGGCAACTCTCTCACCAGATTCCGTGTGATGGCGATAGCGTGCGCATCGTTTTCGGCCAGATGGTCCGTTACGCCGCTGACACGACTGTGCATTTGCGCGCCACCCAGACTTTCGGCGTCGGTCTGTTCGCCTGTGGCCGCTTGCACCAATTGCGGGCCGCCCAGATACATGAAGCCCTGACCACGCACGATGACAACCTCGTCGCATAGCGCGGGAATGTAGGCTCCGCCAGCGGTACAGGCGCCCATCACCACCGCGATTTGTGCAATGCCATCGGCGGACATGCCAACCTGATTGTGGAAAATGCTGCCGAACAATCCTTCATCCGGGAAGATGTTGGCCTGGTCGGGCAGGAAAGCGCCGCCGCTGTCCACCAGCGTGACGCAGGGCAAGCGGTGTTGCCATGCGAAACGCTGCGCTCGCACGTGTTTGCGACAGGTCATGCCGAAATAGGTGCCCCCCTTGACGGTGGGATCGTTGGCGATGACCATGCAGGTGCGTTCCGCAATCAGACCCACGCCGGTCACCAGGCCGGCACCAGGCCCTACACCGGGATACAGGCCTTCGCCAGCGAGCTCGGCCAGTTCCAGGAACGGCGAACCCACATCGAGCAGCGCCTCGATACGCTCGCGCACCAACATCTTCCCGCGTGCAACGTGTTTCTCGCGTGCGGCTGCAGACCCGCCAAGCCGGGCTTGCCGACGCGCTTGGTAAAGATCAGCCAGTAATTGACGATAGGCCGCTTCGTTGGCGGCGGATTCATTGATGGCATCCATGGAAGTTACGCCTTGTTGTTGATCTTGCGCGCCAAGTCGGGAGCTTGGCGCAACGTGAGGGAAACTTTCTGCGCACCGGGTGCGTCGAAAAAGCCGTGTTCAACCAGCGTGACCTCGGTTTTGACTGCCAGCGCGTTGCGCACATGCGTTTCCACCATCTGCGCAATAGCTACATCGGTATCTTGGCTTTTGTCTGGCGACCGTTCAACCAGTAATTTGAGGTTTCCTTGAGTGCTGTGGCCCTCAAAATCAGCGAGGACGCGCACCACGCCGCCAACGGCGGGCTTCATTGATGAAATCAAATCCTGCACTGCCGATGGAAAGAGGTTTACGCCGCGCACGATCAGCATGTCGTCGGTGCGTCCGAAGCAGCGAATGGCGGGAGCGGTGCGGCCTTTTGCGCTGCCGATAGCCGTTACCCTCACATGGTCGCCTGAGCGAAAACGCAGCACAGGCGAGGCCTGCCGAGCCAGCGACGTGTAGACCAGTTCGCCGATCGCTCCCTCTTCCCAAGGCAGCACGCGGCCTGAACCCGGATCGACGAGCTCGGCCAGAATGTAATCGGGCCCCACGAAATACATTCCGCGCTGGTCTTTGTCTTCCGCCCAGTAAGTGCACCCCAGGTCGGTACCGCCCATGACTTCGCAGCACCGCGCGCCCCAAAGGCGCTCCAGTTCGTCGCGAATGGCGGGAATACCGCCGCCCGGCTCGCCACCGACGATCAGATGTTCGACCCCGAGTTCGTTTGCTCGCATGCCAATGACATCGGGAGCCGTGTGGCCGAGATAGAGCAGGAAATTGGGCGTTCCCACGATGCAGCGAGGACGGGTGTCGCGCGCGGCAATCAGTAACCGGTCGATGCCGCCGTCTGCGCCAATGGGCAAATCGATCGCGCCGATGTGACTCACGCCTTGATAAATCGGGACTCCGCCAACGAAACCTTTGCTCATCGAAAAAGCATGAAGCACGATGTCACCGGGCCGGATACCGCTCGCGTACAGCGCGCGCGCGGTGATTTCAGTCCAGCTTTCTCGATCCTGCGCAGTCAGTCCCACGTAGGAAGGACTACCGGTGGTGCCTGACGATGCTTGCATCTGCACGATGCTTTCCATCGGCGCGGCGCGGTGCAGACCGAGCGGGGCTTGGGCCTTGAGGCTGTCGCGCAGTTCCTGCTTGACAGTGAAAGGCACGCACGCGAGGTCTTCGAGTCCTCGAATGGCACTGAAGGACAAGCCGGCCTCGGCGAGCTTGCCTTGATAGAACAAGGAGTTCTTTTCGAGATAGGCCATCTGCTCGGCCAATCGCCGAGTTTGCAATGCCGTCACTTCGATCCAGGGCAGGCGCTCAATGGAATTGAAGGTGTGCGGATGTGCTGTCGTTTTCAGGCTGTGGGTAAGGGTCATCATGATTCCTGCTTCAGACGAAGGCTGTCACGTGTCATCATGATCTTTGCTGACACGTATCCAATCATACGGCCGAATCACCTATAACCAAGCGGTCAACCGTCCGTTTAAATGTAGTATAGTAGTCTGTCTGTTGGCAAGATCAAGAAGGAGACATCGTCATGACAGCGAGAGTGAGCGGAATCAGCGATGAAAGGAACCGCGCTCCATTGCCGCTAGCCCTGCAAGGTCGCACGGCACGACGGCGGCGCCATGTTCAGCCGTCGCCAGTTCACGCGCATTGCGCGAAATGAGGAATTGAAAAATGGATCAATTGCAAGAGATCCAATCCAGCGTGCGCCGCTTCGTTGATGCAGAGGTGGCGCCACTGGCCAGGCAGATTGATCGTTCCGACACTTTCGCGCGCGAGCTTTGGCCTCGGTTTGGCGAGATGGGATTGTTGGGTCCAACTGTGGAGACACGGTTCGGCGGATCGGAACTCGGCTACCTAGCGCACACCATGATTGCAGAGGAAATTTCGCGTGCTTCGGGTTCCACTGGCATTTCCTACATCGCGCACTCGAACCTGTGCGTCAACCAGATTGCACTGCACGGGACCGAGCAGCAAAAAGCGCATTACCTGCCGCCGCTGACTGCAGGCACGCACGTGGGCGCATTGGCGATGAGCGAGGCCGGCTCGGGATCGGATGTTGTCTCGATGAAGCTGCGCGCCGATCCGGTGAATGGCGGTTTCGTGCTCAATGGCACCAAGTTGTGGACCACCAACGGCTGGTATGCCGACACCTACGTGGTCTATGCGAAAACCGCGCCCGAAGCCGGCAAAGACGGGATATCGACCTTCATTGTCGAGCGAGCGTTCCAAGGCATGAGCACCCGCCAGTTACTCGACAAGCTGGGCATGCGCGGTTCCGGTACTTGCGAACTGGTTTTTGAGGATTGCTTCGTGCCTGCCGACAATTTGCTGGGACAATTGCACGGCGGTGTACGGGTGCTGATGCGGGGGCTGGACTACGAGCGACTGGTTGCCTGCGCCGCACCGGTGGGCATCATGCAGGCCGCGCTGGACTTGGCGCTGCCTTACGCCGCACAGCGTCAGCAATTCGGGCGGCCCATCGGCGAATTTCAATTGGTACAAGCCAAGCTGGCGGACATGTTTACCCGCCTGGGCGCAAGCCGTGCCTACCTGCGCGATCTGGCCCGTCAGGCTGATGCTGGCATTGCACTGCGCAAGGAAGCCGCCAGCGCGATCCTGTTCGCCTCCGAAGCGGCGACTCAAAGCGCGTTGGACGCCATTCAATGCCTGGGCGGCAATGGTTATATCAACGACTACGACGCCGGACGCCTGTTGCGCGACGCCAAGCTCTATGAAATTGGAGCTGGCACTTCCGAGATCCGGCGCATGCTGATCGGGCGGGAGCTGATGCGCGAAGTAGCGGGTTAAGTCCCCGCTGCATGCACAGCCCTATCAATTTTTAAAAATACAGAAAACGGGAGACTTGCGCCATGAATTTTGCAAATATCATATTTGACAATCCATCTGCGGCAGATGACGCGATCGCGCTCATTGATGAAAGACGCAGCGTTACCTTCAAGAAATTGCGCTCGCGTGTCAGCCGGCTCGCTGCCAGCCTGAAACATCATGGCGTTTGCCAAGGAGATCGGATTGCAATTTTAATGGGTACACGAATAGAATATGTTGAGGTGTATCTTGCGACTGCTGCTGTCGGTGTCATCGCCATGCCTCTGAATACGCGCCTGACAGCGCAGGAACATGCATTGCTAATGCAGGATGGAAAACCAAAACTGGTGGTCGCTGATGGAGAATGGATTGCTGCGGCAAAACAGATACGCGCCGGAATTTCAGGCCTGGAAGCCATCATTGCGCTCGATACGGCACAGTCCTGTGATCTGGATTATGAGAAATTGCTGGCAGCGACCAATCAGCCTGTGCTGCCGATCGACCTGAAACCGGATGATCCTGCTGTTTTGCTCTATACCAGCGGGACTACATCCGGCCCGAAAGGAACAATCCTTACTCATAAAAACCTGATTTCCGATATCAATCAATATCAGGAATTCGTTGGCATCAAAAAGGGAAGCGTAAATCTACAGGTCAGCCCACTGTATCATGCGGCCAATATTTTTACCTACGTGCATCTGCTGGCTGGCGGAACGACTGTATTCATGCAAAAAGTAACGTCAGAGGCCATATTTAATGCAATTGAAAAATATCATGTGAATTTCATGTTTACCGTGCCGACGGTGCTTTATTCCATGCTTGATGCCCCTGACAGGCAGCAAAGAGATCTCTCTTCATTGCAGACGCTCGAATACGGAGCGGCTGCCATAGTCGGACCCCGGCTCGAATCTGCGCTTGAAATTCTGGGTAACCGTCTGCTGCACGCCTTCGGCATGACAGAAGTAACTTCCCATGCGTCGATGCTCGGAAAAATTGATCACCGTACGCACCCCGGGTCGATCGGAAGACCTCTTCCACGTGTACAAATGAGAATTGTTGATGACGCAGGCCAGCCACTTGGAGCCGAGGAAATTGGTGAGCTTGAAGTAAAAGGCGACAATGTCACTCCGGGCTATTGGCGTAATCCTGCAGCAACCGCAGAAGCCTTTCATGATGGCTGGCTTGCAACCGGAGACCTTGCGCGGCGTGATATCGATGGCTATTATTATATTGTCGGGCGTAAAAAAGATTTGATCATAAGTGGCGGCGTCAATATTTATCCTGGGGACATAGAAGACGTCATAGCTGAACATCCTGCAATTGCCGAGGTTGCGGTATTCGGCATACCTGACCCACACTGGGGAGAATCTGCTGTCGCAGCGGTTGTCCTGCGGGAGGGAGCAGAAATTGATGTTGATCATATCCGGGATTTTATACGCCGGAAACTCGGCGGGTTCAAAATACCCAAGGAAATACGAATATTGAATGCCCTGCCAAAAACCGGAACTGGAAAACTGCTAAAACGTGAGCTTCGGGCCATGAAAGATGATTCTTTTATCCGGAGCGTACAGATAACGAACAGGAGTCCATCACCCGCGCAAAATTAATTCTGCATTCACCCGGCAGTCACAACGGCTGACGCCGGTGGCGTCTGAAAAATTTGGTCAAATTTTTACGCAGTACCTGGCGGACTCAGGTCCGACAGTATCCAGAAAGGCAAAATCATGAGCAGAAATTGTATGAAAGCAGCGCACCTCTCGATGGCTACATTGCTTGGTGCGTTGGGTGTGGTATCTGTCGTCCCCGCTCACGCTGAAACCGAGGTCGAGGCATTGAAGCGGGAGTTGTCCGAGCAGCGTGAGCTGATCAACAAACTGCTGGCGGCTCAAGCCAGCCAAAAAGAGGCGCTCGAAAAAATCGAAGCCCGTCCGCAGCAAGCTGCCGCCGCGCAGCCGGCAGCAGCCGGGTCATCGATCCTGCCCGAGGGCTTCACCCCGTATGCCACGCTGGATGTGAACGTTTCCAACGCCAACAGCGGCTATGGCCGCAAGACGACCATTGGTTCTGGTGGCATGACCCAATCGAGCTTCGGCGTCAAACTCGACAAACCGATCGGGGAGGCCCTGCCGGTCGGGGGGCCCTTGCACATGGTCGGCGAAATCGAAATGGGTATCGATTTGTCCACCGGCGTCGCCGGCAACGGCGCCAACGCCGCTGGCGTCAACGCCAACGTGCCATCTTCGGGCGCCATCCTGGGCAACGGTAGCCAATTGTTCGCGCGCCAAGCCTATGCCGGCGTGTCAAGCGACTATGGGCAGATCCTGCTGGGCCGCCAGTATGCCGGCACGTATATCGCCGAAGTCGCGGGGACGGCCTTCGGTGTCGGTTTCTATGGCAATAACATGCTTTTCCTGCCGCCCATCGGTGGATCGCCAAGCCGTTTCAGCAATGCCATTGTTTTGCGCACGGCGACCTTCTCTGGACTTTCCTTGCAGTTCGACTGGACCGCAGGCAGCGAAAACAACGTCAATGGCTCCATTTTGTCCGGCGCTTCCACCGTCAAGGACAACTCAGGCCAAGGTTGGGATCTCACCGCGTTCTATCGCAACGGGCCGCTGTCAGCGAATCTGGCGACATGGAACATAAAGAACACCAGTTACGCCACAGGTGAAACCGGACTGGCCACCAAGAAAGGCTAGGTGCTCGCTGGGAACTACGATTTTGGCTTCGCCAAGCTCTTCGGAACCTACATTTCAGGCACGATCAAAGGCGGGAACTATCAAAACATCACGCAAACCTTGTCGAAGTCTCAAGGCTGGAGCGTTAGCACAAGCATCCCGGTTGACCGCCACACCTTCATCGCCAG
>JGI24705J35276_12237467_pt1 | contig 11238 bp, 7 predicted proteins | sample TergutNt197P4_FD_35276 | JGI IMG/M metagenome (IMG submission 35276)
GCGCCCCGGGCAGCTGATGCCAATCGAAGAAGACGCGCACGGCACTTATGTGATGAACTCGAAAGACCTGCGCGCGATCGAGCATGTCGCAAAACTGATCGAAATCGGCGTCCACTCGCTCAAGATTGAAGGCCGCACCAAGTCGCCCTATTACGTTGCGCGCACCTGCCAGAGCTATAGCCGCGCAATCGATGACGCACTCGCCGGCCGGCCGCTCGACATGCGCCTGCTTGCCGAACTCGAAGGGCTCGCGAACCGCGGTTACACCGACGGCTTCTACAAGCGCCACCACACACAGGAATATCAGAACTACCTGCGCGGCCATTCCGAATCAGGGCGCAGCCTTTATGTCGGCGACATTACCCATTATGGCGCCGATGGCCTCGCCGACATTGTCGTGAAAAACAAATTCGCCGTTGGGGACCGCGTCGAAATCATTCATCCACGCGGAAATCATCAGGCGACCATCGAGGTGATGTACAAAGCCGACGGCGCGCCAATCGAAATCGCGCCAGGCAACGGGCATCAGGTTCGGGTCAAATTGCCCGCAGACTGCGAAGGCGCGTTCATCGCGCGGTTTCTTTGAGCGGACACAACCGGCGACAGTATCTACCGGGTCAATCCCGAGCCTCGATCAGACCGCCGCCATCCGCAGGCCGACCTCCATGGCCACCGACAGCGGCACGGGCCTGCTCAGGATCACAACCTCGGCAAAGCCGACTGCTCCAAGCTGCGCCCCCAGCAGATCGCGGGCATCAGGCGCCATCGACGCGTCCGGCACCACGACTGCGCGGGCATTTGTTGTCAACAACTCCGCTGGCAGGTCAGACGCGGCACCAGCGTTCAACAGCACATGGTCATAAACCCGCAAAAGCGCGTCGATCGCCAGCATCACACGTGGGGACTGCAACAGGCCGCGGTCGAACCCCGGTCGTCCAGCAGTGACGAGATGCAAGCGCGACATCCTGTCCTTGGTGATGATTTGCGCGAACGAGGCATCGCCCTGCATCAATTCGGAAAGCCCCAGCGCGGAGGAGTCGACGGACGCGCCGACGATCGCCGCCGTCGTGGCCGCAAGATCGACAAGAACGACGCGCGCCTGGTGAGCAAGGCACCGCGCCAGCGTAAGCGCCGTCACCGTGATGCATTCACCAGAAGCCGTCCCGATCACTGTTACCTTGCAGGCTGCTCTCCCAGCGGCATGCAACTTGTCGGCAAGGCGCTCGACTTCGACCAGTTCGGCCACAATGGAATCCGGAGCGCGCTCCAGCGCTGCACGCTCCGGCGCAAGTCCCACCTGAGGCACTACGGAAATCGGCTCCATTACTGATTTACTGCGAGCCGGATCTGGCATGAAAGTTGATATGGCAGTCGGGACAGGCGCAACCACGGGCGATGGCCCCTGCACCACCATGCCGCGCGGGGCGGTTATGCGCAGCAACTCTCCGGTGACAACCACGCCCGCGCTGAGCAGCAACGTCGCGAGTGTCGAGATCAGCACAATCGACAACTTCTTCGGAGAAGCCGGCGTATTGGCTGCGACTGCCCTCGAAATGATACGACCTTCCGCTGGCGTTGCATCGATATTCTCACGGGCATTGGCCTCGCGGTACTTTGCCAGATACGACTCGAGGAGATCACGTTGCGCCCTGGCCTCACGCTCCAGCGCGCGGAGCTGAATATCCTGACCGTTGGTGGATGAGGCCTGTTTCTTCAGCTGATCGAGGCTCGCCGCCAGGCTCTCAACGCGGCCGCCTGCAATCCGTACATCATTCTCCAGAGTACGCGATATCTTGCTAGCCTCATCCCGGATCTGGTTGTCGATGTCACCAAGCTGCGCCTTTAATTCTTTGATGCGCGGATGATTGCCAAGCAACGTTGATGACTGCTCCGCGAGCTGCGCCCGCAGCGCCCCCCGCTGCTCGCCAAGCCTGCGCATCAATTCGGAATTCAGCACCTCGGAAGCCTCGATCGGCTTGCCACTCCGCAGCATCTCACGGATAAGGCGCGCCCTGGCTTCCGCATCGGCTTTCATCGCACGCGCATTGTTGAGTTGCGTATTCAATTCACCCATTTGCTGGTTTGACAGCGTGGTGTTGTTGGTGCCGACGAACAGACTCCATTTGGAGCGAAAATCCTCAACCCTCGTCTCGGCGTCAGACACCTTATTGCGCAAGCTGATAATTTCGCGATCGAGCCACTGGCTTGCCGATTTGACCTGATTCTGCCGGGCATTCTGCTGCAACACGAGGTAGCCGTCGGCAATTGAATTGGCGACGCGCCCGGCAAGATCCGCGTCCCACGACTGGAATTCAACAACGATCACGCGCGACTTATCGACGGCGTAGGCCGTCAGGCGATCGTAATACGCCTCCATCACGCGTTCTTCGTTGAACGAATTACGACCGATGCCGAACAGCACCAGCAGTGATTTGAGCCGGTTCACGCCGCGTAGCGCCGGATTGAATTCGGGCAGCTCGGCGAGCTTATTCTTTGCGATGATCTCCCGCGCGAGATCTCGCGACAGCACGAGTTGGACCTGGCTGGCGATGGCCTCGGCGTCTGGCACCGGCCGCTCGTCCGTCCGTCCGCCGATCGGCCGCAAAAAGACGTTCTCGCTTCCGTCGACCAGAATGCGTGCTTCAGATTTGTACCGAGGCGTGACCAAGTTGACGCCGACCACCGAGAGCAGCAGCGCCAGCAAAGTCGGCGCGATAATCCACCCGCGTTTGCGTGCCAGCACCCGGCCTAAGAGACGCAGATCAAGATCTCCTGCCTCCGCCAGCGGCTTCTCCACCGCGAGCCTTTCCGTCGTCATACTCGCCTTTGCGACAGCGCTGGCAACCTTGGAAAGGCCGAGCTTGAGCATCGACCCTTCTCTCCAGATACGCCAAAACGCCAAACGCATTATGCACCCCCGCGGAAACCCGCGATTCCGCTTCAATCGCTGAGATCACACTATTATGGTTTCTACCGGGTTAATCGCGCGCTCCGCACCAGGAAAGCGCAAGCTGCGGGCCGACACTGCCGTTAATTGTTAATCATGTATTACCTTGATCTGACAGATAGCAGCGCCAAGCATCATTTCCAATAGACGATTTCGGATAAAAATAACACGAAACAAAGGCAACTTAAGCAAAGACCAATGCTTCTTTGCTTAGCTGGACCGATATTTGGACTGTTATCCGCGAGAGCCGGTTGTCGATCATCCCTCCTTCTCCCAATCAGCCGCTAAGCATCCTGCACATCGTGCGCACTCCTGTCGGGGGTATCTTTCGTCACATCCTCGATCTCGCCAACGGTCAGATTGATCGCGGGCATCACGTCGGCATTCTCACCGACAGTCTCACCGGCGGAGAACGCGCCGAGCACGCGCTTGCCGAAATCGCGCCTCGCCTGAAGCTCGGTATGTACCGATTCGCCATGCGCCGCGAACCTTCTCCGGGCGACCTTCTGGTCTGGGCACGCGTCATGCGGCTCATCCGCAAGCTTGAGCCCAATGTGATGCACGGCCACGGAGCAAAGGCAGGCGGAATCGTTCGCCTGCAGCGGCGATCGAACGACTCCATCCGCGTCTACACACCACACGGCGGCTCGCTCCACTATTCCCCAAACACTTTCAAAGGTGCATTCTACGCGCGCATCGAACGGACGCTAAAAAACAACACCGATCTGTTCCTGTTCGAAAGCGCGTTCGCCCGCGACACCTATCAGCGGACCGTCGGTGTTCCCAAAGGGCTGGTTCGCTGCGTCTTCAATGGCGTCACGCCGGAGGAATTCGAGCCGGTCGTCACAGCGGACGATGCAACCGACCTCGCCTATGTCGGCGAGTTTCGGTACATCAAGGGCGCAGACCTCCTGATCGACGCGGTGGCACGATTGCACGCCAACGGCAAGAAGGTCACGCTGACGCTTGGCGGCGATGGCGAGGAAATGGCAACACTGAAAGCGCAGATCGAAAGGCTCGGCCTTGCCAGCGCGGTCCGCTTCATCGGTCATGTCCCGGCGCGCTACGGCTTTTCCAAGGGGCGGCTGCTGATCGTCCCCTCACGCGGCGACTCCATGCCCTACGTGGCAATCGAGGCCGGCGCAGCTGGCATTCCGATGATTGCAGCGGGGGTTGGCGGCATCCCGGAAATCCTGGGCGCCGAAAACGCTGCTCTGTTTGCGCCAGGCAACATTAAGGCAATGGCCGAGGCGATCAGCTCAGCATTGGACAATCCGCAGGCGGTCTCCCAGCGTACCTCCGCCCTGCGGGAGCGGATCTCCGCGCATTTCTCTCAGCAAGCGATGGTCGAAGGCATCCTGGCAGGCTATCGCGACGCGCTAGCCAACCATTAGCCGTCCAAGCAGCGATGTGCGTCGGCAGATCGACGCATCTTTGCTTGGATTTCCTAGTTTTCATATCATTTTGTTCGAAAACCGGTGCCCGCGTTAACGGAATCTACTCTGACGAGCTAAGAATTTATTTCAAGATTGTCCGCTACAAATCTGCGGCAATTCCGCTTTTGGCGCGCATGCCCAGACTGCAGTCCAAGCGCGGATCCAAATACTGACCTGGTAACAGAAAGTGGAAACGATCAACGCTCGCTTGATGCTCGACGGCGCAGTCGCCGCAGCAAGCGCAACGGCTGACAAGCCTTTCGTCGAACGGCGACGCCGGCTATCTCCGGCAGCACTTGAAGTGGTCAAACAGAAAGTCCGCCGCGCCTATTCGCCAATCGTGATCGCGGGTTTCGTCCGAGCGGCCGATTTCCTGCTGCTGAGCGTCCTCGGCAGCGCGCTCTATTTCGGCTATGTCATGCCGATGTCGGGCTTCCAATGGCCCTATCTGATCGCGATTTTCGGCATCGCCATTGTCGCGGTGATCTGCTTCCAGGCCGCCGATCTGTACCAGATCCAGTTATTCCGCGGACAGCTTCCCCATATGACGCGCATGATCTCGTCCTGGTCGTTCGTATTCCTGCTGTTCATCGGCATTTCGTTCTTTGCAAAGCTTGGAGGCGAGGTCTCGCGGCTATGGCTGGGGGCTTACTTCATGGTTGGTATTCCGACGCTCTTCGCCGAACGGGCGCTCCTGCGCGGATTGATGCGTAATTGGGCACGCGACGGCCGCCTCGATCGGCGCACCATCATCGTTGGCTCCGACCGCAACGGCGAGGAACTCATCGAAACGCTGAAGGCGCAGGACGAAACCGACATTGATGTACTTGGTGTATTCGACGATCGCAACGACAGCAGGGCGCCTGAAACCTGCGCTGGTGCCGCCAAGCTCGGCAAAGTCGACGACATCCTCGAGTTTGCCCGCCGCACCCGCGTCGACCTCGTGCTATTCGCGCTGCCGATCTCAGCCGAAACACGTATCCTGGAGATGCTGAAGAAGCTTTGGGTGCTACCTGTCGACATCCGCCTGTCGGCGCACACCAACAAGCTGCGTTTCCGCCCCCGCTCCTATTCCTATCTCGGCAATGTACCGACGCTCGACGTCTTCGAAGCGCCGATCACTGACTGGGATCTGGTGATGAAATGGCTGTTCGACCGTATCGTCGGGGGCCTCGCACTGCTTGCAGTCCTGCCGGTGATGGGACTGGTGGCGCTCGCGATCAAGCTCGACAGCCCGGGACCGGTGCTGTTCCGCCAAAAACGTTTCGGCTTCAACAATGAACGCATCGACGTTTACAAGTTCCGCTCGCTCTATCACAATCAGGCCGATCCGCTCGCCTCCAAGGTTGTGACCAGGAACGATCCGCGCGTGACTTGCGTCGGCCGCTTTATTCGCAAAACCAGCCTCGACGAACTGCCGCAACTCTTCAACGTCGTGTTCTCCGGCAATCTCTCACTTGTTGGTCCGCGCCCGCATGCCGTGCAGGGCAAACTGCAGAACCGGCTGTTCGACGAAGCCGTCGATGGCTATTTCGCTCGCCACCGCGTCAAGCCGGGCATCACCGGCTGGGCGCAGATCAATGGCTGGCGCGGCGAGATCGATAATGAAGAGAAGATTCAGAAACGTGTCGAGTTCGACCTCAACTACATCGAGAACTGGTCGGTGTTGTTCGATCTCTACATCCTCTTGAAGACGCCGCTGTCGCTGCTGACCAAGAAGGAGAACGCGTATTGAGTCTTTCGCAAGGCGCTGGATACGCGCTCCACCAGACACGTGTGTACCAGTTGCTTAAGCGTGTGAGCGTGTGATGGCGTATGCGGCAACGGCCGAGGAAATGGATGCAGCGGCTCCCGCCGCACCCCGTGTGCTGGTGCTGCAACGCGCGCTGGTCTGGCTGGTCGGTGCGTGTAGCGCGGTCGTCTTTATCGAGCCAAGCCCTTACGAAATTGCGACGCTGCTTGCCGCGATCACCTTCTTCGCCACTGGCTTGCGGTTGCGGCTGGTGTTCATGCCGCTGGTCCTGGCATTATTCCTGCTCAATATTGGCTACACCATCTGCGCTATTCCGCTGCTTGGCCGCTCCGAGATCGCAAACTGGATCGTTACCTCGTGGTACATGGCGGTCACGGTCGTCTTCTTTGCAATGCTGGTCTCTGAAGACACGGCGGCCCGGCTCGATATGCTGCGTCGCGGGCTCGTCGTTGGCGCGATCATCGCTTCATTCGCTGGCATTGCCGGCTACTTCCATCTGGTCCCGGGCGGATATGATCTGCTCACGCTTTACGGACGCGCACGCGGCACCTTCAAGGATCCCAATGTGTTTGGCGCGTTCCTGATCCTGCCATCGCTGTTCACGCTGCAGAGCATGGTCTCAGACCGGCTCGGCACGGCGCTCCGCAGCGCAATTGCTTTCGGCATCATGGCGCTCGCGATCCTGCTTGCCTTCTCGCGCGCCGCCTGGGGCGGCCTGATCCTCACCGCGGTTTTCATGCTCTCGCTGATGGTACTGACCAGCCAAAGCAACGCGCAGCGCTCGCGCATCATCACAATGACCGCGGCCGCCGCGATCCTGGGCGTGGTTCTGATCGCGGTTCTATTGTCCTTCGATTCGATCGCCGACATGTTCAAACAGCGCGCAAGTTTCGATCAAAGCTACGACGGAGGCCGCTTCGGTCGCTTCGGCCGCCACATGCTGGGCGCCCAGATGGCGCTCGATCTGCCATTCGGCATCGGACCGCTGCAATTCCACCGTTACTTTCCCGAAGACACCCACAATTCCTATCTCAACGCCTTCATGTCAGGCGGCTGGCTTTCCGGCGTTTGCTATCCGGCGCTGGTCTTTACGACCGTGATCATGGGCTTCAGGAACATCTTTGTCCGCACGCCCTGGCAGCGCACCTATCTCGCGATCTTCGCCGCCTTCCTCGGCATGGTCGGTGAAAGCTTCATCATCGATACCGACCATTGGCGCCACTTCTGGCTGATGCTCGGCGCAATGTGGGGTATGATCGCCACAGCCCAGGCCTGCAAGCGGGTCTACAGGCCGGCACAAGGATAACTGCCCGCTGTCGGATGCGTAGGGTTGACTGCAAAGCAGTGGAACGCGCGAAAAAGAGCCCGGCACAAAGGCCGGGCTTAAGTTACGAGAACCAGAAAGATAGAGCGAGGATCAGTACTTCGCCATGATCGGGCCGCCGAACTTGTAGTTCAGACGAACCAAAGCCATGTCAACGTCGTCTTTGTGGACCAGCAGACCTCCAGTCATGTTACCGCAAGTATTTTTGACGGTGCACTGCGACAGCTTCCCGTGCGTAGTACCAGACTGGAAGATGTGGTTATACTCAGCGCCAATCGACCAGTTCGGCGCGAAACCGACTTCAACGCCGCCGCCAACCGTGGGATTCCAAAGGGTTTCGCCCGTCGATGCTACAACGCTATTACTCGAGTCGATGAGGTCATACTTGTTATCAACAACGGCCGCGCCACCCTTCGCATAGAGCAGCACATTATTAAAGGTGTAGCCAACCTGACCGGTAATCAGCCCAAAAGACTGGATTTTCGTACGATCGGTGAAAGCAGCGGCCCACGTGTTAACATTGGAGCCCGAGAAGTCAGCCCAGTTGCCCTGGCCTTCGAGGCCGAACACCCAGCTGGCCATCTGCCAGCGGTAGCCAATCTGACCACCGAACGTGCCGCCGGTCACGTCATGGCAACCTGCAGGATGTGGGTCATTCACCTCCCAGCAATTATGGGACGACGAGCCGTAGCCGCCATTCAGACCAACATAGAAGCCACTCCAGTCATAGACCGAGGCGGCCATCATCATCGGCGGTGCTTTGGTGTAAGGACGCGCAGCAAGATCTGCTGCCTGGGCGGAACACACGCTCGCTACCGTCATGGCGGCAGCCACAATCAAAACTCTCTTCACTTTACTAGACTCCACTCCACTTAATGCAACACAATAAATTATTAACGCTGGGCACGCATCACAACAACTAAAGACCGAACTGACTAAGGGTTTTCACTCCAACTGTGGCACCACAAGCACACTTTAGACATATTTTAAAATACAGACGACGTAACGACCTGGACGACAAGGGGCCGACTAATCTCCAACCTTCGCAAGGTGTGCAGACAACCTTTGCAAGGTGTCCAGACAACCTCCACGGGTTGATGTGTCATCGACAAGACTTCGTTTGTCCGGATCAATCGAAGTTGCGGCACGGTGTTACCGCGATCTCGCTATTCGGCCCCAAACAATGCCCGCTTTGAACATCGAGTAAGCATGGATTAACCATTTTGACGCCAGATTTTGCCCCGACTTTAGCTGCGTCAAAGCATGTTTAACCATGTTTTATGTCTCGTGTTAGGAAGGCGCATTATGAGTGTGGTGTCACGTGTCGCGATGGTCGCGTGTGTTTCTCTTTTTGCAACATCATCAATAGCTTCAGCGGGTGACTTGCTGATGCCAGCAAAGGCCAATTCTGCCCAATATTATAATTGGTCCGGTTACTATGCCGGCGCATTCGCTGGCGGTGCTCACGGTGTTTGGAATTCCTATTTCGACCGCAATGACAATCACGGCTATACTGAGCAGGGAGCGGACGGTTTCGCTATTGGCGTATACGGCGGGTACAACTATCAATTCGCCAATCGATGGCTCCTCGGGGCCGAACTCGATCTGGGCAATTCGACGGCGAAGCAGAACAGACACATTTACGACGACGACACATCGCTCTCAAAATACGGCACCTTTGGGTCGGCGCGCATGCGCCTCGGGTATACCTTTGACCGCATTCTCTTGTTCGGAACGCTTGGTGTTGGCTTTGCGGATATTACGAATAACATCCAAAAAGGCGTTAACAAAGAAGAACAGATTGTATGGGAAGATCAGATCAGAGCCGGGGTCACCACAGGCGCTGGCGTAGAGTATGCATTTTCCGATGGTTGGGCCGGTCGAGCCGAGTACGTCTACACCAATTACGGGTCCGTCAATCTGAGAAACGCCGCCGATAATCCTGCCAACTTCAAGAATGAGCTGCACTTGTGGCGCATAGGCGTGAGTCATCGGTTCTAGCGCTCTGACAGATTGGACAATCCGCCGATCAGGGCGGTGGAAACGCCGCCTGTCTTGGAAATGCGAACGCCGAGGAAGCTTTCGTTGGCGTTCGCTCGCATTTGAAATGAATTCGATAAGGCCTGCCTAAGTCTTTACCCTGTCGCAGGTTCTTATTGGAAGACCGTGGGACTCTGGCCTCGCGCGGCCCTTCAGCTCACACTCAAATCCAACATCCATTTCAAAACCCAAATTAATAAAGCTGATTTGCTTCGCAATCATTGAGCGTGCATTATTTTGCCGCATTGCCGTGGCTGATGTGGCGGGCTTTGGCGCGTTCGCGAGTACCTCCAAGGCGTTGCCGAAGTAAGGGCTGTCGCGATGCAGACGCTGGCAGCCCTTTCATTCCTGAGAGGATAGTGCGACCTTTGCGTGATCGGCGTCATCGTTTGCTTGGACGATCACGATGGAGTTCAGCCGCTCGGCGATCAGTGCCCTTTCCATAATCAATTCAGGTTTTCGCGACCGATCTCGGACAGGATCGCACAACGTTTCCTTGTAGGGCAGACATCCCATTACGCTGCCGGGCCGGGAAAAAACTCGCCGGTCTGTCCCCATAATCGATAGGCGAGCAAACCCAGCCATTCCCGGACGGCAATGTCGGTTCGCCTCAGTCCATCCGCTGAAAGATTGTCCAGCGAGAAGACGCGATCGCCAACCCGCCAGTCAACGGGATAGGGCTCGACGGGGAAATCCACCTTGCGGAATATGCCGATTGAGCGTGGCATGTGATAGGCCGAGGTCACGAGCAGCCAGCGCTCGCCGGCTTTCGGCATCACCAGAGCCTTCGTAAACACGGCATTCTCGAAGGTATTGCGCGAGCGCCGCTCCATGATCATGCGCTCTTTTGCGATGCCCAGAGTTTCAAGCAACGTGCTGGCGTAGTCGGCCTCCCTGGCTTCGCCGGAGATAAGGCTGGCGCTCCCGCCGGTGAAGACAATGCGAGCATTGGGGTAACGCCGCCCGAGCGCCGCCGCAGCAAACAGACGATCGGCTCCATTGCGCACGACAGGCGTCGAATGCGCCGCAGAGATATCCGCGTCGATCGGTCCGCCCAGCACGATAATGCCGTCAGGCGCGCCTCGCGAGGCATCCCAGGGCGGAAAGCGCGTTTCCAAGGGATAGAGCAGCAGCGTGCCGAGTGGCAAGAACGTGCAAATTGCAAGCAGCACAATCGACACCGCCATGAGCTTGCGGCCCAACGCGGCAAAGCGCGTCGTCAGCAGGACCAAGCCAGCGATGCCGAGTTCGATCAGAAGATTCGTCGGTAGCAGCGCCGCGCCGATCGTCTTGGAAAGTACAAAAAACAGGGGAAGCCTCGTGCGAAGAATTAACTCGTCATTTGCAGGGCAGAAGGCTCAAGCGCCGTCTTTGTCCAGCAAGACCCGCAAGCATTCTTAGAAACCCTTTTTGAGGGAGGATGGATTGCCGGGTCAAGGCTGAGTCGCGATCCGATTGAACCTCGCGCTCTTATCCTACCCCCTTACCCCAAATTCCCCACCCTTCCCGACACCGTCCGCGACGCCGTGACCACGGCAAACAGAGCCAATTTTTCTAATGATTTCAAGGATGTTTAACCTTGATTTGAGACGGAATTTGACCTTCCCGCCAAACCTAAATAGAGTCTTAATAGCTACTTTTATGTAACTAAATATGAGGCTAGCGTCTGGGCCATGGCCACCGAAAAAGCCGAGACCGACCGCATTCCCGTGACCTTGGCACTCTCGACCATCGGTTA
>JGI24705J35276_12237466_pt1 | contig 11233 bp, 11 predicted proteins | sample TergutNt197P4_FD_35276 | JGI IMG/M metagenome (IMG submission 35276)
TTACCTGCCACAGTACCCATAGCGGTGTTACCCAAAATTTTGCCTCCAGTTATACTAAACATACCATCTGAGCCTATGTAGACTCCACCACCTGATGTAGCTGTGTTATTAGCAATTACTGCATCGCCAGATATGTTGACCGTGCCATCCCATGTGCTCACACCACCGCCACCATTATACTCACCTATGGCTGTATTGTTAGCAATAATGCCTCCTGTTATGGTAAAAATACCCTCATATAGCGACCCACCATTTGTAGTAACGTACACACCACCCCCTCCACCTCTGGCTGTGTTGTTGGCAATCACGCCGCCTGACATGCTGATTACACTACGGTCCATGTATATGCCTCCACCACTACCCGCTGTGTTGCTTGCAATTAACCCATCAGATAACACAAGCGATTTCTGTTTCAAGGAAAACACTCCACCCCCACAGCTTGTGGCTGTGTTGTTGACAATCACACCCCCAAACATGTTAAAAGTGCCATCTGGGGCCGCGTATACGCCTCCACCATACTGAGCTGTGTTGTTAGCAATTATCCCGCCAAATAACTCAAAAGACCCCAAATAATCCACGAATACGCCACCACCACGACCCTCCGCATTATTGCCGATAATTTCGCCATCAATCATTGTGAGTTTACCTGCATTAACATTTACCCCTACGCCAGTAGCGCCTGCTTCATGTGTTACAACAATGCCATTAAGCGTTAATATTCCCCCTCCGCCAATAATGATAGTGCTCGTACCATCTGTGCCAATAACTTCAGGTCTACTATCAGTGTAGGTGCCTGTAATATTAGAGCCAATTAGCTTGAAAATTTTCTCTTTACTGTTACTTGTTAATGTGATCTCTTTGCCCGTAGGAATGATTAGTGTTGATGTAAGTTTGATATCTCTATTAAGCGCAATAACTGTATGTTCTGCACTATTGTTAATGGCGTTTACAAGTTCGTTTTCGTCATTAACTACTTTTTTAAGTGCACCTGACACAAAAATAGAATTATCACTAAATACCAAAGAAGTAAAACAAGAAGAAACTAGGGTTATCACAAATAATAAGGAAATAAACAACCCTGATCTTCTGATATTGAACTTGTGCAAATTAAATTTGGAAATTTACGTTTCCTCCCCATTGTAACCTTTACAGTGTATCTAAAGATTAGTGGCTTAAAAAGATGCTAATATATCACGCACAAGCTCCAGATAGGCGACCGGAGTTATTCCACTCTGATAGTACCTTACATCTGCAACAAACAAAATCATGTTCATCCTCTGGTGGTTGTTGTGTTGTTTCCATTTCACTGTCTCAAAAGCTCCCTACAGTTATGTGTGTTAGTTTTTATCACACGACAATTATTCCTATTGTTCCAAGTGGGCCTGCTATTAAGCCTATTATTCCTAAAGCGCATAGATACTTGAGTTTTGGGTTCCAGTGTCTAAATTCTTTGAAGAGAAAAAACAAACAAAACAGAAATAGAAACCAAGGATTATGGTATCCAAAAGCGGCGAAACCTAAAAAACCGCTAAAACCAAAAAAGCCTGGGAAACTAACAAAGAATCTGATTGATCGATTCTGTTTTCCATGGGCTGTAACAAGGTTTAGTTGAGGCGTTTGTTTGTGGTTTGTTTGCATGCTCAGCCCCATCAACTACTCCTATCTTTGATTTCTTATAAAATTACCCACTAACAACTCTGATCCTGTTTTATGTGGTTCCAAAATCACTTAGGGTCCTCTGAGGTGACTCCTTAGTATAGAGCGTATATGTCACCCTTATGCCCTCCACCTGCGCAAGTTCGTTAATTTTATGCGTAACGGTGTTTTCTTTGCTTATGATATGTAACACCTGCACATGTCGTGCTGTTAATACATCACTGACCAGTATCCGGTGACAATTATAGGGCAAAGCCTCTGTGCACATCAATGCCACACGGTTCTCTCGTGCCAGCGCCAATATTTTTAGGAGATGTTCAGTGAATTCTTTGGTCTGCATGTAGTCGGCATAACCGCGGAGTTGACCCTCCAATGCAAGGTTGATGCTGTTGGGTTTGGGATGGCGCAGACCCCCCAGCTCGGGGATATGAAGATACTTTATGCCACTACGTTTGAGACTATCTGGGAGCGATTCTTTGTTAAATTGCGGATTATAGCGACTTTGAGGAACCGCACGAATATCTGCCAATAATGTGATGCCATAGATTTGGAGTAACTCTCTGAATTCTTCTAGTGATCGCGTGGAATACCCAATCGTGAACACCGCCAACTCTGATTCTTGGTTCAAACACATATCCCATTACCGGAGATTTCACACTTTTATTAACTCAAAGATATACAATCCAGCGCATTAAATATTTTTGATAGTGCACTTAATTTTAGTTTTATGCTCAAGCTCTTGACTTAAGTAGGTCAAAGTACAGCTTAACCAGCCGCAAAAATTATTAATTATTTCTACTGCATATGGCTGAGGCGAATATGTCCTGTCCATAGCGGCCAAACTTAGGAGTCTTAGCCGTAACCAGTTGGTAGCCCTGGTTTTCTATGTCTCTACAGGGGTACTTTTGTTTATTTCCTTGCCGCTTACCCGCTTCCCGCCACATGTAGGTTTTCTGGGTATATTTAGTCTCATAACTGCCTATAGTCTTCTATTCAAACGTGCTTGGGCACCTTGGTTAGGGTTTATCTTGCTAGTTACAATTACAGTGTTTTCGCTATATACACTCTATTTTGTGGGATTTAGCAACACACTTGTTGCCCTAAGCATGCTACTATATCCAGTGTCTACTTGGATAGTGACTGCGTTGCTACTGATTAAGAAAAAGACTTAACTTTTGCCTGCTGAACCGCGAAATAGTCTAACCGCAACTTCTTGATCTGCCTCTATGTGTTGTTCGTTTTCTGGGATCTCTACAAACCCTTCTGCATTTACTAGAGCCGATACAGCACCTGTGGTTTGCAGTGGATCTGCGATTAACCGACAGTTTTCATCAAACTTGAGTTCAACTAACCCATAACTACGACTGCCTTTCGCACTAAACATCTTTGAACCCGCATATGCCATCACGGTTTTTAAGCCCACAACGGGTCTGCCGCCTAAACGTTGCACCAACGACCGTGCAAACAACTGAAACACTAACAACGCTGCAGACGGATTGCTGGGTAGTATGAAAACAGGTTTTTCGCCGATGAAACTAACTGCGGTTTGTCTGCCTGGCTTTATCGCAACGCCGTTAACAACAATTCCGGGTTTATCTACTGTATCTGCAATCTCTGTAATATCCACACTTGAACAAACCACAACCATATCTGCCACAGCGGTTGCTGTTTTAAGCATCTGTGTAATTGCTAATTTATCCTCTGCAACCACACCTAAGCAAACCGGTTTGGCTCCACATTCCATAATGGCCGTATACACACTGTAGGCCGCCGCATCAAAGACTTTTCCCGCTGGCAACGGCTTGCCCAGCTCACCTATCTCAGCACCGACTGAGAAAACAGCAACCATAGGCATTCTTAGCACCGTAACCTCCATGAACCCCAAAGCCGCCAAAACGCCAATTTCTGCAGAACCCAAAACCTGTCCCCTTCGAAGCACAACAGCACCTTTTTGGATATCTGAACCCGCTTGATGCATATTTTCCCCTGAGAAAACCTCACCATAAACCTGCAGGGTATCATCTTCCCGCTCACCATCTTGGGCGGCTATAACTGTATCTGCACCTTGCGGCAGAACCGCGCCCACAGAAACTTCTATCGCTTCCCCACCTAAGAGACTAACTTGGGATGTCTCCCCAACGGCTATGGTTCCACAGACCTTCAATGCGACTGGGTTATCCTCACTTGCCGTTGCAGTGTCTTTGGCGTTTAGGGCATAACCTTGAACCGTTGCAGTGTTAGAACCCGGCATATCTTGCGGTGCCACAACATCAATACCCAATACCCGATTGTAGGCCTCCAACAACACCGTCACTTCGGTATCTGGTAGCTGAGGCTTAAAGCTGATCTCAACAGCACGTTTAGCCTCCTCAAACGTCAAAAGCTTTCCAGTCAAGATAGTTCACAACAAGCAATCAGCTTCTAAACGTAAAAACCTACCGAATCAACAAATTTTTCTCCAACCCTCTTAACACTACAACTCACACAGCAATACAAGATACTCCTCATGATTTACCAATATGTTGTGTTGTCCAAAATACTGTATTAAAACTAAAACAGTAACTGACAATTATACTCAAAGGCACTAAATTATACTGCGCGTCCTCAAAACGGTGGTAACGCATCAAAAATAACGCTGACTTTATTTGTCATAGACTTTTTACGAAGTTCCATTGTATGAACTATAACACTACCTTCTAAAATTGATAAACAACGCGATATTTACCCACCCGTAGAGACCGTAACCCGTTTAAACAATCAGTCAATGGTTTACCCACCATAGGATCGATCGATAGAAATTGTATTTCGCGGGTAAGTCTGAGCTTTATCGACTTATCTAACCGGTTTAACTGTTTGAGAACCTTTTTGGTTAGAACCAGTTTAGAGGTCTTTTTCATCAATATTCAATTCTTTTAAGGCTTTTTCCCAGCTATACACACGACCTTCTTCAACATCTTTTTGTGCCGCTCGGATATTTCGCATTCTTCTTTATCGCTTAAAATCTCCAAGGTTTCCTCTAAACTCTCCATATGTGATACTAATTTAGGAAAGCCTTCAAGTATCTCTCTGATTTTGGGTATCTCTTCGGTTAACGTTTCAAGATTTGCTTTATCTTTTGCTGTAAAAACCGCTTCAGTCACTTTGAGCCGCCACAACTAACTATACAGCAGTGGATATTAATTTATTATAACACTATGGAAGCATGCAATTACTTTGTTGTTGTCTGAAAACATCCATTTCAATATGCGCCTTCATATATTACTGATTTCTCGTTTTTTCTCTGCAGTATGCTCCGCTCTGCTTTACTCTTGATTTGTTCGCTGTAGCGGTTAAGTCTCAAAATTAGATTCAGGTAAAAATTTGGCTAATTTTTTGAGGAATACTTGCAAGTTTTTCTACAATCTGATCGGGCGTCTGATTGCTTTGGACTAAATCAGCTATACTGTTGAACTGCGAGGGCTTAAATACGGTTCTCAATCCTGCCTCTTTGGCCCCTTTGATATCTTCTAGGGGGCTGTCTCCGATAAACACCGCTTCATGCGCTTGAATACCCAGACGATTTAGGGTATCGTGGAAAATTTTTGGGCTGGGTTTTCGCAACTCTACCTCCTCAGAGATAACAATCGCATTGAAATAGCTGTGTATGCCGGTTTTTTGAAGACATTTGTAGATAACAGGTGCGTAGGTAAAGTTGCTAATTAAACCCACTCGATACTGCTGAGCAATCTGGGTTAGCAGTTGCTTAGCGCCCTCGCAGAGCTCAACCGTGTTTAGGAAGTCTTGGAAAAATATGTTAAGCGCCTCCTTTACCCCGCTGTGCTCAGGAGTTGTTCTAAATCCCAAGTTACACAGTGCATCAGAAACCCACACTGCATTAGTTACCTCCCTAAACTGCTCGTATCTGATTTTGCGGTACTTTTGATGTGCTTCTTTGTAGGCCTCCAAAAACTGTTCTTTTTCCAGCTCAAACCCCTGCGATACCAACGCAGAGTAAAGCTTGATCTCAGAGTCAACCATACTGTAGTTCTTACAATAAACCAAAGTACCAATAAAATCAAAAATAACTGCTCGACAAACCATCAAAATCACATTTTGTTGCCCAAGAGAACCTTTGCTAGGTTGGCTATGGGTTCTCCAAGAGCGGTATCTAAGAGTTTTGCTGGGTCGCCAATGGCTTTCTCGATGTTTGGATCAAACGCAACCGCACTAAGATATCTTAGTCCCAACTGTTTAGTTTGCTCCTCAATGACCCGGCTGTTGTTGTCTTGTTTCATGTTCTCAACTACCCCAATTATAGGCATCCCCAATTCCTCAAGTAATGCCGCCTGCTTTTTCACAACCTCAAACGCCAAAAGTGAAGGTGTAGTAATGATTAAGAACTCAATTTTTTTAACTAAGCGCACCAAATCCAGCACCGCATCCCCAATACCGGGCGGCATATCTACTATGAGAAAATCCAACTTACCCCACTGGGTGACTGCTAGTAGCTCGATAAGTGCATTTGAAACATCCACACCCCGCAGAGGTGCTGGTCTATTTCCGATAAAATAAACCAGTGACATATAGCATAAACCCTCTACCTTCGCTGGAACCAATCCCCGATCCTCTTTGGGTTGTACATCTTGCGAAACCCCCAGAATTATGTGTGTTGAGGGACCTGTAAAATCCACATCAAACAATCCAACCCTAAACCCCTGTCTAGCAAGCCCAAGTGCTAGCGCTGTTGCAACCATGCTTTTACCCACGCCGCCTTTACCGCTGGAAACTGCAACAACTCGCCCTGTTTTTGCTAGGCGTTCTCCGATTATGCTCGCACGGGGATCAATCACTGCGTTTAACTCCTTTTATATCCTCAAGCCACACCCCGCGGCCGTTTACGATCTCAAAGTCAGGACTGCCGCATTTGGGGCACTTGATATAACTATGGGCAACCTCCGGTACAAAATGAATAGCCTCAGCTGTAGCTTTGTCAAGCTTTTTGGCACTGTATAGCCAAGTAGCGCCACAGACTCGGCATTTCAGAGTAGTTTTTGCTTTTAGAATCCGAAATTTAGCGCCCAATAGCAGGCCTTGGCGCATCTGTTTTAGAGCAAAGCGCAGAATCGGAGGTTCCACTTGCTGTAGTTCCCCGACCCGAATGGTAACTTCTGAAACTGACACTAAGTGTTCCTGTTCTGCGATTTGCTGTGCAGAAACAAGTATAGATTCAGCTAAAGCCCATTCATGCATAACTGTAGGTGCACCACAGCGCAATAAAAAAATATTGTAAACCTTCAAGATTCTGGTTCATCAGTACCTTTAAATCAATAGTTCACCTAATTTTTATGGTGTTTTTTTGACAGATAAAATCAAGGTTCTAGCTTTTGCAGGGAGTCTACGCGCGGGTTCCTACAACAAGGCCCTAGTTCGCGCCGCCGTCGAAGTAGCACCCCCAACGATGACCATAGAAACATATGATTTAGAGGGCATTCCCCTATACAACTCCGACCTAGATGACAATTTGCCCCTAAAAGTTGTAGAGTTCAAGCAAAAACTACGCGATGCCAACGCCCTGCTTATTGCTACCCCCGAATACAACTATTCCCTCTCTGGTGTACTCAAAAACGCCATAGACTGGGCCAGTCGACCCCCCCAAGGCAACCCCTTAGAGGGCAAACCCGTTGCCATCATGAGCGCCTCGATCGGAAAATTCGGCGGCGCCAGAGCCCAATATCATCTACGGCAAATTTTTGTTTTTCTTGATATGTATCCGATTAACCGCCCCGAAGTTATGCTCTCAGACGCCCAAAACAACGTAGATGAAAAAGGTAACCTAACTAACCCCCAAACCCGCCAACTCATCAGCCAACTCTTAGAATCCTTGGCGGCCTGGACACTCAGGCTCCAAACCAAATCCCCACAACAATAACCAACTCTCTCCTTCGATTCTGCCCTTTTTTTACCTGCAAACCTTCATTGATATGTCGTATAGATCCCAATCGACCAACAAACAGCTCAGAGCATACCGTTCTAGTGGTGAAATTAGATGTTCTAATACTTAGAACTAAAGCTAACTTGTGAAAGATATACAGGCGGGATCTAATGTGGAAGATGTCATAAACAAAAACATAAGTCGTATTCTTAGAGGAGCCAAATAGTTATGAACGCAAAAGTGTTTGCGGCTATAATTCTGTTCGCTATAACAATCGCGGGTTGTGTGGTTTGTCTATCTATTATTAGTCGTAACAATGAACTTAATTCTGATCCAGGTCCAATCCCTGCTTCAGAAGCTGTAATTTTGGAAGTAAAAGCAGACTCTATTTCCAATACTAAACTTACCCTAATAATAAAAAATATTGCTCCAGATGAATACATGTTTGGTTCAGAATATACTATTGAAAAGCAAGTCAACGGTGAGTGGTATCAACTCCCCTGTGTTACCGAAAATATTGGCTGGACTTCAATAGGCTATATCTTAGAGGGCAACAGCACAAGAGAAATAGAAATAGATTGGACTTGGTACTATGGCGAGCTGAGTTCGGGGTATTATCGTATCACCAAAGGGTTTAGTTACATACGCTCCCCGGGAGATTATGACGATTACGACATATCTGCTGATTTTACCCTTGTTTGACCTGTTTTTGGTCAAACGCAAGGTTATCAGCCTACTTCGTAATGTGCTATAACTGAATAGATGTCGGTCATATTTTCTCAGAGTTGTTTAAGAACTGGTTTTGGGAAAAGACTGTAGTAGGTGTATCGGGCAAACTTAATTTATCACAATCAACCTATAACCCCAGCTTTAAACAAGCTTTAAGCAGTTATAGGGGATGTTGGCAATTCGAGTAATGGCTGATCTTCATATTCACGGTCGATACAGTCGTGCGACCAGCGAACAGATGAGTTTGGGTGAAATAGCCAAGTATGCAAAAATTAAGGGGCTTAACTTGGTGGGTACAGGCGACTTTACTCATCCACTGTGGCTAAAAGAGATCCGTGAAAACCTTGCCCCCGAAGCAGACACAGGCTTATTCAAACTTGCTAATGTCGATTCACCTGTGTATTTTATGCTTCAAACTGAGGTTTGTACAATCTTTGACTACAAAGGGGCATCCAAAAAGATACATCATGTCATATTAACCCCCAATCTCGAGTCAGCTGACCAAATTAACGAGCGGCTTGCACGCTTTGGTGATTTAGCCTCTGATGGCCGTCCCATTCTTGATTGTACTGCACCGCAGCTAGTCGAAGAAGTCATGGCTGTTAATGCAGATAATATGGTTTTTCCCGCGCATGTTTGGACCCCTTGGTTTAGCCTTTTTGGTGCTTCTAGCGGATTTGACACAGTTGAGGACTGCTACCAAGACATGACCAAACACATTCACGCCCTCGAAACAGGCTTATCCTCAGATCCAGCAATGAACTGGCGCCTAAGCGGATTAGATAAATACGCCCTAATCTCAAACAGTGACTGCCACAGCTTTTGGCCCTGGCGCATTGGCCGAGAAGCCAACGCATTTGACCTCCCCCGCTGTACTTATGACCATGTGATTTCTGCCATATCTGACAATGACCCTGAGCGCTTCAAATTCACCATCGAAACCGATCCCGCCTATGGCAAATACCACTGGACAGGACACCGCAACTGCAAAGTCAGCCTCTCACCCCCCGAAGCTATAAAATTTGGCAACACCTGCCCGGTCTGCCGCAGAAAACTCGTCAAAGGCGTTGAACAACGCGTAGAAGAACTCTCCGACCGCCCCTCAGACTACAAACGCCCCAACGCTCCCGGTTTTAAATGTCTCCTCCCCCTAAGCGAAGTCATTGCCGCCGTCATTGGAACCGACTCCCCTGCTATCCAAGCCGTCTGGAAAATCTACAACACCCTTATAGCAAAATTCGATGACGAATACACCGTGCTTATGGATGCACCATTTGAAGAAATAGCATCCGTGGTGGATGTTCCCTTTGCACAAGCAATCATAAAAGTACGCAACGGCTCAGCAAAAGTCATACCAGGATACGATGGCGTATATGGACAACTTACCCTCGATGTCTCAGTATCAGTAATCAAAGCCAAACCTCTGGCAACTCCACGGGTACAACAACGAAGCATGAGCGATTTCTGCTAACCAAGTTACCAATTAAAACGCCGCATGGTTTAATTCCCACTCAAACCTACTCTCTATAGGTCAAATACTTTGAAGGATATTTTGCAGAAAATCACTACCACAGCAGCCACCAAATTCGGCACAAACTATGCCGAAGCACGCGCACAACAACTAACCAAAACCATGTTTACCCTCAAAGAAGAACGCGTAGAAGCCGCCAAACAAGGCATAGAATCAGGCGTGGCTATCCGCGTTTTAGTCAACGGCGCATGGGGGTTTGCTTCTGCGGGTTCACTAGACAGCACAATTCTAGAAGAAGCCATCTCTGATGCTTGCCGCATGGCAAAACTAGTAAGCCAACGTCTCAAAACCCCAATAAAACTGGCTTCTGCACCCATTGTGGAGGATCATGTGAGCGCTAAACCCAAAAAGAACCCCAAAGACATCGCCATGGAGGACAAAATAAAAAACGCCCTCGATATCACCAAAGCCAGTTTGAGCTTTGATCCGCGCATAAAGAGCTGTGGATTGGATTACATGGATTTGATGGGTACAAGCTTTTTTGTCAACAGCGAAGGCACAAACATTGAGCAAGACAAACTCTATGTTTGGGCCCGCATCACCGCCTCTGCACAAACCGAGGGCACCTTCACCTTTAGTCGAGAAGAAATTGGCTCCACCTCAGGCTATGAACTATTTGACACTCAGCCCTCCGAGGAGCTGGGACAAAAAGTAGCTCAGCGCGCTATTGAGCAAATAAGCGCTAAACCCCCCAAAGGCGGCAAAGCTCCGGTGATACTTGGACCAAATGTGGTTGGCGTGTTTGTACACGAAGCCTTTGGCCATCTCGCAGAGGCTGACCTTGCACTATCAAGCGGATTACTTGACAGCAACATGGGCAAAAAAATCGGTTCTGATCTTGTTACATTTTACGACGACGGCACCATCGAGGGTGCATTTGGCGCATTCAAATATGACGACGAAGGCGTCGCCAGTCACAAAACCCTGCTCATAAAAGACGGTGTCGTCTCAGGCTTGATGCACAATCGAGAAACCGCCCAAAAATTCAACACCCACCCCACCGGCAACGCACGCGCTGAGGACTTTCGCGTAGAGCCCATTATCCGCATGCGATGCACCTACATGGAACCCAAAGACCAAACCCTAGACGAACTCCTCGAAGGCATCAAAGAAGGTTACTACTTCAAGAGTTTTCGCGGCGGACAAGCCAGTCTTGATGGAACTTTTCAGGTGGGCATACAAGAAGGATATGAAATTAAAAACGGCGAAATCCAAACCCCGGTACGCAACGCATCCATAAGCGGCAACACCCTTGAAACACTCCACAAAGTCGATGGCGTCGGCAAAGATTTTGCTCTAGATCCCGGTCGCTGTGGAAAAGGCCAAACAGCCTTTATCTGCGACGGCGGACCACATATACGAGTCAGCGAGGTAATTGTCGGTGGCAGTGCTTGAAAAAAACTTTT
>JGI24705J35276_12237465_pt1 | contig 11226 bp, 10 predicted proteins | sample TergutNt197P4_FD_35276 | JGI IMG/M metagenome (IMG submission 35276)
CGTGCAAGTGCTGTGGCTGGCCGCCGGCCTGGCGCTGGTCGCGCTGGTGGGCGCGCTGGGGCCGGCGCATGGGCATTGACCCCGTTCAATGCGCAATGAATTTCATAGCTGACCGCGCCTGCTGCGCAAGGATTTCAGAATCTTTCATACCTGAAATCGTTTCTGACCGTGCGCTGGCAGCTATGAAAATCAAGGAAAATCCCGTCCACGCTCATGCCTCATCCCGGCTGACAAGAATTTGACTGGCTCACGTAGAGCGCGCCAAAGTACGGAACGCTTGCACACAACCTATTGCGCAAAAACAAGCAAACTTCCTACATTGCCTCCATTCCCATCGACAAGAAAGATCGGCGGCAACATGCAATACGAAGACTTCCAATTTCTCCTGTTTGACCGGCAGCCTGACGGTGTGCTTCTGATCACGCTCAATCGGCCCGAGGTCATGAATGCCACCAACGCCCGCATGCACTGGGAACTGACCCAAGTCTGGAGCACAGTCCATGATGACCCTCTCGTCAAGGTCGTTGTGATCACGGGCGCGGGCGAGCGGGCGTTCTCCGCGGGCGGCGATCTTTCCGTTGTCGAGGCCATGTCGAGCAGTCAGGAAGCAACCCTGAGGGTGATGAAAGAAGCTTCCGACATCGTCTACAACATGCTGGCCTGTGACAAGCCGATCATCTCCGCGATCAACGGCACGGCTGTTGGCGCGGGATTGGCTGTAGCGCTGCTGGCGGATGTGAGCGTCATGGCGGAAGAGGCCAAGCTCACCGACGGCCATGCTCGCCTGGGGGTCTCCGCGGGCGATCACGCCGCCATCATTTGGCCGATCTTGTGCGGCATGGCCAAGGCCAAGTATTACCTGATGACGGCCGAATTTGTTGACGGCAAGGAAGCCGAGCGCATCGGTCTCGTGACTTTTTGTGCGCCGCGCGCCGAGGTCCTTTCCAAGTCGCTGGCCATTGCCGCCAATCTGGCGCGCGGCAGTCAGACAGCCATCCGCGCAACAAAAAAGTCGCTCAACAACTGGATGCGCATGGCAGGTCCCGTCTTTGACAACTCCTTGGCCATGGAAATGCTGTGCTTCCTGGGGTTGGACGTCAAAGAGGGATTGGCTGCGCTGCGCGAAAAGCGCCAGCCTGTTTTCCCCTCGGCGCAATTGCCCAATGGCTGACGGACAGCGACCGGAAACAGGAACGCCGCTTTGGCGGGGCGGTTCCGATGTACGGAACAAACGATCCCGATGTATTGCTTGCGGTAACGGCGATTGATTGAATGCACACAGGGTCTGCGTAGTTCAGGCCCATGAAAGTCTATTTGAAGGAGACGTCATGCGAATCATGTTTCACTCGTCCGTTGCGCTGAAGACTGCCAGCGTGGCCGCCATGCTGATCGCGGCCAACCTGTGCGCGGCCGAGACCATCAAGCTGGGCTTGTCTGTCCCTTTGTCAGGCGCTGCGGCGAACTGGGGCAAGGGTTCAGACTGGTTATGCGCGAAGGCCGCACAGGAGATCAAAGCACAGGGCGGCATCAAGGTACAAGGCCAGACCCACCAGTTTGAGTGCGTGAGCTACGACAACCAATACAACGCCGCCGAGGGCACCAAGGTGGCACAGGCGCTGGTAATGCGCGACGGTGTGCAGTTCGTGGTTGGCAGCATTGGCACGGCGCCAGTGCGCGCGCTGCAATCACTGGCTGAACGCAAGAACGTTCTGCTGTTCACGGTGGCTTGGGGCGCGAGCATCAAGGGGCCGAAATTCCCGTTCACCTTTAGTTCGATGAACACGCCTCTCGAAATTTCGGAGCCCATGATCAGCTTCATCAAGAAGCAACATCCTGAAATCAAAACCGTGGCCATGCTCAACCCCAACGACGCCACGGGCCAGGAAGCCGAGAAGGTTACCAAGGCCGCCTGGGAAAAGAATGGCGCGAAGGTACTGGTCAGTGACCTGTACGAGCGCGGCACGAGCGAGTTCCAGCCCATTGCCGCCAGGCTCAACGCGGTCAAGCCAGATCTGGTGGACTTGGGCGCTGTTCCGCCAGCTGATGTCGGCTTGATTTTCAAGGAGCTGAAGTCCTTGGGCTGGAATGGCGTCAAGGTAGTGGAAGCAGGCACGGGCGCCGATGGTTTGCTGGCTACGGGCAAGGATGCGGTCGAAGGGACATATTTGGGCGCGGCCATTCCAGCCAATAGCATGACGCCGCATCAAAAGGAACTGGACGAGGGCATGAGAAAAGCGACGGGCGAGGGGGTGAACGCCGTCCAGATTGGCGCCTACGATGCCGTGTGGGCCATCAAGGCCGCCATGGAGAAAGCGCAGAGCATTGATCCGGTGGCCGTTGCCAAAACCATGCCCACGGTGAAGTTCAAGTCTTTTTATGGCGAGACGGGCTTCGGCGGCAAGGATATCTATGGCAGTGACCAGCAGATGCTCCTGCCCGTGATCATCACCAGGCTTACGGGTTCCACTCTGCAGGAGGTCGGCCGCGTAGAGAGATAAAGGTAGCCGCATGCAGGAAGTTTTTCAGCTACTGTTCACGGCGCTGCAAATCAGCGCCGTGTACATTTTGTTTTCTCTGGGGCTGACTCTCATTTTCGGCGTCCTCAAGGTGGTGAATTTCGCCCACGGGCAGCTATTCACCTTTGGCGCGCTGGTTCTATCTCTGACGATGGGAGCATTGGCGCCCAGCTTGGGACACGGCTGGGCAGCGTATCTCGTGGCGGGACTGGCGGGGTTGGCGGCATGCCTGGCGGTTGGTCTCGTGATCTACCAGTTCGGCTTCAAGCGGCTGGAACGCGACATGACCGGCTCTTTCATCTTGTCGGCAGGCCTGGTTCTTCTGTTTGAAGGCCTCATGCTGGAAGTTTTTGGCGGTGCGGTGCGGCCCGTGCCGGCGCTGCTGGAAGGCAATGTTCAGATGCTCGGACTCATGGTATCCCGTCAGCGGCTGGTGTTGCTGGTTTTCGCGGTGCTGCTGACGGCGGCCATTCTCACGCTGCTGCGGTACACGCGCTTTGGCAAGGCGTTGCGCGCCGTTGCGATCGACTATGAGGCAGCAATGCTCCAAGGTATTGCTTACCGGCGGATTGCGCTCTATGGCTTTCTGATGGCTTGCGCGCTGGCGGCCACGGCCGGCATGTTGATCGCGCCGGTGGCCGCCGTGACCCCCACATTGGGGGACGCGTATCTCGTCAAAGGTTTCATTGCCGTGGTGGTGGGAGGCATGGGCAGCATCGTCGGCGCGGTGGCGGGTAGCCTGCTGATTGCGTTGCTGGAATCATTTGTGGGCTTTTATTTCGACCCATCCATAGCCAATCTGGCGATTTTCGTGATCGTCATGGTTGTCCTCCTGGTCAAGCCGAAGGGGTTCTTTGGAAATGACTGAGTACAAGGAATGGATCGGCATCGTGGCCATCGCCTGCGCGCTGCTGGCCGGCGTCGCGTTTGGCGGCAGCTATATCGGCACCCTTGTGGTCTGGATCGCCATTGCGGCCGTGATGGCGTCCAGCTTGCGCTTTGTGCTGCTGATTGGCGAGCTGAACTTTGCCTCGGCGGCGTTCTTCGGCATTGGCGCATATTGCACGGGCTATATCGTCAACCACGCGGATCTGCCCTTCGTCCTTACGCTGGCGCTCAGCGGCGGTCTGGCATTGGTTGTAAGCATCGTGTTTGGCGGCATCACGCTCAAGGTGAAGGGTCCGTACTTTCTGCTGATCGGTTTTGCCTTTACCGAGGCGTTGCGCATCTTCTACACCCGCATGGAGGCGCTTGGCGGCAACTCCGGCCTGGTGGGCATCTTCCCGCCTGCCTGGCTCGATGCACATTACCAGTACTTCACCACGGTGCTGTGCTTCCTGCTGATCCTGGGATTACTGGGCATTGAGCGATCTCACCTCGGAAAAATTTTCATCGCCATTCGTGACAACGAAAACGTGGTGCGCAGCGTGGGTAACCGCGTGTTTTTCACCAAGGTGGTTTGTTTCGCCATCGCATCGACGGTAGCGGGACTGGCCGGATCGCTGCATGCATTTGCCAACAACGTGATCAGCCCGCTGGATTTTGGTTTCATGCTTTCGATTTTCGCGCTCGCCTACCTCAAGGTAGGAGGGGAAGACAGTCCGCTCGGTCCCGTCATGGGCGCGGCGTTGCTGGTCTGCGTTGCCAGCTATGCGCAAAGTCTGGGCGGCAACGAACACATCCTCTACGGGCTGGCGATTGTTTTGTCGGTACTGTTCATGCCCAAGGGACTGGCAGGCCTGGCTGACTTGCTGCGGCGCAAGAAGGAATCCGTGGCATGACGGACGGCGACATTTTGCTGTCAGGGCGAAACCTGTCCAAACAGTTCAAGGGTCTGCGGGCGGTTGCTGGCGTGGACATCGACATCCGTCGGGGCGAGATCGTCGGCCTCATCGGCCCCAACGGCGCGGGCAAAAGCACGATGTTCAATCTGTTATCGGGTTTTCTGCCACCCACCACGGGCCAGCTCTTCATCGCGGGCGCGAACATGACGGGCGCAACGCCCGAACGCATCAGCCAGCAAGGATTGGTGCGTACCTTTCAGCATGGCAGCTACCTGCCCTCCATGACGGTGCGCGACAACGTCCTCATCGGCAGCCTGGGCGGCATGCGCAACGCACGCGTGAGCCGCGCCGAGCAGAACAAGGGGATTGATGAAGCCATTGCGCTGTTTGGCTTATCCAACCATTGGAATAACGTCGCCAAAAACCTGTCGCACGGCTTGCAACGCCTCTTGAGCATGGCTATTGCATTCGCGGCGCGGCCTTCGCTGATCTGCCTGGACGAGCCACTGACGGGCTTGAACCAGACCGAGGTGACCGGAACGCTTCAGGTTTATCGTCGGCTGAAAACGGATTACGGCATGTCCATCCTGCTTGTGGAGCACAACATGCGCGCGGTAATGAATATTTGTGACCGCATCTATGTGCTGCACCATGGCGAGATCATTTGCACCGGCACACCCGACGAGGTAAAAAACAGCGACGCGGTGCTCAAGGCCTATCTGGGGGAAGCGCATGGCATCTGACCACGCTTTGGCGGTGCGCAAGCTCTCCGTGAGCTACGGTCCCGTGCCAGCCATCACCGACGTAAGCCTGGAGGTGCAGAGCGGCAGCATCGTCAGCCTGATAGGCGCCAATGGCGCGGGCAAATCCACGCTGATCAAAGCCATCACCGGCTTGGTCAAAGTCAAGGCGGGCGAGATCGCCTACGGCGGCAAGCCGTTGACCAATCGGCAGCCCAACATCATTTTGGAACATGGCATTGCGCTTGTTCCAGAAGGCCGACGTCTGTTTGGCAGCATGACGGTACGCGAAAACCTCGAGATGGGCGCCTACCGCATTGCCGACGCAAAAAAGAAGGCTGATCTGTTCGACGCTTGCTTGCACTACTTCCCCGATCTCAAAGTCAAGCTGCCGAGTCTTGCAAACTCCCTTTCGGGCGGACAGCAGCAAATGGTTGCCGTGGCTCGCGCCTTGATGAGCGCCCCCAGCATGTTGCTGCTGGACGAGCCAACCATTGGCCTTGCCCCTGCTTTCGTCAACGTCATCAGCCGGGTAATGCGGGACATCCACCAACAGGGCGTGACTGTCCTGCTGGTGGAGCAAAACGCCGAGGTCGCGCTGCGCGTAAGCGACTACAGCTATGTGCTCGAATCAGGCGCAGTCGTCATGCATGGCCGCGCAGAAGACCTCCTGCACGATCCGGATATCAAGAAAGCGTATCTTGGACTGTGAACGCGGCTCTCGCAGACTTGCTCAGCCCCTCTTCGTGGGCATGCGCATGCGCTTCGCGGCGCCAGCTTGGCCCGGCGATACGCTGCGTACCGAACCGCGGATAAGCGCTCATAAAGGAAGATGAAATGGTGGCAACCAGCGATTCCTCACAAGTCTGGCAGCCGGGCCAGCGCGAACTGAAAAACTCCGGCATCGTGCAACTCATGCGCGCGCTTGGGGCGCCATCGTATGAGGAGTTGATTCGCATATCCCTTGCCGAGCCTGAGCGTTACTGGAGAACCGTCATGCGCGAATGCGCGATCGCCTGGGATCAAGCGCCCGCGGGCTACGTGGATCTCTCGCGCGGGCCGCAATTTCCAAGCTGGTTTCCGGGCGGCAAGCTGAACTGGGTCAACACCATCTACGCCTGGGCCCAAAACCCGGCCACCGCGCAGCAAACCGCCGTGGTGGGCGAACGCGAGAACGGCAACGCGAGTTCGCTGACTTATGCGCAGTTGGAGCAGCGTGTACGTGACTTTGCAGCCGGTTTGGCGCAACAAGGGATCAAGCAGGGAGATCGCATCGGCCTCTTGATGGAAAACGGTGTTGAAGCCACTGTCTCGCTACTGGCCATCGTACATCTGGGCGCGCTGGTCGTGCCTTTATTCAGCGGCTTCGGCGTCGATGCCATCGTGGCCCGCCTCTCAGCCGCCCAGGCGCGCATGGTGATTGCCACCACGGGCTTTTCGCGCCGCGCCAGGCGCGTGGATATGCAAGGCGCGCTGCGCGATGCCTGGCGTCAACTGCCGTTGCTCGAGCACGTGATCTGGAAGCGCGCCGAGGAAGAAGCCCCCCAGGACGCGCGGGACCTGGACTGGCAGGAAATGGCCACTGTGGCGCAGGGCAATGGGCAAAACCCAATCTCCGTCACGTCTGATACGCCTTTCATGGTGATCTACACCTCGGGCACCACGGGCAAGCCCAAAGGCGTGGTGCATACGCACGGCGGTTTCCCCATCAAGATCGCGCACGACGCGCTGATCCACTTCGACGTACATCATGGCGATGTCTACTGCTGGCCCGCGGACTTGGGCTGGATCGCCGGAACCTTGATTCTGGGCTGCGCGCTGCTGCGCGGCGCGACGCTGGTGTGCTACGACGGCGCGCCGGATTATCCTGATTGGTCACGCATGTCTCGCATCGTGGAGCGCTACCAAGTGACGCACTTCGGTTCAGCGCCCACGTTGATTCGCGGCATGGCCAGCCACGAGGAGCAGGCGCTCGCGGGAAATCGTTCCACGGTGCGCTTGCTGATTACCGCTGGCGAGAGCATTGCGCCCGAGCATTTCAACTGGTTCCAACAGCGTTTCGGCGACGGCGCGGCGCCGCTCATCAACTACACGGGCGGCACCGAAGTTTCGGGAGCGTTGCTGGCCAGTGTGCCCATCCGCCCCATTCCACCGAGCGGCTTCAATACCATTTCGCCCGGCGTAGCAGTGGACGTGGTCAACCCCGATGGACAGAGCGTGACTGGCGAAGTGGGCGAATTGGCGGTCCGAGCGCCCTTCGTGGGCATGACGCAGTCATTCTGGCGCGACGACGCGCGCTACCTCGAAACCTACTGGCAAACCATCCCTGGCATCTGGGTGCATGGCGACTTGGTCTTGCGCACGCCCGAAGGCAATTTCTTCATGATGGGCCGCTCGGACGACACGCTCAAGGTGGCCGGCAAGCGCCTGGGTCCCGCCGAAGTGGAAGAGGTGGTGTTGGAGTTGCCTGACTTGGCCGAGGCAGCCGCCATTGGCGTAGCCGATGCCGACAAAGGCCAAAAGCTCGTGGTGTTCGTGGTGCCCAAGCCGGGCGCCGCAGTTTCGGCGGATCAATTGCGCGTCAACGTCATCAGCCACGTGGACAAGCGCTTGGGACGGCCTTTTCGACCCGGCAATGTGCATGTGGTATGGCAATTGCCCAAGACACGCAGCTCCAAGATCATGCGCCGCGTAATTCGCAGCGCTTACTGCGGTCTGCCAGAAGGCGATCTGTCCTCTCTCGACAATCCCGCGGCGCTCGACGAAGTGCGAGCCGCAGGATCGCCCATGCCCGCGGCGTGAATGCCCATGATGGGTTGCCGCGCTACCGCTCCCCGTATCGCAGAGCAGCCTGCATTGGCCGGCATATTTGTTTGGCTGGGCGCCGCACAAGGCTGTCCCCACTCGCAATTGCACCTGTTTTAAAGGCGATCGGCAATCCGCCTCGGGCAGTTTTCCTGCGGAAGAAAATAATGAAAGTACTCGAAGGCATCAAGATTCTGGATTTCGGCCGCTTCATTGCCGGGCCGTTTTGCGCAGCCTTGCTGGCTGACTACGGCGCCGAAGTGATTCGCGTCGACCGCATTGGCGGCAGCGAGGATCGCTTCATCGTCCCCGTGACGAAACAGGGAGAAGGCGCGCTGTTTCTGCAGGTCAATCGCAACAAGCGATCCATCACGCTGGACTTGGACAGCCCCGAAGGCCGTCAGATCGTGCGCAAGTTGGTTGCAAAAACCGATGTGGTGATTGCCAATATGCCGCCGCGCACCCTCAAAAATCTGGGTCTGGATTATGAAAGTCTGTGCGCCATCAAGCCCGACATCATCCTGGTGGCCTCCAATGCCTTCGGCAACAACAAGGCTGTGCGCGACCGTTTGGGCTTCGACGGGGTAGGCCAAGCCCTAAGCGGCGCCGCGTGCATCGCGGGCACGCCCGAGCAGCCGCAGAAGGCCATGGTACCCGTGGTGGATTTCGCAACGGCTTTCTCCTGTGCGCTGGGCGCCATGCTGGCGCTATACGAACGCCAGCGCAGCGGCATGGGGCAGGAGGTGAGCGCCTCGCTCTTGTGCATAGGCATGAACATGGCCAGCGGCGCGCTGATTGAAGAGGCGCTACTGGGATTGGATCGTCAGGCAATGCTTAACCGCGCATCCAGTTATGCGCCTTCCGACATTTTCAAGGCCCGTGATGGCTGGTTCATTACCCAGGTCATCGGCCGTCCCATGTTCAAGCGCTGGACGCAACTCGTTGGCCGACCTGAATTACTGGATGATCCGCGCTTTGCCGACGACAGGTTGCGAGGCGAGCATGGTGAGTTTCTAAGCAACGCGATGACCGCATGGTGCAAGGACAAGACATTGGACGAGGCGCTGGCTGAACTGGAAAAAGCGCGCATCCCCGCAAGTCGCGTCAACTCGCCGCGCCAGGCGCTGCAAGACGAAACCATTCGAGCCGCCAACATAATCCATTGGATGGATTACCCCGGCGCCCCGAAGAAAGCGCCCTTGGTGATCACGCCCGTATCGCTCTCGCGCACGCCGCCCGAAATTCGCACCCGGCCGCCGCTGACGGGGGAACACACCGATGAGGTATTGGCCGAAATTGGCTATGACGCCAATGCCATTGCCGCGCTGCGGTTGCAACGGGTCGTTTGAATTCCGGCTTCACAACGGATTATTCAGAGTGGACTACACTGGTTCGGTTCGATTGAGGTGTTTCATGAATCGCAGCATGTTTCACTCGTCCGCATCCGCATCTTTCCACTTTGACAACCCGAGCCTGCAACGCTCGGGTGGGCATGGTTCAATCGTAACGCCTTTCGCTCGGGCGCTGTCCGTTCTTTCTGCATTCACCCTCAAGGACCGCTGGCTTGGCAACGGCGACCTCGCGCAGCGCACGGGTTTACCGGCCTCCACGGTAACGCGCATGACGCGCACCCTCATCGCCTTGGGTTATCTGCGCTGCTCTGCCGATACGCGCCGGTTTTGTCTTAGTCCATCCGCACTGACCCTGGGCTACCGCGCAGCCGCTGATACCGAAATCCACTATGCCGTCAATCACCACATGGCCCAGTTTGCCGAACGGCATCACGTTCAGGTGCATCTGAGCTTGCGCGACAAGTTCAACCTCGTGATCATTGACAGTTGCCGCACGAGCGCCCTGCCCGCATTGCTGCAACCCGGCATCGGCACACGCTTGTTGCTTGCGTCGTCCGCCGCTGGCTGGGCGCTATTGGCCAGCCTCCCCGAGACGGAACGCAACTATCTGCTGCAAAGCATGAAGTACCCCCCGCAAGACGCGGGAAAGCAGATACGCCTGCGCTTGAACGAGGCCATCGGGCAAATACGCGAAGATGGATTTTGTGTCGCGCTCGGTCAGTCTGGGCAACCCATGACCATGGTCGCCGCGCCCATCAAGCTATCAGGCCAGGCGCCGCTGGCAGTAAGCTGCATGGGGCCAGCCATGCTGATGGGGCGCGCCCGCAGCGTGCGCGAATTGGGGCCGGCGCTGGTGCGCATGACACAAAAAATCCAGCATGGCCAGGAACCGCCGTGATGGCCCGCAAAACATCCGAGCGCGGCAGTGTCACGCTGATGACCGTTGAGCGCGGCCTGAAGGTTCTGCGCGCCTTCCGTTCAGAACGCGCCTCGTTGACCAATGCCGAACTTGTACGGCGCACGGGTCTGCCCAAGGCCGTGGTCTCGCGGCTCACTTCCACCTTGCTGCAACTGGACTTTCTGCGCCTCGTGCCGGGCAAGCGCGAGTTTGAACTGTCGGCGGGAGCCTTGGGAATCGGCCATGCCTACCTCGCGACAAATGAAATGCTGCAGACGGCACAGCCGCTGATGCTGGAATTGGCGGATCGTCTTGATGTGTCGGTCGCGCTGGGCATACAGGACGGCATCGATATCCTTTACGTCGGTTACCGTGTCAGCCGAAAGGTCGCCACGTTGCGGTTGGGGGTAGGTTCAATTCTGCCCATGGGAACCACATCCATAGGCCACGCCTATTTGTGGGCGCTGCCGCCGGCACAGCAGCGTCAGTTGATCGATGAGTGCAAGCGCTGGACGACGAAAGCGCAAAGCGGCGCGCTGGAACAGTCCATCCAAGCCTCCTTCACCGAGTTGGAGAACTTCGGCGTCTGCGCTGTCATGGATGGCTTCCAGCGCCGAACCTATGGCGTGGCCCTGCCGATACGCGTCGGCCGTCAGGGTGTACTCATGAGCATGAGCTGTGGCAAAGCCGCCGTGAAGCTGGATTTGCAATCTGAGCGCGCACGCATCGCTCCCGCGCTCAAGGAAGCGGCAAAACAACTCGAAGCCACGTTGCACGACTTTGACGGATATCTCTGATTTGCCGCCCATGCCATCGGCGGCTGAAAACAAGCTGCCTTTTGGCGATGTCACGCTTTACGGAAAGATCAACAGGATAAAAAAGGAGAATCATGATGGACATGGAACTTGCAGGCCGGCGCGTGCTGATCACTGGCGCTTCGCAGGGCATTGGCCAGGGATTGGCAAAAGCTTTCGCCAACGAAGGTTGCCGCTTGGCGCTGGTGGCGCGTTCGGCAGACAAGCTTGACGCATTGGCCCGCAACCTGCAAGCCGCGCACGGCGTGCGGGTGGACATTCTGGCGCTGGACATGACACAGCCCGGCGCAGTCGAAAAAATCATGGCCTTCGCGGG
>JGI24705J35276_12237464_pt1 | contig 11218 bp, 8 predicted proteins | sample TergutNt197P4_FD_35276 | JGI IMG/M metagenome (IMG submission 35276)
TTTTGTACGGGAAAAATTGTTTTACAAAAGAAAATCTTATTTTTGTAACTTTAATTTATAGATTGAATTTCATGATTTCATCATCCGTCACCTCTCGCTTGTCGTTCTTCATTCTTCTTGTTTCGCTCGTCACGTTCATTCTTTTTTCCTGTAAGAATCCGTATCCGGGCTATACTAAAGCCGACGAAGGCATCTATTACAAATTGCTGATGATTGGCGAACAGGATCAGTGTCCTCGTTTTGGCGACTACGTAACCGCCAACATCGCATATATCACCATGAACGATTCCGTTTTCTTTTCGGGGATACGTAAATTTAAAGTCATCCAGTCCGACTTTCATGGCTCCATCGACCAATGTTTTACCATGATATGCAAACATGATTCGGCTCAGTTTATCATCTCTGCACTGGATTTTTTTGAAAAGACGCTTGAGAGTGTTGTGCCCGATTATCTGAGCGCCGATGGAAAGATGAAAATATCTGTCTATCTGATGGACGTTCAGACATCGGATGAGTATGAACGCGAAAAAGAAGCCTTTCTGCACTGGATTGAAGATTTTGGCGAATATGAACAAATCCTGTTAAAACAGTATATCCGCGATACAGAAATCGAAATTCCGCCCATGGAGGATGGCATATATTATATTGTACAGCAAACTGGCAGCGGGCCGGTTGTTGCCACCGGCGATACGGTAGTGATACATTACGAAGGTCATTTTTTGAACGGAAAGTACTTCGATTCGACGCGCCGCCGTAACGAACCTTTCCAGTTTGTGTACGGCCAGCAATGGCAGGTGATTGGCGGTTTGGAGAAAGCCATCGGGAAGATGCACGAGGGCGATAAGGCGCTGGTCATCATTCCGTCCGAGCAGGCTTTTGGCGCCGACGGATCGGTACAGGGTATTGTTCCACCGTTTACGCCTGTCGTTTTCGAGGTGGAGTTAATAAATGTTAAAAATGCAAAATAATTGAAATTTTTTAGTATACAAACGCAACGTTTTATTATTTTCGCGTCTTTTAAAAATAGATATGTGATTTCATGAACAGGAAGACCTTAGTTTTGTATACACTAATTATATGTGCTCTGTGTGCGTGCAGTAAGGATATGTATGAGAAGTTTGCCAAAGAAGAACAAATATTGGCTGAATATATAACCGCCACTTACGGTGATGCAGCCATTGACCTGGGAGGCGGGGCATATTTGGTGAAGACACACACACAAGAAGATGGCGCAGCAGTTGAAGCAGGCAATTATATTTTGTGGAATTGGAAAATAACCAATCAAATAACCGAAGAATTAGAATATACAAGCGATTTGTCAAGCAACAGATTTCCGGGTTCTTATGTTGATGGAGGTCCCGAAATAACATTGGTGCAATCATTTAAGATTGATGAAGGACTCAAGCAAATGAGGAAAGGGGAAAAAGGCGATGTGTATATTCCTTCGCGCTGGCTTGTTGGTGATTTCCAACCCAGAATTTTTTCTGTAGAAATTGTAGACGTAATCAAGGATTTGTCTGTTTATCAGGAAGCATTGATGTGCAAATATATCCAAAGGAAGTATAGAGGTGCGGCAGCGGATACCATCAAGAATGTAGTGTCTACAATTGATAATACGGAGTATAATGTAATGTATTACATCAGCGATGAAGGGACGGGCGGAGAAATTACCGGTACGAGTATTGAAACAAAAACCAATATTTCCTATATGATTCAGTTGAATCGGGAGAGTGATATTCATTCCTATAAAAAGGATGAGGATCGAACATGGAATACAAACAAAATCAACACGCTGACCAAAACAAATTGCGTGGGAGAGATTTTGGAAAAAATGGAAAAAGGAGGGAAAGCTGATATAGTCATGCCATCCAAACTATTTTGGGATGATATGCCTCAAAATGAGTATGACCAATATCTCGTTCCCCGTTGGTCTGTCGTTATTTTCACCATTGCCATCAAATAGAAAAATCAATCAATTCAATCACTTCATTCATATTATTTTATCGATACATATCTACGCTTGAACTAAAAAAATAATCAGAAAATGATGAATCTACAGGCATTGTCAGACCAGGAACTGGTTCAACAATATGTTGCAGGCGATAGTAAAAGTTTTGAAGTGTTGATAGAACGACACAAAAACCGTTTGTTTTCATATATATATTATACCGTCAAAGACCGGCATCAAGCCGAAGATATATTTCAGGAAACGTGTATCAAAGCCATTACGTCCATACTCGACGGACGATATTCCGAATCGGGACGCTTTTTGCCGTGGGTGACACGTATTGCACACAATCTGATCATTGATCATTTCCGGCAGGAAAAATTATTGAAAGTACATTCTACCGACAGTTTTACCGTTCCGATACTCAATTCGTTCCGATATTCGGAAAATACCATCGAAGATGATATGGTACGGGATCAGATATATGCGGATGTCCGTAACCTGATCGACTATCTGCCCGATGAGCAGAAAGAAGTAATCCTGCTTCGCCACTATGGAGATTTGAGTTTCAAGGAAATAGCCGAATACACCAATGTCAGCATCAACACTGCTTTGGGCAGGATGCGCTACGCTCTGATCAATCTTCGCCGCCTCATTAAGGAAAACGGGATGCAGATGAGCATGTCGGGAAAATAAAATTGCGGGAAAAATCAGGTTACGGTAATTGGGAAGGTTTTCATAAAATAAAGAATGAGTCGGCATTACGCCAACTCAATCTAACAAAACCAAACAATTATCAATTAAACTAACAATAAAAAACTTTGGAAAACACTCAAAATCTTCATGAGTGTATCATTCTTGTTAACGGTCTTCGTTATAAAATTAGCCGTACAACTACCTTGTAGTCCGGCTCAATTTTTACAACGTGGTTCTGTACTTGCGTACAAAAAAAGAATTTCTGATAAGACTGAAATTCTTATTACCTTTCGTCGAAAAACTGGTATTCACCTTTGTTTTCATGGTAATAAACTATTAAATTAAAGAACTTGCCTTTCCAATTACAAATACCGTGCCAAACTATCATCCGTGACCATTAATTTCGCAATAAAACCTGTTCGATGGTTTTGGGGTAATATTTGTATTCGAGGCTATGTACTTTCTGTGCAAGGGTTTCGTGTGTATCGTCTGCGTTTATTTTGCATACGGCTTGCAGGATATATGCACCTTCGTCGTAACGTTCGTTCACGTAATGAATGGTGATACCCGATTCCTTTTCCTGATTTTCAATAACTGCCTGATGGACACGTTCGCCATACATCCCTTTACCTCCATATTTGGGAAGAAGCGCCGGATGAATATTGACAATCCTTTTCGGGAAGGCATGTACGATCTTTTCGGGAATTTTCCACAAAAAGCCTGCAAGGACGATCAAATCGGGATTAAGGTCTTCCAATTGGTTAAAAATAAGATCGGTATCGTAGAAATCAGTCCGATCGAAAACAACTGTTGGAATGTTCATTTTACATGCCCGTTGAAGCACGTAAGCATCGGAACGATTGGAATAAATCATCATCACCCGCGCAAAATCCGAAAGGGAAAAATATTCGACTATTTGCTGAGCATTTGATCCCGAACCGGATGCGAAAATTACAATATGCTTCGTTTTACTTTTCATTCAAATTAAATAATTACAAAGGTAATAAAAGTAATAAAAATATCAAATAAATGGTGTAATTTTTTTCCAAACTAAAAATAAGTCTGTACATTTGTGAAAAATGTTATATCACCCGTAATTCATCATTGACATGAAAATTCCATTACGTAGCGCCGCCAGCACACAAGGGCGACGGATGGCCGGAGCAAGAAGCCTCTGGCGTGCCAACGGCATGAAATCCGAACAAATAGGCAAACCTATCATCGCAATAGTGAACTCGTTCACGCAATTTGTGCCGGGGCATGTTCACCTGCACGACATCGGGCAGTTCGTGAAAGCCGAAATTGAACAACAGGGCTGTTTTGCCGCCGAGTTCAACACCATTGCCATCGACGACGGCATTGCCATGGGACACGACGGGATGCTGTATTCGCTCCCTTCGCGCGACCTGATTGCCGACAGCGTGGAATACATGTGCAACGCCCATAAGGTGGACGCTATGATTTGCATCAGCAACTGCGACAAAATCACGCCGGGTATGCTGATGGCTGCCATACGCCTGAATATCCCTGCGATATTTGTTTCGGGCGGCCCGATGGAGGCCGGTAAACTTGGCGACAACCACTACGACCTGATTGATGTGATGGTAAAAGCCGCCGACGAGAACGTGAGCGACGATGAGGTGCATCAACTCGAATTAGCCGCCTGTCCTACCTGCGGCTCATGTTCGGGCATGTTCACCGCCAACTCGATGAACTGTCTCACCGAAGCCATCGGTCTTGCGCTGCCGGGCAACGGAACGGTGGTTGCCACGCACGTCCTTCGCAAAAGTCTGTTCAGGGACGCCGCAAAATTGATTGTAGATAATACATATAAATATTACCGCGACGGCGACGAAAGCGTTCTTCCGCGCAGCATCGCAACCCGTGCCGCTTTCCTCAACGCCATGACGCTCGACATTGCCATGGGCGGTTCGTCGAACACCGTGTTGCACCTGCTGGCTGTGGCGCAGGAAGCCGGCGTTGATTTTACGATGGATGATATTGACGCGCTTTCGCGGAAAACGCCCTGTCTTTGCAAAGTGGCGCCAAACACGCAAAAATATCATATTGAGGATGTGCACCGCGCCGGTGGCATCATTGCTATTATGACTGAGTTAGCTCATGCCGGATTGGTGGATACTTCGGTAAATCGTGTGGACGGGATAACTTTGGTAAAAGCGATAGAAATGATGAATGTTATGAACCCGTTTGCCACACAATGGGCGGCGTTTTTGTACAAAGCAGCGCCGGGCGGTCGTTTCAACCTTGAACTTGGCTCGCAGGATACGTATTATCCCGAATTGGACAAAGACCGCGCTACCGGTTGCATCCGCGACGTGGCGCACGCATACTCCAAAGATGGCGGATTAGCCATACTGAAAGGCAACATCGCGCAGGACGGCTGTGTGATTAAGACCGCCGGCGTGGACGAAAGTCTGATGACGTTCAAAGGCCCGGCTAAGGTTTTCGACTCGCAGGAAGCAGCCTGTGACGGTATTCTTGGCGGGAAAATCACAGCAGGCAACGTGGTAGTCATCACGCACGAAGGGCCGCGTGGCGGACCGGGAATGCAGGAGATGCTCTATCCAACGTCGTACATCAAATCGAAACAGTTGGGCAAGGCGTGCGCCCTGATTACCGACGGGCGTTTTTCGGGCGGCACATCGGGCTTGTCCATAGGGCATATCTCGCCTGAAGCCGCCGCAGGAGGCAATGTCGGCCTGCTTCGCGACGGCGACCTTATCGAAATCAATATCCCTGCGAGAACTATCAACGTGTTGCTGAGTGACGAAGAACTGCTGAACCGACGCAATGAAGAACTGGCGCGTGGCGACGAGGCTTTCACACCGCCACATCGCCAACGCGAAGTGTCAAAGGCTTTGAAGGTGTACGCTTCGATGGTAAGTTCGGCGGACAAGGGGGCGGTGAGGATAATTGATGAAAAATAAATGATTTTACAGAAAACTTTGAAAAAGTCAAAATATTTTGACTTTTCCTGACTTATTTGTATTTTTGCAGAAAATTCATACCTAATGAAACGAAAAATTACAGTCGCTCTTATGGAGTGGAAACAGCATAAAGGGCGGAAACCATTATTGGTGAATGGAGCCAGACAAATTGGTAAAACATATAGTATCAACGAGTTTGGCAGGAGTAATTTTTCTGATACAGTTTATATCAATTTGGAAACCAATCCGCTCATTAAAGATGTTTTTGAGGGCAATATTGAGCCGGCGAGCTTAATTCTCATGTTGGAGTCGCATACCGGAAAACGCATTATTGCCGGTGAAACACTTCTTTTTCTGGATGAAATTCAGGCAAGCGAAAGAGCATTACTGTCATTGAAATATCTTTGCGAAATGGCGCCTCAATATCATGTGGTTGCTGCCGGTTCGTTGTTAGGAGTTGCCGTAAACCGTGAGAAATACTCTTTTCCGGTTGGCAAAGTAGATGAATTGAATATGTATCCTTTTGATTTCGAGGAATTTTTATGGGCGTTTGGAAAAGAAAAACTGGCGGAAGAAATCCGGAACAGTTACCTCGATGGGTTAAAACCTCTTCCTCACTCGCTTCATCAGTTGGCACTGGAAATGTACAATCATTACTGTATTATTGGCGGGATGCCTGCCGTAATTACCGATTTTTTGGAACACAACAGTTTTCTAACCATCAAAAATCCACAAACGCAGATTCTTAACGAATATATTGCCGATATGGCAAAATATGCAACGCACGCTACCGCTCTTAAAATTCGCAGTTGCTACAACTCTATTCCAACGCAGTTATCAAAGGAAAACAAGAAATTTCAGTATAAAATTGTGCAAAAAGGCGGCACGGCAACTATTTTCGGCGAAGCAATCGAGTGGTTGCAAAGCGCAGGCATTGTGCTGAAATGTCAAAAAATTGAGCAAGCGCTTATTCCCATTAAAGCCTATCAGGATTTCAGTGATTTCAAACTGTACATGAGCGATACGGGAATGTTGACCATGCTTTCGGGTTTACCGGCGCAAATGCTTCTTGCTTCCATCGAAACCAACAATACTTTTATGGGAGCAATCGCTGAAAATTTTGTAGCACAGACTTTTGCATCCATCTCTATTCCTTTATTTTACTGGAAAAGTGACGATACAGCCGAAATTGATTTCGTGATTCAACAGGATGAACATGTCGTTCCCGTTGAAGTAAAAAAAGGCGTCAGAACGCGTAGCGGCAGTATGGTATTATTTACAAAAAAATACCGGTCGCCGTTTGTAATCCGCATTTCACAAAAAAACTTTGGCTTCGAAAACAGTATCAAATCCATTCCGTTGTACGCTGCACATTGTATATAGGATACCTTTTCATGACAAAAACATCGAAGCCTTCTGAAAAACCAAATGGAACGATTGGGTTACCGTATCATTTATCTTTTGATTGTGAACAGGAAAAGGGACTTCGTGGCTGTACTTAAACGGAAAGTCCATAATATCAACATCAAAGCAGGTATTGTTCCAGACGTTCAACGTATCCTTGATCGCATGACCCGAAACAACAGAATCGCCCTGTAACCCAATAGCCTTTATTCTGTTTATCAAATGGTTAAAAGCAATTTCCCTGTAATGGTCATAATTCCTGATTCCACTCATTGTCAGAAAGGCTTTCCATCCATCTTCCAATAAATGAATTTGTTGCTCCGGTATTTGTATTTCTTTTCCGAAAACGGCAGTATGGTTGAGCGTATGATTTCTAAGATGCGCGAAAGCATGACTGTCCATGATGGAACGGGAATTGCCATTAATTTTGTCGAAAGTGGAACCGCCACAGAAAAAAAATGCCCTGCTGTCGGAAAATAACTGTAATGGATTGGAAATCAAAAGTATCTCTGTCAGTAGAGCGCCTATTGAATATGCGAAGAAATGAATATGACAGTTGTTTTGAAAGATTTCAAAACGTCCCGCTTTCATGGCAGAAGTTAATTTAATAATGTCAAAGTACGTTTGTATGCCCGACAATGCAAAAAGTTCCGGACAGGCATCCATTCGCAAACTTAAAGCAACATTCGCAAATGAACTGTTTTCAATGGCAGGAACCGTCGCTTTTCGGGAAATGGAGAATTGATTCATCAAACGGGGACAAATCCATGTTAGAGGCGAACGGTTCATGTGGTACGCGATGGGAAACAGAATAACCGGTTTCTGAGTTTGTAAAGCAAGATGATACGCCCATGGCAAATATTTTTTCCAGTTACGTTCATTCAAACCGTGAAACAAAATAATGGCTTCCGAAAACTTTTTATTTTGAGCGGGGGCAAAAATCGCATAACGAAATTTCTGATTTTCTTTTTCACCACTATCAAGATGAACTCCGTCGAGATGAATATTGAACAATTCATTTTCATTATCAAAACGAAATGAAATGTCGGACAGGAAGTCATACGTGTGACATTCCATATTTTCATCCAATGAATAACAAGGATTTTCAAGCGTAAATTCGCCCGCTAAATAGGTCGATAAATCGTTTAACAGCATTGTTCTTTACATTTTAGATTTTCGACAAAGAAAAAACAAATACCTGTACAAATATCCGAAATGCAGTGTGTGACAGGCCTGTGGGGTGAGCGAGATGTAGTGTGGGATGAATGATGTGATGCGTGTGGTGAATGAAATTTATTGTGGGGTGAAAAAATAGTCTGTGGGGTAAATTTTTTTACGGATTGACGGAATCATTTTATTTTTCATATTCTTTGATTACTTTTGCCGGTGTTAGTATAATAAAACAGTAAAAATCAGTTTTATGGGTAAATCTATTCCTTCATATTATATTACAAGGAGAAACACCGTCATACAGATTGCTTTTACAACCGTTTTCGCGTATGCCTTTATCAATTTGTATAAGCCTTTCGGAGCCGGTGAGTGGTACGATGTTTCCTGGTGGGTATTTTCTTTTGCTTCGGGCATATTGGTGGTGTCAGGAATGTTGGTGGTGCTGGCAAGCCGATTGCTCATGTTTTTGCTGAAACGCACCCGCCCTGTTTCCATATTATATTATGCAATCATGGTAGCAGGGGAAATTATCTTCATGGCGGTATTGTATGCTTTGCTCGAACGATGGGTTTTGAAAGATATACGCTCTTTTGCCGCACTTGTCTATTTTTCCGCACAAAATACCGCGTTGATACTTTTGATACCGTATCTTATTTCTGTTCTTTTCTTTGAATGGCAGGAAAAAAAGATGAGTCTGGAAAAACTTGTCAAACAAATCGGTTACAGAGCGCTTTTTATTCCTTTTAAAGATGAAAAAGGAACACTGAGATTTACCTTAAAAGCAAATGATTTGATTTTTTTGGAATCATCCGACAATTATGTGGTAATTCATTATGAATCAGCCGGAAAAATGAAATCTTACCTGATTAGAAATACATTAAAGCAATTTGAAAAAGATTTGGCAGAATTTCCTTTACTGCGATGCCACCGTTCGTATACGGTGAATATGCATCATGTAAAAATGATGAAACGGGAGAAAGGAACGGTTCAACTTTTGATGGATGATATGGGGCAACATACCATTCCTGTTTCCAGAACTTATGTTGATAATGTTTTCAAAATGCTCAGTTCCAATATGATTATTCAGGAATGAGTACAGGTTACTCCATTCCATTTTTCAGTTTCAACTACTTACCCCTCTAACGAGTCGCATTCAACCCTTTCTTCTATCACTGCTATCATATCGCTCAGCAGTTCAACCCGTTCCTTGGTAATGGCTATACGTCCGGAACGGATAAATTGCAGTACTCCAACCCGTTCGCTCAGTTCGCGGAACATCGCCTGTGTGTCGGCGTAATGTCCCGTTTTGGAGAATACCGTGTAATCGGCGGTCATTTCGAGGACATACGCATTGTAGCGGCTCACTATATCCTCAATAGAGCCGAGTTGCAGGAGTTTGTCGGTGGTCACCTTATAAAGGGCGATTTCCTGATGCACTATCCCCTCGTTGGTATTGCAGTAAGTCTTGATGATACCCACGCGCTTGTCGATTTGTTTCACCACTTTAGCAATAGTTTCAGGATCGGAAAAGGCTGTGATGGTGAATTTATGGATACCTTCGACGGCCGATGGCGACACGGACAGCGTTTCGATATTCAGCCTCCGGCGCGTGAAAATGATGGTGATTTGATTGAGCAAACCAACCGTATTTTCCGAAAAAATTGTGATTGTGTATAATGTCTTGTTTTCCATGATAATAATTTTTAATCTTTGAATAGAATATTGGTTACACAGGTTCCGGCGGGTATCATCGGGTACACCATACCCTTTTGTTCCACCAACACTTCCAGCAGATACGCACCTTTGGTTTTCAACATTTCTTCGATGGCGCTGTCCAAGTCTTTCCGGTCGGTTACTTTCCTTCCGGGTATGCGGTAGGCTTCGGCAATTTTCACGAAATCGGGGTTTTTCATCGTCGTTTCGGAATACCGTTCCTGAAAGAAAAGTTCCTGCCATTGCCGCACCATTCCCAGAAAACCGTTGTTCATCAGGATGATTTTCACCTCGACGTCCGATTGCATGATGGTTCCCAGTTCCTGAATGGTCATCTGCAAACCGCCGTCGCCTACAAAGAGGCATACTGTGCGGTCGGGTGCGCCGAATTTGGCTCCGATAGCGGCCGGCAAACCAAAACCCATCGTGCCCAGTCCGCCCGACGTTACCACGCTGCGGGTATGTTTGTATTTGAAATAGCGCACGCCCATCATCTGGTTCTGTCCCACGTCAGTTACCATGATGGCGTCGTTGCCGGTTGCTTCGGTTACTTTGTTCACCACTTCGCCCATTTTGATGGGGCCTTCGGCAGGATAAAGTTCTGCACGGATAACCTTCTCCATTTCTTTATCATACAACGGTTTGAAACTGTCGCGCCATTCCGTATGCCTGTTTTCTTTCAGCAGGCGGGTAACTGCCGGAAGCGTTTCCTTTGCATTGCCCAGCACGGCTACCGTCGTTTTTACGTTCTTGTCGATTTCGGCGGGGTCAATGTCGAAATGAATGATTTTGGCCTGACGCGCGTATGTTTTCAGGTCGCCGGTCACGCGGTCGTCGAAACGCATACCGATGGCAATCAGCACGTCGCATTCGTTGGTTTTGAGGTTGGGCGCGATGTTGCCGTGCATACCGAGCATCCCCGCGTTGAGCGGCTCGTCCGACGGAAGCGCAGACAGCCCGAGTATGGTCGAACCTGCCGGAATGTCGGCTTTGCGCAGGAAATTCAGCAATTCCTTTTCAGCCTTTCCGATGATGACGCCCTGCCCTACCAATGCCAGTGGCTTCCGGGCTTCGTTGATCATGTGTGCCGCCTCGGCGATAGCGTTCGGTTGCAGTTGAGGAGCGGGGATATAACTGCGGATGCGCATCACTTTTTGCGGTTTGTAATTCACCTTGTCGGTTTGCGCGTCCTTGGCGAAATCGAGCAATACCGGCCCAGGACGTCCCGTAGATGCGATGTGAAACGCTTGTGCCACCGCCCAGGCCACATCTTCGGCTGAGCGTATCTGGTAAGCCCACTTGGTGATTGGCTGTGTGATACCTACCACGTCCGTTTCCT
>JGI24705J35276_12237463_pt1 | contig 11216 bp, 11 predicted proteins | sample TergutNt197P4_FD_35276 | JGI IMG/M metagenome (IMG submission 35276)
CTGGATCGAGGGCTCCAAGAAGATGGACTACAAGGCCCGCTTCCTGCCGCAACAGCGGCTCGCGCCATCCGGCTGGCTGCGCGTCGAAGCCACAGTCGCATCAGAGCCGCAGGATTAAGCTCCGCGCCGGTCCTGAGCTCACCCCAACATGAAATCGAACACGAGCTTTGCATTCATCGCGACAATCGCGACCGCGATGACGGCGGCAAATGCACTCAGCCAGCGCGGTGCCACGAACGGGCCCATCTTGTCGCGGCTCGCGGTGAACATCAGCAGAGGTACCATGGCGAATGGCAGTTGCAGGCTGAGCACGACCTGACTAAGGATCAGGAGCCGACCCGTCGCCCTCTCGCCGGCCCAGATGGTGACGATCACTGCCGGCAGGATTGCAAGCATCCGCGTCACGAGACGCCGCAGCCAAGGCGCAATCCGCAAGTCGAGAAAACCCTCCATCACGATCTGGCCCGACAGGGTCGCGGTGATCGTGGAATTCAACCCGCAACACAAAAGCGCAACAGCAAACAGAGTTGGCGCGACCGTCGAGCCCACCAGGGGCTGCAAGAAGCTGTAGGCTTGGCCAAGCTCAGCGATATCGATCTTGCCAGCTTTGTGAAAAGTCGCAGCGGCGAGGATCAAGATCGAGGCGTTGATCACCAACGCCAAGCTTAACGCGATCGAGGAGTCGACCGTGGCGAGCGTGATCGCCTCGCGCTTTTCTTCAATCGTCTCACCATACCCACGTGTCTGCACCAATCCAGAATGCAGGTACAGATTATGCGGCATCACAGTGGCGCCCAGAATGCCGAGCGCAAGATAGAGCATGTCGGAATTGGTAAATATCTCCGAGGTCGGTACGAAGCCGCGGAGCACCCCGCCCCAATCGGGATGGGCAAGCGCGATCTGCGCCGCGAAGCAGGCCGCGATCACACCGAGCAACGCCACCACGAAGGCTTCGATCCACCGGAATCCGAAAGCCTGTAGCGCCAGCACCAGAAACACATCCAGTGCGGTGATGATGACGCCGATTGCGAGCGGAATATGGAACAGCAGATTGAGGCCGATCGCCGTGCCGATCACCTCGGCCAGATCGGTCGCGGTGATCGCAATCTCCGCCGACAGCCACAGCGGCCAGCGCATCCATCGCGGAAGGGAGTCGCGGCAGGCTTGGGCGAGATCGCGCCCGGCGCCTACCCCCAGGCGCGTGCAGAGCGACTGCAGCACGATCGCCATGATGTTCGACAGCAGCGCAACGGTCAGCAGCCGGTAGCCGAATTTGGAGCCGCCTGCGAGCGAAGTGGCCCAATTGCCAGGGTCCATATAGCCGACGGCGACGAGATAGCCGGGCCCCAGGAAGGCCGGCAGCTTGCGCCAGAACGACCCGCGCGTGGCGGTCCGGACGGTGCCGTACATGTCCGCCAGTGACGGGACACCCCTCTGGTTACGCCAGCCCTTCGCAGGTGGCGCGGTTCCGCTCAGTTCAATTTCGATCCGCGGGCATCTAGCATCCATACCATAAGAATATAGAACGCGCGCCTTATTGCAATTCATTTGCAATTGCAATAAGAGGCCGATTCCGGATTAACCTTACCGGGAACCCCCGATGGCCTCATCACGTGGCGTCGGAAATCGGGTGGAATTGGCGGTGCTTTCGGGGCGAACACGGCGTCAAATCGACATCCTGGGGAAATGCCCATGCGGACGCCGCCTCGACTTCCAGCCTCGTTCAACCGCCTCGCCTGGTCCAACCTTGCAGCGCAATCGGCAGAGCAGATTGCCCTTGCGGCTGTCCCCATCGTAGCCGTGCTGGCGCTCGGCGTCGCTGAGGGCCAAACCAGTCTGCTGCAGACCGCCCTCACCTTGCCTTTCGTGCTGTTCGCCATTCCCGCGGGCTTGCTTTCCGACCGGGTCTCCCGTCACTCACTGATGGCCGGTGCCGAGGCACTACGGGCCGCGGCGCTGGCGACGGTTGTGCTTCTGATCTGGCTCGACGCGCTGACCCTGCCACTGCTTGCGGCGCTCGGCTTTGCGGCGGTGTGCGGCACCGTGGTCTACAGCGTAGCGGCGCCGGCGCTGGTGCCCTCGTTGGTGGGCCCCGGGCTTCTGCCTGCAGCGAATGCACGTATCGAACTTGCCCGCACTGTGGCCTTCGCCAGCGGTCCCGCGCTCGGCGGCATACTTGTCAGCTGGCTCGGCGCCGGCCCGGCGTTCGGCTTTGCCGCTGCACTCTCTGCCGTCGCCGTTGTGCTGCTTGCCGGCATCCACGAGCCCGCACGCGCCGCCACGCCGCGTCGCCATCCACTGCAAGAAATTCGGCAAGAAATCCGGGAAGGCGCGGCCTTCGTTTTCCGGCACGCGCTGCTGCGACCGGTGTTCGTGACCCAGTTCATCTTCAATACCGGCTGGTTCCTGCAACTCGCGGTGTTCGTGCCTTATGCCGTACGGCACCTTGGGCTCGCTGCGAGTGGGGTCGGTGTGGTGCTCGCAATGTATGGCGTCGGCATGGTGATCGGCGCATTGCTGGCCACGCGCATCATGCACCTCCTCGCTTTTGGCACCATGATCGGACTGGGGCCCGTGACTGGATCTGTTGCGTCGGTTGTGATGGCGCTGACGGTGTTGGTGCCCACGCCGTGGCTCGCCGGCTTGAGCTTCTTTCTGCTCGGCGTCGGGCCGATTCTCTGGGTGATCTCAACCACGACCTTGCGGCAATCAGTGACGCCGCCGCGGCTGCTCGGCCGCGTCTCCGCGATCAACATCATGAGCTATGGCGCGCGACCACTCGGCTCAGCGCTCGGCGCGATCATCGGAGGCCTCTACAGCGCGGAAGCCTGCCTGTATGTGGCAGTTGCGATTTTCGCCGTTCAGGCGCTGGTGATCCTGCTCTCACCCGCGGTCGGACTGCATCGCCAGCCGCAAATGGTGGGAGAGAGCGCAGCGGGTGCCGCTCAGCGATAAACCAGGATCGGCACTGAGCTGTGCGTGAGCACCTTGAGCGTCTCGCTGCCCAGGATGGCCGAAACGCCACGCAACCCATGCGACGCCATGACCACAAGATCGCATCCGCCGTTCTTGGCGGTATCCACGATGGCCTCGTATGGCTTGTCGTGCTCGATGCGCAAGGTGGCGCACTGGACGCCCGCGTTCTCGGCCTCGAGACGCACATTCTCAAGATATTTGGTGGTTTGCGAGGTGACCAGCATCTTGTACTGCGCCACAGCTGCTGCCATCGAGTCCAAGTCGACCACGAGCGATGGCGGCGGCGCCGACACCACCAACGCGGTAACACTGGCACCGAGAGTTTTCGCCAAGGCCAAGCCGTGCGTTATCGCCGCCTTCGAGAGTTCCGAACCATCCGTGGGAAGTAGAATGTGCTTGTACATGACGCGTTCGGGCCCGCTTTTTCTCGCTGACGCGAGTGAGACAGGATCGCAGAAAACCGCATTGACCTGTGTCAAGCCTAATGATGCTTAGTGTGCGAGACGGCGCTCGCAAATGATGGTCTCGTGCGCGGCGGCCGTCCTTCTTCACGAAGCGGACGGCGTGTCCAGCAGGTCGAGCACCTTATCCGCAGGACGGCAGAGCCGGACACCCTTCGGCGTCGCGACGATCGGCCGGTTCATGAGAATCGGGTTTGCCAGCATGAAGTCGATCAGTTCGTCGTCGTTCCACTTTGAATCGGCAAGCCCGAGCTCGGCGTAAGAGGCCTCCTTCTCGCGCAGCAACTCACGTACCGGCATTCCCATCGCCTTGATCAGTTCAACAAGGCGTGCGCGGCTCGGGGGGTGTTTGAGATATTCGATGACCTCCGGTTCGACGCCGGTCTGGCGGATCATGGCGAGCACGTTGCGCGACGTGCCGCAGGCAGGATTGTGATAGATGGTAACGGTCAAGACGGTGCCCTCTGGTCCTGCGTAGCATCCCACGTCATGCAGGTCGAATATGCCGATGTCGGTGTTGACGCCCCCGACGTGGCGGATGCAAATGCTCGTTGATGATGGAGCTATCGTCAACCGATAAAAACGCGAGGACATGAGCCAGCGACAGCTTCCGATCATTCTTGCGCTTGGCACGACGCAGACCCTGGCCTGGGCATCCAGCTATTATCTGCCAGCGATCCTGGCTGCCCCCATGGCGGATGACCTTGGCGTCTCCGCGAACTGGGTTTTTGGAGCCTTCTCGGCCTCCCTTGTGATCTCGGCGATGCTGGGCCCGCGTGTCGGGCGGCAGATCGATCTCGTCGGCGGACGCTCCGTGCTCTCGGGCTCGAACTTGACGATCGCCGCGGGCCTTGTGCTCCTCGGCCTCTCGCACTCCATTACGGTGATGTTGATTGCCTGGCTTCTGCTGGGTGTCGGCATGGCGCTCGGCCTCTACGACGCGGCCTTCGCGGCGCTCGGACGTATCTATGGCACCGAAGCCCGCGGCTCGATCACCGGCATCACGCTGATGGCAGGATTTGCGAGCACTGTGGGCTGGCCGCTCACCGCGTGGGGAGTTGCGCATATCGGCTGGCGCGAGACCTGCTTTGCCTGGGCTGCCGCACACATCATCATTGGCCTGCCGCTCAACTTCTTCATGCTGCCGCGGGTCAAAGGCGCCAAGGCGGTGACGAAAGCAGCCAAACCGCACATTCCGATCGACAGGACCATGATCCTTCTGGCGTTCGTTTTTGCCGCTGCCTGGTCCGTCACAGGCGCAATGGCTGCGCATTTTCCGCGTATCCTCGAAGCCGCCGGGGCCACGCCGGTTCAAGCGATTGCTGCTGGCGCGCTGATTGGTCCGGCACAAGTGACAGCACGGATTTTCGAAGTCAGTTTTCTCAGCCGTTATCATCCGGTCGTGTCGACACGGCTGGCGTGCATCACCCATCCGATCGGCGCTGCCATTGTCGCAATCGTCGGCGGGCCGGCGGCAAGCGCATTTGCGCTTTTTCATGGCTCCGGCAACGGCATTCTGACCATCGCAAGGGGAACGTTGCCACTCGCGATCTTCGGACCGAAGGACTACGGCTACCGCCTCGGCATCGTCGGCGCGCCCGCGCGCATGGCGCAGGCCATAGCACCGCTCGTCTTTGGCCTGCTGATCGACATCATGGGCAGCCATGTCCTGATCGTATCGTCGGCGCTCAGCCTCGCAGCGCTGGCAGCTCTGTTCGCAATCCGCGCGAAGTGACCGACGTGCTGAGCGACGGATTCCATCAATGCAGCCCCGTCTCGACCTCGACCGTGATGTGACTGAGCCCCTTCAGCCCTGCGAGACGTTTCTTATACACAGCAGGCGGTTTCGGCTTGTCGGACACCAATGAAACCACGACAGCCCGGTGGCCGGGACCGATCTGCCAGAGATGCAGGTCGGTGACACGATCCTCGCCGATCTCCATGCGGGCACGAATGACCTCTTCCAGCTTCGCGTCAGCCCTGACGTCAAGCAGCACTGCGCCGGAGGTGCTGATCAAGCCATATGTCCAGCTTCCGATCACCACGCTGCCGATCAGGCCCACCAGGGGGTCGGCCCAGACCCAACCTGAATACATCGCGAGGAGCAGAGCTGCGATCGCGAGCACCGACGTCACCGCATCCGCCATGACATGGATATAGGCCGCGCGCAGATTTTGGTCGTGGTGGTGCTGATGAGGGTGATCATGCCCATCGTGGTCATCATGATGGTCGTGGTCATGCGCGAGGCCTTGGCCGTGATGATGGTCATGCCGGTCGCGCAAGAGCCAAGCGCTTACAAGATTGACGCAGAGACCGAGCGCGGCAACGGCAATCGCCTCGCCATAGGCAATCGACACAGGAGAGAACAGCCGCGTTACGCTTTCATAGGCGATCTGGACCGCGATCAACCCAAGAATGATGGCGCTGGAAAACGCGGCGAGGTCGCCGAATTTGCCGGTGCCGAAGCTGAAATGCGCGTTGCCGATATGCTGGCGTGCGAAGCGATAGGCGAACGCCGCGATGCCGAGTGCGGCCGCATGCGTCCCCATGTGCCAACCATCGGCGAGCAGCGCCATCGAGCCGAACAGCGAGCCGGCCACGATCTCGCCGACCATCATGACAAGCGTCAGTGCCACCACGAACCAGGTGCGCCGCTCGTTCTCCTCATGTCGTTCGCCAAGGAACACATGTTGGTGCGTCCATTGCTCGATGGAGTGCGAGTGCATCGGTCTCTCCGAAAGCAGGTGCCAGCCCGGATTATAAACCTGGACTTTCCAACTTTCACGGCGAAACGGGGAAGACCGGCTGGCCCAATCTCAATGCCTCTCACGGCGTCGAAATCAATCCGTTGGTGGTGGCCACGATCAAGCGGTTACCCCAGCGCACGATGGAGTCCACTTGTCCGAGTCCGGGAATTGTCTCGCCGCGTCTTGCAACACGAACTCCGTCCGGTCCTTCGAGAACCGCGGCCCCGTCCCGAACTTCGATGACCGTCCAGCCAGGAATGGTGGTCGGTCTTGTTTCCGGCGCCGGCCCCAACGGCGCCGGCTCCGGGTTCTCCTTAGCCAAGTTCTCCCTGACGATGTGCTCCTTCGCCAGGTGCTCCCTCGCCGCGATACTCGTATTTGTGCGAGCTGAGGGAGAGACAGAGCCCGTCAAATCCGCTGAATGGTGAGCGCCTGCCTGCGATGAGACCGGAGACCTGACGGAGATGCCTGATGCCGCAGTTGACCTGGACGTCGTCTTTCGAACGCCGTTGATTCCAGCACTTGTGATCCCAGCACTTGTGATCGCAGCACTTGGCCTTGTTTCAGAAGCTGTTTCGTTCTGAGCAGGTACGCCGAAGCCGAGCGTGTCCGCCAACCCAGGCCAATTGAGACCACTGGTCCAGCCCAGTACAAAGCTTGTTGCCGCCAGTGCGATCGCGGACAGCACGATGACGCGAACTCGATCTGCGTTGGGGGTACGCGGCGCGAGGTCCACATCGTCGGAATTGACCAGATCCCACGGAAACGAACTTGCTGGCGCCTTCGGCAACTGGCCGTCAGCCAGTTCTTCCGACCAAATACTTCCAGGTGCACTCGGCTCGTGATTTTGCATGAGCTGACCCGCGTTTGGTTGTCCAAACGTGGGGCAGGAAACTGAATCGAATGTTAACAGCGCTCCGACAAACGGCTGCCCTTCCTCAATAACGCGTGATTCAAACGCGTCGCGCGAGGCACCGCTTGCGCATCCTAATGCAGGCTGGGAACCTGGCAGGGCAGAAGCGAGGACGGAAATGCCAATTGAGCCTGCAATTGCTGAACCGTCCGAGCGTCAACGCTCCGCTGGCGGAGTTCCGGACACGACGCGTCCTCCATTGCGGCGATCAGCGTCAACAGCCAGAGTCGGCTGCCTGCCTCGCTTCGCCATACCAGCAATTCCTTCCGCATTGATCGCCCCGTCTCCTTGGAAATCAGCGGGGAAACCAACCGCCGCGCCGCCTTGCCGGTTCCCGCCCCGCCGGAAAGAAATTGCAGCATCCATGCCTCGCATGGATATGATTCCGGCTTCCCCCGGATTTGACTCCTGCCGACCTAAGCCTCGGTTAACTTCGGGGGAGCAATTGAACGCATCTGTGCTCGTATGCGCATCTTCGATCTAGAAGCTGGCTGGCGGAGCGCCTCTGCAAAATACGTCAAGCACCGCGCATGTCGCGGCTGTCAGTCATCCACCATTTTTCTCAGCGGTTGATAGCGGTCAGCTTTTGCTTTCGCTTTGCGGACAAGCGGCGCTTTATCCGCCTTGCCCTCGCCGAAGTTGCTAAGCACGTTAGACCATGGCTCATACCGATTCGACCGTCCTGAAACTCGCATCCAGCGCCGGAACTCCGACCTACCGGAGCGCACCACACAACATCGAGGCAGAACAGAGCCTGCTCGGGGCGATCCTGGTCAACAACGATGCCTTTTATCGCGTTTCCGACTTCCTGGAACCGAAGCATTTCTTCGAGCCGCTGCATCAGACGATCTACGAGACCGCCAGCAGTCTGGTCCGGATGGGCAAGGTTGCCACGCCAGTAACACTGAAGACCTTTCTGCCCGCCGACACTGATCTTGGCGGCATGACGGTTGGGCAATATCTTGCGCGCCTGGCCGCGGAAGCGACCACCATCATCAACGCGCAGGATTACGGCCGCACCATTTATGATCTCTCATTGCGGCGCGATCTGATCGGCATCGGCGAGGACATGGTCAACGTTGCCTATGACGCGCCGGTCGATTTCGCGCCGCGGGCGCAGATCGAGGATGCCGAGCGCCGCCTCTACGAACTCGCCGAGTCCGGCCGCTATGACGGCGGCTTCCAGAAATTCTCGCAGGCTCTGACCACCGCCGTCGACATGGCGGCGAAAGCGTTCCAACGCGACGGAAAGCTGTCAGGCATCGCCACGGGCCTGCGCGACCTCGACACCAAGATGGGTGGCCTACAGCACTCCGACCTCATCATCGTCGCAGGGCGCCCCGGCATGGGCAAGACATCGCTCGCCACCAATATCGCCTACAATGTTGCACGCGCCTATGAAGGCGAAGTGCAGGCCGACGGCACGATGAAAGCCGTCAACGGCGGCGTGGTCGGTTTCTTCTCCTGCGAAATGTCGGCCGAACAGCTCGCCACGCGTATCGTTGCGGAACGCACTGGCATTTCCTCCTCCAGCATCCGACGCGGCGGGATCTCCGAGGCAGATTTCGAGAAGATCCGCGAGGTCTCGATCGAGCTGCAGTCATTGCCCTACTATGTCGACGAGACCGGCGGTCTTTCCATCGCGCAGTTGATGGCCCGTGCTCGCCGGCTGAAGCGGCAGAAGGGCCTCGACCTCATCGTGATCGACTACATCCAGCTCCTGCAGGGCTCAAGCAAACGCTCGGACAACCGCGTGCAGGAAATCACAGAGATCACCACCAGTCTGAAGGCGCTCGCCAAGGAACTCAACGTCCCCGTGATCGCACTGTCGCAGCTCTCGCGTCAGGTCGAATCGCGCGACGACAAGCGGCCACAACTGTCTGACCTGCGCGAGTCCGGCTCGATTGAGCAGGATGCCGACGTCGTGATGTTCGTGTTCCGCGAGGAATATTACCTCGCCATGAAAGAGCCCCGCCCTGGCACCGAGGAACATGCCAAATGGCAAACCGACATGGAGCGGGCACTCGGCAAAGCCGAAGTCATCATCGGCAAGCAGCGCCATGGCCCGACCGGGACCGTTGAACTGCACTTCGACGCTTCCGTCACGCGGTTCGGCGATCTTTCCCATGACGATCACTTGCCGGATCGTACCTATTGAGACGCTCCTATTGAGACGCTTGGGTTGAACCTCGCGCCTGGCCCGCGTAAAACGGCGATATGAATATCGCTCACGACTCGAAGATTGTTCCGCAGACCGACCTTCCCTCGCCGGAAACCAAAGAGACCACGGCGCTTGATGAAGCCGCGCTTGCGGCCTATGGCGCTGTGCTCACCGTCGATCTCGATGCCATCGTCGCCAATTGGCAAAAGCTGCAGAAGACTGCGGTGCCGGCAGAATGCGCCGCCGTCATCAAGGCGGACGCCTATGGCTGCGGCGTCGGACCGGTTGCGCGTGCGCTCTGGAAAGCCGGCTGCAAGACGTTTTTCGTCGCCGACCTGCACGAAGCGCGCGCCGCCCGCGCCGCCGTGCCACAAGCTACGCTCTATACACTCGGCGGTTATTTCCGGAACACCGGCGAATACTACGCCGAGATCAATTGCAGGCCCGTGATCGGCGATCTTCATGAACTCGCCGAATGGGAGGCGTTCTGCAGCGGCGCCGAATGGAGCGGCGGCGCGGCCATCCATATAGACACCGGCATGAACCGGCTTGGACTGACACTCGGGGATGCACAAGCCCTCACCCCCCGCATCAAGACCGGCTTTCACGGCATTACGCTTGTCATGAGTCACCTCGCCTCGGCCGAGCAACTCAACAACCCCAGCAACGCAAGGCAGCTTGCCGCCTTTCGCGGAATCGCAAGCGAGTTCACCGGCGTGCCGGCGTCGCTTGCCAGTTCATCCGGCATCTTCCTCGGCATGCCGTTCCGGTTCGATTTGGTGCGGCCCGGTGCTGCGCTTTACGGCATCAATCCGACTCCGGAAGCCGACAATCCGATGCTGCCGGTCGTCGATCTGAAGGCTCGCATCGTACAAATCCGCAACGCCGAGCGCAGCGAGACCGTCGGCTATGGCGGCACCTGGACCGCCCATCGACCAACAAGGCTCGCGATCGTCGCGGCCGGTTACGCCGATGGCTATTTCCGCGCAGCCAGCTCCAATGACGGCACCCGCGGCGCGGAAGTGGTGGTCGCAGGACAGCGCTGCCCCATCGCCGGTCGCATCTCGATGGATCTGATGACAATCGACATCACCGATCTGCCACCGAACGCGGTCCGGCGCGGCGACATGGTGACGCTGCTCGGCGAAGGCATCACGGTCGACGAACTCGCGCATTATTGCGGCACCATCGGTTATGAAGTGCTGACAAGCCTCGGACACCGCTACGCGCGCATCTACAAGGGCGGCAGTACGGAGGCCTCGCCTTCGGAGACGACACCTGCAGAGACGAAGCCTGTGGAGCCGGCTCCCTAGCGCCTTTGGCGCCGGTCGCCGACAGTGAAGGTCTCTCGATAGATAATGCCGCCACCCTGGCAGGTGAGCGGATGTCATCCATCGTGCGCTCACCGTTCGGGTCGATCGATGTCTCCTCACCTGAAGAAAGGGGCCTTATCTGCCCCAAGTTTTCTCATCCACCACAGATTATGTTTTGCGTTCAGCGGCCTCGCCTCCGCGCGCGTTGCCCTGAAGCCATCTTCGCTGGGGAGGCCATTATGGCTGGTGAACTCGTAGAGCTTGTTTATATTGGAGTTATAGAGCATCACGTGCCCCTCGCTGAAAAGGACATAATATCCAAAATCGATAACATCTTCTTGGAATCTCTTTTGAAGATCGCTCGATTGGAGCTGTTCGAGATCACACTCGGTCGCGCCCAATGCCTGACAGAGCTGCTTTCCGTATCCCGGCGTCGGAAGGGATTTTACAGAAAAAAGGGCCATGGGAAAGGATGTGCAGTCAAATCCCCGCATTTTATTGTCGGTCTCAAACTTTCCGCCGTATATGAAATAGTAGCGATCATTGATCTTTGGACTTATTGACGTTTCCGTAACTGATGACATCACCAAAGCGTAGCTTGTTTCCAGCAAGCTGCAATGATCGATGGGCGCTTTTGAGCACTCT
>JGI24705J35276_12237462_pt1 | contig 11208 bp, 8 predicted proteins | sample TergutNt197P4_FD_35276 | JGI IMG/M metagenome (IMG submission 35276)
ATCTGGAAGTCGAGGAAGACGAGTTCGTTTTTGTGGGTGGTAAACGCCTCGCGCAGCGCGCCTTCCACGTCGCCGGGCTTGTCGACGCGGATGCCGACGTGACCGTAGGCTTCGGCCAGTTTCACGAAGTCGGGCAGGGAATCCATGTAGGAGCCGGAATAGCGCTGGCCGTGGAACATCTGCTGCCATTGCCGGACCATGCCGAGGTAGCGGTTGTTGAGCAGGCAGATTTTGATGGGCAGGCGGAATTGGCGGCAGGTGGAAAGTTCCTGGATGTTCATCTGGATGGAACCTTCGCCGGAGATGCAGGCCACCTGGGCGTCGGGATGCGCCAGTTGCGCGCCCATCGCGTAGGGCAGGCCCACGCCCATCGTGCCCAGCCCGCCGGAGTTGAGCCAGTGCCGGGGTTGCTCGAAACGGTAATACTGGGCTGCCCACATCTGATGCTGGCCCACGTCGGAGGTGATGAAGGCTTGGCCCTTGGTCACTTCCCAGAGTTTCTGGACGACGAACTGCGGCTTGATGGTTTCGTCAGAAGGCTTGTAGGCGAGGCACTGGCGCGCGCGCCATTCTTCGAGGCGTGTCCACCATTCGGCAGTGTTTTTCTGTGTGGGAAGAGAGCCGGATTCGAGTTGGCGGATAAGTTGGTCGAGGACGTCCTTGACGTTGCCGACCACAGGGATGTCGACTTTCACCCGCTTGGAGATGGAAGCAGGGTCGATGTCGATGTGGATGATCTTGCGCTGTTCGGAAGCGAAGTGATCGACGTTGCCGATGACGCGGTCGTCGAACCGCGCGCCGATGGCGAGCAGCACGTCGGAGTAGTGCATCGCCATGTTGGCTTCAAAGGTTCCGTGCATGCCCGGCATGCCGAGGTACAGGCGGTCGCTGGCCGGGAAGCCGCCCAACCCCATCAGGGTGGTGGTGACAGGCGCGTTCAGCATGTTGGCAAGGCGGGTGAGTTCTTCGGCTGCGTCCGAGAGCACGATGCCGCCGCCGGCGTAGATCATGGGGCGGCGTGCTTCGAGCAGCATTTGCGCGGCTTTTTTGATCTGGCCCTGGTGTCCACGGATGACCGGGTTGTAGGAGCGCATCGAAATTTCTTTCGAGAACTCATTTTCGTCGAATTCGCAGCGGGCGATGGAAACGTCCTTGGGAATGTCGACGACGACCGGACCGGGGCGGCCGCTACGCGCGAGGTAAAAGGCTTTTTTCAGGGTCAGGGCGAGGTCACGCACGTCGCGCACGAGAAAGTTGTGCTTCGTACATGGGCGGGTGACTCCCACGGTGTCGACTTCCTGGAAGGCGTCCTGGCCGATGAAGGCGGTCGCTACTTGGCCGGCAATGATCACGAGCGGGATGGAATCGTAATAGGCGGTGGCGATGCCGGTGACGGCGTTGGTGGCGCCCGGCCCGGAAGTGACGAGCGCAATGCCCGTTTTGCCGGTACTGCGGGCATAACCGTCGGCAGCGTGGACGGCGGCCTGTTCGTGGCGCACCAGGACGTGACGAATGTCGTCCTGCTGAAAAAGCGCATCGTAAAGGTAAAGCACGGCCCCGCCTGGGTAGCCGAACACGTATTCGGCCTTCTCATTCTGTAGGCACCTGATTAGAATCTCTGCCCCAGTCAGTGTCATTTCAAACCGCCAGCAATGTATTGAGGGAACCGGAAAATTTACCGTTAGCTCAGGCGTTGGTCAAGGTTGAATGCTGAATATTCTATTGTGGTTCAGAATGCCTCCCGAAAAAAACTCTTCTTCTGGCGCTTCGGCAAAGCCCGTTGCGGTTGAACTCGCCAGCCTGCGTCACCGTCTGGCGAGCATGGTGTATGAATTGCTGCTGCTCTTAGGCGTACTTGCCGCCGGCTTTTTGCTTCCGTGGGCGATCCTGAGCGCGTTACTGGATTTGAAGGATGCTCCCGCTTGGGCGGGAGGGCTTGAGTTGCTGTACCTTTTTGCCTTGCTGGGCGTTTATTTCGTTTATCACTGGCGTCATGGGCAGACGCTGGCGATGCGTACCTGGCACCTTCAGGTCGTGACTGCCGAGGGGAGCCTTCTTTCGTGGAAGCGCGCCAGCCTGCGTTACGCGCTGGCCTGGCCTTCGGCGCTGTGCTTCGGAGCCGGCATCTTTTGGGCCTTTTTCGACCTCGACAATCTTTTCCTGCACGACAGGCTGGCAGGCACAAGGGTGGTGAGTTTGTCGAAGAGGTGATTGGAGTCGCGGTTCAGTGCCGCGTAAGGGTGCTCCACTTGGCCGAAGAGATCGTGTTTTTGACCAGTACGCCGAGGGTGGTATCGCCTTCCATCAGCAACCTCCGGGCGAAAAACAGGGTGTCGGCGTCTTCCTCGCCCAAGGCGAGGGCGATGAAATCGCGTAGCGAGGCGGAGATGGTCATCTCTGGCGGGGCGCTTGCGCGGCAGGGGCGGAAGCGGCCATTGGCGCTAAGCGTGAAATCGAGCCGCAACCCGGCGTCGAGCACACACAGGCGCAGACGACGGCCAGTGAGCGGCGCGAGCGGCGCGCGGGGCAGTACGTTCTCCGGCGCAAGGTTGAGCGCCGTGGTGAGCGCCAGCGTGGGCGGGAGTTTTGGCAGGCGGGCATTGATCCTTGCGAGCGGCTCCGGCACGGTGAAGGGGGGCAGGCGCAGGTGAGGGCCTTTTGCCAGGTGACTGAAACGCTCTTCGAGGCGCGCGCGCAACTCGGCGGGCAGGAGTTTGCCGAGTGAGGCCAACAGGGATGGCGTAACGGGGGCTGTCTTAGCAATGGGCGGCTCATCAGGCGCGGCAGAAGCGGTGTTTGCCGCCGATGCGCTTGAGGCTTGCCCGGCATCCTCTGGGGCAAACTGTTCGTGTCCCGCGCGTCCGTGCCAGAAACCGTTGCAGGGGGCTTCCGGCATCAGGGTCAGGCTGGCCTCGAAGGCGGCTGCCGGGGCGATGTGCCCATCGATCGCCTCGCGGAATAGCTTGGCGATTTCCAGCGTGTGCGCGCTTTGCGGGCTGATGCGCAGGATTTCGGCGCGTCCCGCGATGAGGGGCAGGTCGCCGAGCAGGTTGTAGACCCGCGCAGATTGGGTCTGGATGCCGTTGAGGGTCAGGAAAGCCTCGCCTTCGCGGGTGCGCAGGAGCATGCCGTCGCCATCTTGTATGCAGCGGAATTCGCAAGCGTCTTTTTGCAGGTTGTAATGGCGGGCAGTGAAGCAGCGCGCGGAGTAGGCAAGCGGTAAACGGCCATAGGCGAAGATTTCGGTTTCGATGGGCGCGGGCAGGCTGGCGCGTAGGCCGGTGATGTCGGCTCCGGACATTTCGGGCGGTGCGGCCCATCGATTTGCGCCATCAGAGATGAGCAGAGCCAGCGTGGCAGGATTGAACACGTTGAGCGTCGCCCCGGCGATCCAGTCGCGGCGAGCGGCGGCGGCAAGCAGCCGTACCGCGCCCATGTCGTTGGCTTCGACGCGGAAATCCTGCTGTTCGACGATGCGGCGCAGGGTTTTGAGGTCGGATTCGGATTCGATCAGCGTTTGGGTGGAAAGGATTGCTTGCTTGCCGGAGGCTTCGATCTGAGCGGTGATTTCGAGCCAGTCCTCATAGCGCAACTCGTGGCGGCGCGAACAAACGGTTTCGCCCAGGTAGACGATGTCGATCACGCGGCTGGCGGCGACGGCTTCGTAGAAATCGAATACTTGCTGGCGCGGCCAGTGGTAGAGCAGGGGGCCGAGGGAGAGTTTCATCGCGTGGTACTCACTTATTTCCAGGGGCGGTAGTAGGCGCCCAAGGTGTAACTTTGACCTTCGGAGACCTTGTTGAGTTCGGCCATCCAGTCCTCCTGTGCCGTGAAGCGTTCCCCGTCGCGGGCCAGGGCATCGAGCGCGGCGCGCCAGACTTTTGTGACTTGCGCGACGTAGGCCGGGTTGCGCTGCCGCCCTTCGATCTTGATTGCCGAGATGCCTGCGCCGACCAGCGCGGGGAGCATTTCCAGGGTGTTGAGGCTGGCGGGCTCTTCGATGGCGTAATAGGTTTCGTCCTTGACGGTGAAACGGCCCTTGCACAGCGTGGGGTAGCTCGCGCGCTCATCGTCGGCGTAGCGGTTGATAAGGATGCCGTTCAAGCGGGTTTCCATGCCGCGCGGGGTTTGTTCCCACCGCACGAAGGCATCGGGCGAACAGGCTCCGAAACAGTTGGGAGATTGCCCCGTGGCGTAAGCGGACAGGGCACAGCGGCCTTCCACCATCACACACAGGCCGCCGAAGCCGAACACTTCGATCTCTACCGGGGTGTTGGCGACGAGTTGTTCGATCTGCGCGAGCGACAGCACCCGTGGGAGCACTGCGCGCTGGATGCCGAAGTGCTCATGGTAGTAGTTGATGGCTTCATAGCTCGTTGCCGAGCCTTGTACGGACAGATGCAGGCGCAATTCCGGGTAGCTGCGGGCAGCGTAGGCCATGAGGCCGGGGTCGGCCATGATGATGGCGTCGACCCCCAGTTCGGCGGCGCGGTCGATGGCCGTGATCCAGTCCGCTTGATTGGCATCGAGCGGATAGGTGTTGAGAGCGAGAAAAACCTTGCGCCCATGTTGGCGAGCATAGGTGATGCCTTCCTGAATCTGGGCGAGGTCGAAGTTCAGCCCCGTGAAATTGCGGGCGTTGGTGGCGTCTTTGAAACCGAAGTAAACGCAATCCGCGCCGTTGTCGACCGCCGCCTTGAGCGACGGCAGACCGCCAGCGGGGCAAACGAGTTCGATTTTTCGTGCAGGGGTGCTTGCCATGTCTGTTCTCTATTAGGGGAGGGGGGCTCGTTTATGCCGATGCTTCGGCTTGTTGTCCCATGTTTGGATTCATTTTCTGGGGCGGGGGAGGGCCAAAAGTGACGCCCAGCGCCATGCCCACGATGCTTGCGAAGAACCCGTACATTTGCGGTTCAAGGATGTCGGAAAGGATGCCGATGTGAACCAGTATCTCGGCGATGAACCAGAACGCCAGTCCCATGCCGACGGACAGGGCTGCGCCCAGGTTATTGGCCCGCTTCCAGAATATCCCGGCGACGAGGGGGACGAGGGCTGCGGCCAAGGTGATGCGATAAGCGTTGACGACCATTTTGTGGATGGAGGTATCAGTCATGACCGCGTACAGGGTGACGATTACGGTAAAAACCACCACGGTGACACGCGTGGCCCACAGGAATTGCCTGTCGTCCATCTTCGGATAGAAGCCCCGCAGCACGTTTTCGGAGAATGTCACCGAGGGGGCGAGCAGGGTGCCCGAGGCGGTGCTCATGATGACCGAGAGCAGGGCGCCGAAAAAGATGACCTGGGAGGCGAATGACATGTGGCTCATGACCAATGTCGGCATGATCGTTTGCATCTTCTCATCGGCTGCCGATAAGGTTTCCACCATGACCGGGTCGATGATCAGGGCCGTGTAGGCAAGGTAGATCGGCACAAGCGCGAAAATGACGTAAAAGACTCCTCCCAGGGTTGTCCCCCATACTGCCGTGCGTTCATTTTTCGAGGAGTTGATCCTCTGGAAAACGTCCTGCTGGGGAATGGAGCCAAGCGCCATCGTGAAGAAAAGCGCGATCCAGGCGAAAGTTTCGCGCGATAGGGAAAAGGAAATATTGAACTTGCCCGCACCAATGGCGTGCTTGATCACCGGGGCGAAACCGCCCGCCATGTCGTTGGCGGACCAGGTGATGTAGAGCAGCCCCAGGATGATGACGATCATTTGCACGAAGGTCGTTACCGCGACAGACCACATTCCGCCGAACAGGGTATAGAGCAGTACGACCGCCGAACCGATGATCATGCCCGCTTCCCGGCTGACGACGCCTCCCGAAAGCAGTTCAAACACCAGCCCCAGGGCGGTGATCTGCGCGCTCACCCAACCGAGGTAGGAGATGACGATACAAACGGAGAGCACCAGCTCGGTGCCACGGTTGTAACGTCGGCGGAAAAAATCTCCCAGGGTAAGGAGGTTCATCCGATAGAGTGGCCGCGCGAAAATCAGCCCGAAAAAGATCAGGCACACTCCGGCTCCGATCGGGTCGGAAATCAGCTCGCTTGCGCCCCCCTTGAGAAAGGCCCCGGAGTTTCCGAGCACGGTTTCGGCTCCAAACCATGTGGCGAACACCATTGCGAACACCACGGACATGGGCAGATTCCGCCCGGCGTTGATGTAGTCACGCGCGTTATGCACCTTTGTGGCAGCGAAAAGCCCGATACCGATGGATATGACCAGGTAAGCAATGACGAGCTGGAGTAGCGTGACGGGCATGAAAGCGATCCCGGTAAGACATCAATCAAAGGGCGGCAAGTTTACCAACTGCTTGCGCCCGCAGAGCAACATGAAAGAAAAATATGACCAATACTGTTGTGCGCGAGCACGGACACGAGCCGCAGTGAGGTTTATCTGAAAAACCGCCATGCTTCAAATATCAGAAGCGCGGCGGCCAGGGCGGAAAGCGCCGCGATGAAGCGGTTGGTAAGGCGCTGGCGGCGTTCAATGTCGTTGATCCTCCCTTCGAGCGCGTCGCGCTGCGCGTACCTGTCGGTCAGCGCCTGGTGCGCGAGCCGTGGCAGGCGCGGCAGGATGGATGTCCAGCCGGGCGCTTCGCTTTTCACTTCCCGCAAAAGCGCCCGCCAGCCGACCTGTTCCTGCATCCAGCGTTCGAGGAAGGGTTTGGCGGTCGTCCAGAGGTCGAGTTCGGGATCGAGCTGGCGGCCCAGGCCTTCGACATTGAGCAGGGTTTTTTGCAGCAGCACGAGTTGGGGCTGGACTTCCATCTCGAACCGGCGAGCGGTCTGGAACAGACGCAACAGGGTTTTGCCAAAGGAAATATCCTTGAGCGGGCGGTCGAAGATCGGTTCGCACACGCTGCGGATGGCTGATTCGAACTCTTCGACCCGGGTATGCGCGGGAACCCATCCCGCGTCGATGTGCGCCTGTGCCACCTTGCGGTAGTCGCGCTTGAAAAAGCCGAGGAAGTTGCGCGCGAGGTAATCCTTGTCGAGATCGCTGAGGGCTCCCATGATGCCGAAATCGAGGGCGACATAGCGGCCTTTGCAATCCACGAAGATGTTGCCGGGGTGCATGTCGGCATGGAAGAAACCGTCTCGAAACACCTGGGTGAAAAATATTTCAACCCCGGCTCGTGACAACGCCTTGAGGTCGGTTTTTTGTTCGAGCAACTTCGGGATATGCGAAATCGGCGTACCGTGCATGTATTCCATCACCATGACGCGGGGGCCGCACCAGTCCCAATACACCTCTGGCACGACCAGCAGGGGGGAGTTCTTGAAGTTGCGCCGCAACTGCGCGCAATTGGCCGCTTCGCGCATCAGGTCGAGTTCATCGCGCAGGTGTTTGCTGAATTCGGCCACGACTTCGCGTGGTTTCAGGCGTCGGCTCCCGGCCCAGATTTTCTCCAGCAACAAGGCTCCGGTTTCCAGGAGGTCGATGTCGTGCTCGATGATCTTTTCGATCCCCGGCCGCAATATCTTGACTGCGACCTCCGTGCCGTCGGGCAGTTCGGCGAAATGCACCTGCGCCACCGAAGCCGAAGCCTCCGGCACATGCCCAAAACGCCGGAAAACCTCATTGACCGGGCGCTGATAAAACGACTCCAGCAGGGCAATGGCCTGTTCAGTTGGGAAGGGCGGCACACGATCTTGCAACAGGGCGAGTTCGTCGGCCAGATCGGGCGGCAGCAGGTCGCGCCGCGTCGAGAGCACTTGCCCGAACTTGATGAAGATCGGCCCGAGCGTTTCCAATGCCCGACGCAAGCGCACCGCTCTCGGTTCCTTGAACTTGCGCCAGAAAAACAATCTGCCCCACCAGCGCACGAGGCGACCGCTTGGGTCGGCGTCGAGAACCACACGGTCGAGGCCGAATCGCAGGCTTAAGGAAACAATCTTGGCAAGGCGCAGGAGACGCACGATAGAAAGGAGAAACAAGGAATGGGCAAGCGCAAAACTTTAGCCGGAAAGAAGCCCTGAGAAAAGCACGAATCGCTTCGCCCCGGCAAACGCCTATACAGCGGATCGTTCGCCGCCATTCGGAAAACTCCGCTAAACTCACTTGGTCATTGCGCCATGCTTTTCTTAAGTGCCTTCCTCCCGATCTTTTCCCCGTCACCTCGCCATTGTCTACGTCGCGCTCCTGATCTGCGCCAGCCTGTACCCCATGAGCGGCTGGCGAGTGACGGGGCTGCCGATACTCGATTACCTGATCGCGCCCTGGCCGAAATATTTTGAACCTGGGGAAATCGTCGTCAATCTCATCGGTTATATGCCCTTGGGTCTAGTCATGGTTCCGGCGCTGCCACGGCATTGGACATGGAAAAGGAAAGTGCTTGTCACGGTCTTGTTTGGCATGCTGCTTAGTTTCTGCGTGGAAACCATACAGAATTTTCTGCCCACGCGCGTCTCCAGCAACGTCGATTTGTCTGCCAACACCTTTGGCGCATTCCTGGGCGCGCTGGTCGGGGCGCGATGGGGGCAGGCGATATTTGCGCCGGGACGCGGCCTGGCGCGCTGGCGCGAACGTTACATCGCCGATGATGGGCTGGTCGGCGATATTGCCCTGATCCTCATCATTCTCTGGGTCTTCGTGCAACTGACCCCGGATCAACTGCTGTTTGCCGGAGGCGAATTGCGCAGGCTGCTCGATATTGCCCCGCCGCTGCCTTTCGGACCTGGCCGCCTCATCATGTTCGAGGCGGCGCAAACCGCCAGCATGATGCTTGCCATCGGCCTGTTCGCGCGCTGTACGCTGCGCGTGTCGGGTTCGGCGATGGTCGTGGCGCTGCTTGTGCTGGGCATGGGTGCGCGCCTGGCAGGTTCTGCCGGTTTCTTCGTTCCCTCCAGCCCGCTGGCCTGGTTGACGCCCGGCGTCCAATATGGGTTTTTCATCGGAGGGGCTTTGCTCTTCATCGCCCTGCGCCTGCCCAGGGTGGCACAGCACGCGTTAGCCGGTGCCAGCCTCCTGATGGCTTCCGTGCTCATCAACATGATGCCGGAGAGTCCTTACTTCCTGCGCAACATCGACGGCGGGCCGGTTATCATCCGGCGCGCCAACTACCCGAATTTCTACGCCCTGTGCCGGTTGATAGCGGCCATCTGGCCCTTTGTCGCGCTGGCCTACCTTTCCGGCCTCGGCCTTTGGCGGGGCGAACGCCTCGCGAATGAACATTCCACGGTTTGACCCTTCATCATTTTTATCCCGGCAAGGAGCCGTTTCATGTATTGCGCAGCTTCCACAGGTTCCGCCTTCGCGCGCGGCGCGGCGGGGCAGATCGAAATCCAGACCGACCTCCCTGCTGTGGTGCGGGGCATCGCGCTTGTCTGTCATCCCCATCCGCTTTTCGGCGGCACGAATACCAACAAAGTCATCACGACCCTGGCTCGCGCGTTCCGGGAATTGGGCTATGCGGCCCTGCGCCCGAATTTCCGGGGAGTCGGCAAAAGCGAGGGAGCGCACGATCACGGCGAAGGCGAAACTGAAGACATGCTGGCCGTGCTCGACTGGGCGCGGGCACAATGGGGGGAAGGCTTGCCCCTGGTGTTGGGCGGATTTTCGTTCGGCGCTTACGTGCAAACGCGGCTTGCCGCCCGTCTAACTGCCTCAGGCATGCTGCCGCCGAGGCATCTCGTGCTGGTCGGCATGGCGGCGGGCATGACCGAAGGCGTGGCCGGAGGCAGTTCAAGACACTATGAGACGCCTGCCGTTCCGGGGAACATCCCGACTCTCGTCATCCATGGCGAAGCAGACGATACCGTTGCCCTGACCAATGTACTCGACTGGGCGCGCCCGCAAAAACTCCCGGTGGTCGTCGTGCCTGGAGCCGACCACTTTTTCCACGGCAAGCTTGGATTGCTCCGCGATCTGGTCGGGCGCAATGTTGCCTCTGCCGAGCGGCAGAATGCCGCAAAATAGTAAGTCGGGATAAGCGGGTGTCGGTATTTTTTACATATTTTGTCGCAAAAGAGTGACATAACCACTTCCAGTTCCCGCTCGCCGAATCATGCGATTGGACTACCGTACCGGCTGCTCTATGGCATTTGTCCCATGGTTCTCTGTTTCAGCGTTTCGGTTTTTGAAACAAAGCGTCTGCTGGATGTGTCAGGGCTTTCCGGATACGTCGGTATTTTTTACACATCTTGAATGACAAACAGAAATTAGCAAAAAAAATTGTTTAAAATCAATAAAATATATTTTTCGGCATTAAACTTGCTTGCACTTCTACCAACTATGTTTATCAGGTTTACTAGACAGGGGGTCGTAACAATGAAAATGAAACTTCTTTCCGCTGCGGTTTTGGCTGCGGGTCTTTTCTCCGCTACTGCTGCCGTTCAGGCTGCCACTCTGGTGTTTACCGCTGAGTCCGAAGACTTTTGGTTCCACGATAGGGCGGACACTCACACAGTGTATTTTCGGGTGGTCAATGCTGATGACTCGAGTGGGGTAACGCTGACCACACCTTCCTTTGAGGGCATGAGTGATCGTCAGTTTCTTCTGTCCTTGGTTGTGAAGGATCCGCTGGGTAACGTGATCGGCGACGGGGCAATGGATCCTTGGTCCAGTACGGATGATTTTCCGATTGCAGGTGTGTCTATCAACTTGGGGTATCAAGCGGATGGCATATATTCATTCACCGTCGGTAACGTGATCCCCAGTTTTAGTACGGGTAGTGGTACGTGGCCCGTCGGTTGGGGTAATGGAGATTGGAAAGTGACCGTCACTGGTGCCTTCTCCTCTGCCGTTCCCGAACCGGAAACTTGGGCGATGCTGTTGGTGGGGCTTGGCATGGTGGGTGCGGTTGCCCGCCGCCGCAAGCAGCGCTGAACAAGATAGTCAGCAACTGAAAAAGCGCGCCTTTGGCGCGCTTTTTTTTTATGACTATCCAGATTTGAGTGTGTTTTTGCTCGAAAACGGCCTCCGGGAGCCATCGCTCAAGCGTAAAAATTGACGGCCTGTCCGTTGGGATTCAGGCTGCGCTCGATGGCCTGTCCGAACGAGAGTCCGCGGTTTTCGCCGCTGTCCCGTGGGTTGCCCGTTGCGTTTTTTTCCATGCTGGCGCGGGCGATTTCAGCGCGCGCATCGGCGGCCATTTGCGCGGCAGCGGTGGCTACGGCGCGATCCTGGCCGGAGGGGTCGGCAGGTGCGAGCGCGGCGGCGCGGATTTGGTCGGCGCGCGCAAGCGTCTCTTCCGGAGTGCG
>JGI24705J35276_12237460_pt1 | contig 11204 bp, 7 predicted proteins | sample TergutNt197P4_FD_35276 | JGI IMG/M metagenome (IMG submission 35276)
GATCAATCTCGACTATTGCAAGGGCTGCGGCATCTGCGCCCAGGAATGCCCGTGCGGTTCGATCGCGATGGTGCCGGAAGAGATCTGAGCGCGCCTGGATTTGGATTTGTAGGGCGACAATAAGCGAAGCGCATTGCGCCGAACCGTCTGCAGGTCGCGCTCAAACCTCCCCGTGCTTTCCCAATCGCATCACATGACAGTGCTCAAGCCACACGCTTCTCTGTCCTTGTTCCGAGATGGAGCGCCTCGCGCCACATCGGCCCTTGGTTGCTTGACAAGCCTCTTCCAGAGCGCCGGCAGGCAGTCACGGCCGAAGCCGCGAATCGGGGACGCGATAGCGTCAGCCTTTACGGCCTGGCGGCGATCTGGTCCCATCTCGCCAAGCAATCGGGATCACCTCGTGCACGGTCTTGCGCTGTGCAATTGAAGTGGAAAGGAAGTCATGAGCCTAGACGTGCTAATCCCGTCGCAAGAACCTCGCGCGGAAGTTGTTCTGCAATTGCGGCATTCTGCCGAGGTCCTTTCGGTTGCATTTTCGCCCGACGGATGCACCGCGCTATCGGGGGGAAGCTGGGACAAGACAGTCAAGCTTTGGGACGTCGCGAGCGGCCGTCAGCTCAGAACGTTCACGGGACATTCCGGTTCGGTTAACTCGGTTGCGTTTTCGCCTGACGGACTCACTGTGCTGTCGGGAAGTCGCGACGGGACAGTTAAGCTCTGGGATGTGGCGAGCGGGCACGAACTCAGGACATTTACGGGAGATTATGGGATTAACCCCGTTGCGTTTTCGCCGGACGGCCGCATGGCGCTGTCGGGTAGAGAGGACGGGGCAGTCAAGCTTTGGGAAGTTGCGAGCGGTCGTCAGCTCAGAACGTTCACGGGACATTCCGGTTCGGTTAATTCGGTTGCGTTTTCGCCTCACGGACGCACCGCGATGTCGGCAGGCAAGACGATCAAGCTTTGGGACGTTATGAGCGGGCGCGAACACAGGACATTCGCTGGGCATTTTGATCAGGTTGTCTCGGTTGCGTTTTCGCCAGACGGCCGCACGGCGCTGTCGGGAAGCTTGGACGGGAGAGTCAAGCTTTGGGACGTAGCGAGTTGCCGCGAGCTTAAGACTTTCAAGGGGTATTCTGACGGGCTTTTGTCTGTTGCGTTTTCGCCGGATGGCCGTATGGCGCTATCGGGAAGCTGGGACAAGACAATCAAGCTTTGGGACATTGCGAGCGGGCACACACTCAGGACTTTCATCGGGCATACTGACTGGGTTCAGTCGGTTGCGTTTTCTCCAGATAGCCACACCATGGTGTCCGGAAGCAACGATGGCTCGATGCGCTTGTGGGATGTCGCCACCGGCACTGAGCGGGCGAGAATGGTGGCCTTTGAGGATGGCTCCTGGCTGACGATCACGCCGGAGGGATTTTTTGATGCCTCATCGCTGGAAGCAACACACTATTTGAGCGTCGTTCGTGGACATGACGTCTCGCCGATAGACCCGACCTACGATGCCCTGCATCGCCCGGACCTTGTTCGAGAAAAGCTCGCAGGTGATATGGAGGGCAAAGTGAGGGCCGCAGCTGCACAGCTTGACCTCGATAAGGTCTGTTTCAGAATGGGCAACTCCAAAAAGGAGGCAACAAAGATGGATAATCTTACCTACTTTTTTCAATGTAAGGTTGCCTTCATAAAATCCGCTGAACATGTCACGAAGGAACAAATTGATGCTGCATTGCCTTTCAATTTCAACGGAAAAGATTTTTTTGTTGAGTTTTATCTAAGATACAATGGAGGTGTTTTTACGGATGGCGCACGGTTTGACAGAACAAAAATCTATCCTGTTATACACGACGGGTATACACAACTTGAAATAGAGGGATTCTATTTTATCCCGAAAAGTGAGGATGATAGCGATAGGTGCTTGCTCTCGATTTCTAAATCGTGGAATCTAAACAAATCCAACTCTATAAAATCAGATTTTCTAGAAACGCACTTTCCCTTTGCCTGCGATGCAGGAGGAAATGAATTTTGGATTGATATAGAAACGGGAAAAGTTAAATATTTTCGCATGTACACGGATGACGATAGCGTAATAGAAGTTGCACCATCCTTTTACGATTTCTGCAATGGAATTGGACCGTAATTTTCCACGAAAGCGGCGAGAGTAGCACAAGATTCCGTTGTTCAAAGAAATGGAAGCCTTGGCAGCAGAAGGTCGTATTGAGATAGTGCGCGAAGATCCACTGGCTAGATTGTGGGTTAGGCGCTCGGGCACAACTCATCGATCAACTCGGGATGGTGATCAAGACGGGTTTTGTCGCGATAAGCGGGCATGGTATCAGCGAGTGAAAGCCGAGGTCCGCTGAATGCCTAATATATTTCCGAATTCCAACGTGAAGCGGGCGTTCAAGCGGCTGCGCTTTCCGCTGGATGTGATCCTGCTCTGTGTCCGTTGGTACGTCGCCTATCCACTGAGCCTTCGTCATCTTGAAACGCGGAAGGCCGAGGTGTCACGCAGGACAATGCGCAGGCTGTCGTGTGGTATCGCAAGGCCGCCGACCAGGGACTTGCCGAGGCTCAAAACAAACTCGGCTGGATCTACGATCGCGGCCGGGGCGTTGCGCAAGACGATGCGCAAGCCGTCGCATGGTATCGCAAGGCCGCCGATCAGGGACACGCTCCGGCGCAATATGACCTTGGCGGAATGTACGAAAAAGGCCGTGGCGTTCCGCAAGACGACGCGCAGGCTGTCGCGTGGTACCGCAAAGCGGCCGACCAAGGGCTTGCCGGTGCCCAATACAATCTCGGCCTTATGTATAATTGGGGGCGTGGCGTTGCGCGAGACGATGCGCAGGCTGTCGCGTGGTACCGCAAGGCCGCCGAACAGGGAAACGCCGAAGCCAAATTCCAGATGGAATTCTTGCGCGACCATGAGGCCGAGAAAGAAATCCCAATACAATCTCGGCCTAATGCACCTGACCGCTCGTCTCCCTGACCGGTCGGGGCGTTGCGCGGGCGGCGCACGCCGCCGTCCATCAGCTCTCACAAGATTGGGATCTCCGGATCAATCTCTTCCTGCTCCAGCCACTTGGCGCCGTCGGCGCGAAGATACCTGACCAACTCGTCAATTGCTGAGTTCTCGGCTTGCCTCGGAAGGCGAACCGCGTCCTCGGGAACACGGCCAAACTTCTCTGCCAATTCGGACGCCATGAGATGCGGAATAAGCGGTCGCCCGATAATCCGTTCGATGGTCCGAAAGATCCACGTGCCGTCCGGGTCTATATCCGACCAATGAAAGAAGGGCACATCCTGCGGGACTGCGCCCGCCAAATCTCTCAACAGATCCTGCGTTGCCAGGGACGGATATCCGCCAACGTAGATCGTAAGACCCGCATGTTCGGGATCGGCCTCAATAACATGCCGGTTGAAGCTGGCGTAGTTCTCGATCGTAAGCACATATTGCGGCCTTCCCCCCAGTCGCAGGCGAGACACGTCGGAAGGCGATATCCCGAAATATGTCGGCTTAGCCAATGAGAGCTTTGCCATATCAAGATCAAGGCAGCCCGCGAACAAAAGCGGTGGAGCAAACTTTTCCAGACCGAGCGTCCGGAGAGCATCTCTCGGGTGCGCAGACGGCGGCAGTTCGAGCACCGAGCTGAGGAATCTGACGACAGCGCCTTCCACCCTCTCCAGCGCCTTGCTGTCACCGGCTATCCTTCGCGAATAGGTGCGGTAGTCAACACCACGGTGCTTGCCCTCGAGGACGCCCTTTGCCAGCAACAACGCCGTTCTAAGCCGCTCCACATCCTGCACCGCGAAACCCTGCCACGACCGGCCCCGGCTCCACACTTCTCCAAGTGCGGCGATCTGGCCTTCGAATTCGTTTGGCAGTTCAAGCCCCTCGAGCAAACGATCCTTGGCCTCAGCCGCCAGCTCTCCGACAGGACGGCGACCGAGCAGTTTGTAAAGCCCTGTGACTTCCTCAAGTCTCACGTAGGCAATCTGATCTCTGTTTCGCCCCCTCCCCTTCGCTATGCGGATCGCGCCAGTAGCTGCCGCCTCCTGTAGCTGCCTTACAAACCGGTCGATTTTTGAAACGTTGCTGAACCCAGAATAATCCGGATAGCCTATCGGCTTTTCGGTCGTCCCGCTTTCGTACCGATCCACCAGATCGTTCATCAACTCCAGTGCGTCGGTAAATTGCCTTGGCATTTTACTCAGCCGCCAACTTCTTCAACTCGTCGTCCGAAAGGTGATCGGGATCCATTGCTCGAAGCTCTGCTCGCGCACGCTCCTTCAAATGGGCTACAGTCGCACGCGCGCTCTCACCGATTCTGTCGACTTCCACAACCGTCTCGATGTGCTCCAGTATAGCGATGCGTTTTTCATTGGGAGCCGCAATGATGATCTGCAGACCGAGCTTCTTATAAAAGCTCATCATCTGACGTTGGTTCTTCCCATCCATCTTGGAAAAGGCCTCATCGAAAATCGCAAGCGACATTCCTGCAGGACTTTTCCCCCGAGCATTTCCGCTCCCGTAGACCGACGCAAGTGACGCACCGATCGCGACGTAGATTGGGACCTGCTGTTCAGCGCCCGAACCGGTGCCCCGCCGCGTTTCCCAACGGGTCGTGCGTCCACTGACAATATCCTGCATGTGGATCTCGAACGTGAAGAAGTTGCGGTAGTCCTCAAATTGGCTGAAGTCCTTGTCGGGATCCTCGAGCAGCGCCTCGATCTCACGCAGTGTGTCGCGGTGTGGAAAATCATCCGGAACATCGTCACCTCTAAACAGCATGTCCAGCGCTTCCGGAGAGGTCTTGCTGATCTCGATAATCTTCAGAATTGGTTGAAACTCGGCCAGTCTGGTGTGGTGGAAAGAATATCTCTCGTTATGAAAGGGATGGTCCGCCAATCCGCGGTTCATCGCGCTCAATTCTCGTTCCATCTTGCTGATTCTGGAGGTCAGAGCGTTGATGAATTGCCCGCGAAGCAGCGTCGCCGCCTTGTCGGCTGCTTCCCTGGCCTGCCGCTCGTACCTTCGCAGCTCGTTCGTCTCCATCTCCTCGATCAACAAATCCATCCAGGGCTTCACTTCACGCAGAGGCTCGCTCTCCGTTCCCACCTGCGTCACGACCCCGAACCTATCGAAATATTCGCCAAGCGCCCGTCGAACCTCTCTCTCAGTTCGGACACGGTCAGCCTCCGCGGCATCAGCCGCCTTTGCTGCACTGTCCGCGATCGAGCGATGGCGATCCGTGTCCGCCTTCTTGGGCAAGGCATTGAGCCGATCGCGGTACGTCTTTCGTCCGGATAACCGATCGTATAGCGGAAGCATTTTCACAAATAATGACCAGGCTACTTTCACACTGAGTTTCGACCCTGGGATACCTTCACCGCCCTCAATGACGCTGCGTGCTTTCTCAGCTTCCGCAAAGTGCTTCTTGAGGACTTGATTTTGGGTCTTTTGCGCAGCCTGCCGGAGTCCCTTGAGCTTGCGTTGCTCCTGTTGCTTGGCGCGCAGGCCGCCGTCACCCTCGCTATCAAGGGCCGAAATACGTCTTTCACTCTCCTCCTTCTCACGCATCGACTTTGCGAAGTCTGCGGCAAGAATCGCGAACGTTGCGGATTCCTTCTCGATAAAACGACGCAGCTCGACGTGCGCCGTATCGGCCAACCTGGCAACCCTCGCGCTCCGCATCGCCTCGTCCGATAGCCGCCCGGCCTCCTCTTCCATATCCCGCAGCAATCTGAGCTGAGCGGCCTTGCCGATCTTGAACTTTTGGGGATCAACTGCGCGATGCGTTCGGACCAGGCCGTCGTCGTAGAGACCATCCCTCATGATCGCCCGGCCCGGCTCGTTGAATTGAGCCAGCGTGAAGGCAAGTCGCACATTTCCGTGCCGTCTGATAATGAAGGCAAGCGCGTCGGCATCGTCGGTCTTGAATATGGCCGGAAATGTCCCGGGCTGGGCGGCGCCCTTCAGCGGATCGAGCTTATTCAGGCTTACCAGTGACGCTCCTCGGAATTCCCGCCGGCCTTCCTTGAAGAGAGTTGTGGCTCGTCCGATGTCGGCGCGATCCACAAAGACCGCTTCCCGATCCCGGCCAAGGAGACCCTCGGCGGCCGCTGTCCAACTGTCGTCCGAAACCTCGATCAGCTCACACAACACGCGTGGCGCCATGCCCGCCTGCCTGAGCTTCCGGCAGAGGTGAATAGTGGCATCATCCAGATGAGCGGCCCCGCCTCCACTCGCGTGGATGCTGAGACGTTCATTGAGTCGCTGAATCCTGGCCTTCTCGTCTTCCGCCTTCCTGATAAGACCTTTTCGCGCCTCGTCCACTTTCTCCACCAGCGCCGGGTCCGCCGATAGAAGCCTTTGCTCGGCGTCAATCAACGCCGCCGCACGATCGATAGCAGCATCTCTGCCGATCCGGGTCAGATGAGACACGGCTGGGATAAGGTCATCGAAACCGAAACCAGCCATCGCGCAAAGCGCTTCAAGAACTCTTACCGTCTTGAGCCGGCTCTCGAACGTGCCCACGGCCCGCTGCATGCTTGCAACTTCCATGTCCCGCGCTTGAACAAGAGAGTTGCGACCCGACTTGGAATCATGTTCCCCGATCGCCCGTTCCAACCTGGCGATCTCGGCATCGATTCCGGCAATATCCTCTTCAAGGAAATCGAGTTCGGCCTGGGCCGCATCCCGCTTGGCGCTCTCGTCGGAAAGCCTGGCGACCTGGCCATCATATGCCGCACGCGCTGCGAGCCAACTCGCTCGCTTCGCGATCCATTGCTCTCTGTAACGCCGCTCGTGCGCTCCCGCCAACTCTCCGATGATCTCACGTAACCTGAGCAGCGCCTCCAGTTTCTCCCGCATCGTCCGGATTGTTTCGTTTATATTTCGATAGGTGCGGATCGACTCTCGCAGCTCCCCAACCTTCATATTGCTTTTTTCGAGAATGTAGTTTCGCACGAACTCTGTTGCAGTCTGGTCGTGATCGAGGGTCATCGCGTTGACGACCGCCTTCTGCAATGAATTGGCGTTCTGCTCGCCGACTACGGAAGCGTGCGGAACCAGCTTGCGCATATATTCTCGAACGTAATCTATCGCCTTGTCGCGATGATTGACAAAGTTGCCCTGCCCGACGGCGGAAATGATCCGGCCGCGAACCTCGTCCCATTCAGCAGGAAATCTCTTGCCATCGCGCCGTTCTATGAAGTCCTCCGCGGTGAGAAGCTTCCCGGTCACGACAAAGCGACCGAGCACTGTCTCATTGCTCTCCGACCGACGGGCCTCGATTGCCATTCCAATCGTAACGGGCACCCGCTTCTTGTCGGTGTCCGCAAATCCAAGGCATATATAGGTGCGGGCTTGTTCTCGCTTGCGTTGATCTTCGCCTAACGTTCCCAGGCAGTAGTCCACGACGCTCCGTTTTGATGCGCTGCGGCTCTTCCCCTTGTCGCCGGCTACGGCGTTCAACCGTTGAATGTTGCGGTTTCCGCCCGTGAGAACCACCTGAGCCATGTCGAGAATGGTCGATTTGCCGGACCGGTTCTCCCCGAACACTCCGATGTGCCCTGTGATTTCAATGTCCTCGACATCGAACAAATGCCAATTCACCATGGCGATGTGACGCAATTCCATCATGCGTCGTCTTCCTCAGGCTTGGCGAGACCCACCTCCAGCGATGGGAGGTATCGCTCAATTCGTTGCAGAGCATCTGCTCCACTGATGAGCTTTATCATTGGACGGATGGCTACTTCGAGGTCCTGAGCATCAGCATTATAATCGCCGAGATCGACCAGGCCCCGCTGCGAGGCTTCTTTCAGAATCTCGCGAAACCTGGTAGTCGATATCGAGCTCGTTCCATTCGCCTGGACCATGTCCTTATATCGGTCGAACAGCGTATTCAGGGTCGTAACGACGATGGCCCTGTCTTCCACCGCCCCCACATTGACCTCATCCTGCCAGTGCGCGGCGAGCACAAGCACAACGATTGTCTCGTCCAGCTTCATCTTGGGAAGCGGCACATCTTCACCCATGGCGGTGATGCCCGCCCACTGCGCTTCGGAATCGCGATGCACTCTGTAGCCGCAACTGTCGAAGAAGCCGTCGATGACGGCCCTGAAACGACCGTCCATCAACACATTGTAGACGGTCGCGGTTCGATGATCTCCAGCGAACACGAATTGCCGCCTGAGCAGGAAATGAATGGCCTTTCGGAGATCCGCGGCCTTTTCCAACCCATAGGACCGTTCAATTGCGTCGAATTCGCTAAGCACGGGATCGCCTCGCCGAAGTTTGCCGCCTGATGATGAAATTCGAACACCGCAACCAGTCGCTATCGTGAGGCGGCAGATCAGGTGCGCTTTTGAGTTCGAACAAGCCCGCGACCTCCATTGGAACCTCGTTACTCAAGGCAAATCGCCGGGCCGCATCGAACGCCAAAAACTCATCCACATTCTCAAGCGAAAGGAATCTCGCTTCACGTGTGCCCCCTGGCGGAACATGTCGCTCCAGAAAGACGCGCACCTTTGCCGGAGTTGGCGCAATCCGGGCAAGGTATTCCAAGCGGAGTCGTTTCCTCACCTCGTAAAGAGGATCGGCGGGCCTTTCGCCCAGCGATTGAGCTTCCAGTGGCTTTCTCGGTTCTCGGCTTGGCGCGTGGTGGTATTCCGACCAAGGCGAACGTAAGGGCTCAAGGCTCCACTCTACTGTCGCGCCCGGGCAGCATCCGCCGCCATTCAATCTGTCCAGTCTACGTACCAGATTGCCCGCGCGTGCAACCAACCCTTGCGTTCCTCGCTCGGCGTATTTGATCGTATTCCTGACGCGAGCCTCGAGCTGGCGTCGGAAAGACTCGATCCGCTCAAACATCTCTCCAATCTGGCCGAAAGTGCTTTCTATAGCGAGGAGGTCCCCCTCAACATCAAGTGCCGCCTCGGAGAGGGAAGAGGAAATGCTCGCTGCGACATACTCCTCCGACAGGACCTGCATGGTCGCAGGCGTGTGGGCGATACGTCTGGTCAAATCGATAATTGCGTCCCTGAATCGGTACGGATGGTTGAAGGTGAGGATGGATTCGAAATCTCTTAGCAGCAGCTGTTCGACGAACTCTTCGAAAAATGCCTCCAACCGGTCACCAACAGTTTTCGACTCCATGACCGTGCGGCGGATGCGCTTTAGATCGGAAAGGATGGCGCGAAGGCTCTTGGTGAATTGATCGACCTGATTCCGCGACTCCCTCAGGGCCAGCGCCACTTCCCTGTGTTTTCTGTCCAGGATGTCGGGGGTGAGCTTTTCGACGGCCTCAAGATTCAGCCGGACGGTTACGATCAGTCCCCCAAACCTCTGCGAGACATCTCCGTTCAAGCTCGAGAGCCGTTGGACTACCAGCAACGGCCCCATCGGCATATCGACAGTAACGCGAAGCCCATACTCCTCCTCCTCCAACCATCCCCATGCAACGAGGCGAGCGTAAATCTGCCGCGCTATGAGAAGAGCCTTGTCGGCGACCTCCGTCTTACCAGCAGCGACACGCTTGATGCGCCTTCGACCAGTCGAAATGACCTCGGGAAGGGGCTCACCGAAATCGTCGCTCTCGTTCCAAAGGGTCGGATTCGCGCCCATCACATCGTAGATGGCGTGCGTGACTTCCTGGGGTGTGGGAAATGCCGGCGCGCCCATAAAGAAGCGCTCGTACAGGTCCAGAAGACAGGCAGCATAAAGGTGCTTGTGCTCCCGCGAAAAAGCGAGAAACGCGTCATCGTGTAGATATCGAAACAGCACTGCCGCCGCCCCCTGCGGAGGTTCGCGGCTCGGCGCCCCCTCCCTCGTTCTCTATCTGTTCATGCTACGACAGTAAGGTCCGATTGTCCATGTGGTGTTTTAGGCCGACCCGCTGATATGGGGCAATGCTGCGCCTCGACCGATTTTGGGCGCCGCTCAGCTGCATGCTGCTCGATTCAGTCGAATAGCTGCGCCACCCGAGCGGCAATCGTCAATAGACGACAGGCGCAGCTGGTCATCTATTGTCTCAAGATCAAGGATGATCCGTTTGCGCGGTATACGGCCTTGTCCCCTTCAAGAATCAAATTTGTCGACTACACTCTGTTGGCATTGGACATCCTTAAACCGCTACAAAGTCGTTGGACCACGCGTAATTTCGCTAACTTGGAGCTCCGATGTGCATACAAACATGAAATGTCCAGACCAAGCGTGATGACTTGTCCCAAGGCACATCCTTAGCGAGGCCGAGATGGGCGGCTTTTTCCGACGCCAACTCACCGTGTATGTCGAGCACCATCGCGATCCCCGCAATTTCGCGATGCATGTGATCGGCATCCTCCTGCTGTTCACCGGTGCAGTCCTGCCGCTGACGCGGGTGACGTTCGCCTTCCTTGGTATCAAACTCAGTCTGGCGGTCATTCTGGCCCTGCCCGTCCTCCTCTATTGGCTGCTGCTCGATACCACGCTGGGCCTCGGCATTCTTGTTGCTGCAGCGGCCCTGCTCTCGATCGCCACGGCCATTGCAGATCACGCTGATATCACAATGATGTGGCTGATCTTCTGTGCACTGATCGCGTTGGGCCTGGGCGCGCAGGTTATCGGCCATAAGGTGTTCGAGGGCCGCGACGCATCGCTTTTCAAGTTCCCATCTCACCTCCTGCTTGGACCGATGTTTGTGATGGCAAAAGTCTTTATTTTTTTCGGTTTTCGTCGTGACCTTGTCGCGATTATCGAGCCTGCTTCCAAGGACGCTCTTTCAACTCGCAAGCTCTGAGCGCGATCAGATCCGATTGAAGCGGATCGCGCTCTTATCTCTTTGTATGGCGTGATCTTTGCGCGGAAACGTGCTTCACGTTTGCGCGGAGATCACGCTTCTCAGCGGAGCAGCGAACTCAAATGGCGCGCAACCTCGTTACCGGCGGCAGCGGTTTCATCGGACAACATCTCGTAGCAGCGCTCCAAGCCCGAGGCGAGCGCGTGCGTATTCTCGATGTGCGACCGCCGGCCGCGCTTCATGCGGATGTTGAATACATCAGGGGTTCAGTACTGAATGGCACTGTGGTCGATTGGGCGCTCACCGGCATTGACCGCGTCTACCATCTTGCCGGCCTTTCCGGCATGTGGGCTGCCAACAAACGGGACTTCCACGACGTCAACTGCCATGGCACCGAGATCGTGCTCGCGGCGGCGCAGG
>JGI24705J35276_12237458_pt1 | contig 11203 bp, 4 predicted proteins | sample TergutNt197P4_FD_35276 | JGI IMG/M metagenome (IMG submission 35276)
CGGAGAAGCTGAGGAAAGGTCAACTACCTGCACACCGAAATAAGCGGGAGCGGAAGCGTCGGCATTATGCGTGCGTACACGCAGGGAAAGGATTTTGTTATCGGAAGTAATCATTTTACTACCACAGACATAAGAGTCGAATACATCAAGGTCGGCAGGGTTGCTTTGCTGGTCGGGATTATTCCGGATTTGCAGGGTAGTGCCTTCGTTCTGTTCTTCCCAGGCGCCCCAGAAATCAAGCGTACACATATAATCACATGCCCAATCCCAGTGAGGATACGCATCCGCATTTCGTCCGCCGCGATACTCGTTGTAGTACCATTTATCGGCAGTTGCCAAATCGGCAGCCGTTTTACCGCGCAATAGCTCCAGACCGCCCATTTCAACGTCAACCGTTGCTGTTCCGTCAATGAAGTCGGCTTTGCTTACCGTCCGGGTAATTGTCACGTAATTGGCTTTGCTGAACGTCACCGTATAATTATCAACAACCAAGTTATCGAGTACATATTTCCCGTCATTTCCACTGGTGGTTTCCCCAACAGCCTGAATGGCGACAGTTACCCCACCGAGTGGTACGTTGCCGTTTTTAGCATCTGTAATCGTCCCTGTAATTTTTGCCGCAGCATTAATCATTGTTACGTTTACGGTGGCTACTTTATCGGCATTAAACCTGCTTGCCGTAATAGTCGTACTGATGGTTTGCCATCCTGTCTTTGAGAATACTACGGTGTGATTGGCAATAGGAACATTAGCGAAAGTGTATTTTCCATCGCTTCCGGTACTTACTGTTCCATCTATATCCGATACGGTGACCGTGACGCCTGCAATAGGCGTTCCTTCATTGTCGTCGGTAACAATGCCGGCAATTGTACCTAAATTGTCCGGCGTCGTCACTTCATCTTTTTTGCAGGAATTTGCTACTAAAAGTATTATTCCCATCACTGCTGCGAACGCCAAAACTCGCCGGATTTTTGTTAAACTTTTCATATATGTCATTTTTAAAACCACCTTGTTATTCGGTTATTTCTTCAGCATAATTGCTTTATCGTTACCTGCTTTAACAATATATGTTCCTGCCGGTAATGCCGAAACATCGATTGTTGCAGTAGCGCCGGTAACGTTATCCACTTTGACAAGCGTTCCGATGATACTGTAAATTTCGATTCTTCCGCCGGATTGTATATTGTTGATAGTTACAACACCATTTACAACCGGATTCGGATAGATTTTGAAATTATCGGAAACTTTTACAGTATTTATGCCTACATCGGTAGAGAGGCTCTGTATTTCAACATCCATGCTTGATGTGCCGGTAGATTTTCCAAAAGCAAGATAAGAGACGCCGTTCGATTCGGGAGCAGGAACGTAGTTGTCTTCTTCATACAGGAATAAATCGTCAAGATAGAAATTCATCCAGCCATGAAATTCGGTAAACAAACGCAAGGTATGATTTACATCAGTGGTGGAGAATGTGATTGACTGACGTGTCCAATCGATGTATTTGGTTGAAAGTTCCTGATTCCATAATACTATATCGCCGTTAGCTATATTTAACGTGCCGTTTCTGTCGGGATAGTTTGCTTCTTTGAACCAGAATACAAAAGTGTAAGTTTTGTTTGGCTCCAGCTCTTTCTTAAAGTTCATATTGGTTTCGTAGGCGCTGGGCAATGCGTAATCACCCTGTCCTGTGAGACCTTCAAATGTTTGAGCCTTGTCCCAGTCATCGAGGTAAGAGAAACGAAGCGAATGGTTTCCGCTGTGCGCCCAGTTGACTCCGGTATCGTAATCACCGCTACCATCGGGATTTGAAATTTTTTCCTTGTCTTGAATTCTCACGTAACATCCCCATTCGTCGCTCCACGCTACCGGATAATCGTCGTTGTCGCTGCTGCTGTTCGACGCCAACTCCCATGCATAAGGCTGTCCCGAATTATCAATGGTTGCATCTTCAAAGCCGCCATTTTCAATCAAGTTGGTCTTTCCTGCAATCTGCGGGTCAATCGGCGTCCCTTCGGGAATTTCATACAGAACGAGGTCGTCGAGATAAATATTCCACCAATCGCCGTGTGAATCGTAATCGGTATATAAGTGGAGGGTTTTGTTTTCTTCGGTAGTGGTAAAAAAGATATTGCAGTTAATCCACACATCATCTCTCGCCTTTAATCCGTTTCCCCAAATTACATCGTCGCCAATTCTAATTTTCAGTAATCCCCAATCGTCCCATTTCGGACTGCGGTGCCAGAAATTAAAACCGTAGGTTTTTCCTGCTTCCAGTTCTACTGCATAATCAAAACTGTTGTCGCGAGAGCCAAGTGTAGAAAAGCGAAATGCATTTGTTCCGCTGTGAGCATAAAATTCGTCTCCGTCATTAAAGTCGTCGGGTTTGTTTTGGTCCTGAATACGCACTTGTCCGTTCCACAGCGGATTGTAATCAGTCGGAGTATTTTCCGTTTCTACTCCGTCGCTTGCCAACGCCCATGTATAATCCGACCCGTCGTTGTTGATGGTATGGTCTTCAAAATCACCGTTTTTTATTATATTTACACAACCATCGGGAAGGACAAAAGCAGGAAAATCGTGTAAAGTATCAGAAATAGCTCCAATAGTAAAACCGGGATTTTCGCGCAAAGCAAAATTATCGAAAGAGGTGGTATTTTCAAACTTGTTACCATCGCGTATCCATGACGGAAATTCAAAACGAATGGATTTTACATCTTCAGGGGTAGTAATCGTTTGATTGTGTACTTGCCACATACGGTCAATACCCGCCCATATTGCATTGTCATTCCGGTTATCACTTCCATTTAATACTCCCGATTGGGTATCATAGAAAGCGCCCATATCGCGCCAAGCCCAAGGCTCGTTAGCTGTCCGGCGACGCGTAATGGATATATCGTAAGTTGTATTGGGCTTAATGGCAATCTCACGGGTACGAGCGTTTTCAATATAGCTCCAACCGTCGGTAGTTAAGCCTGCATTATCCATTTCGAGGGCGTAGTTACCATAGCGTTTTTTAAGCGGGTCGGATGTAAGAACCATAAATGCATCGGGATTGGGTTTCATGAAATCGGGAAAATCCTTGTCTTCAAATCCGCCGTTTTCAATGATGTTGTCGAACTGGAAAAACCGGAGCGGGAAAGTACCGAGAGATACGTTATCGCGGAAAACTTCAACGGTAAAATTCTTAATTTCGATGCGGTATGTATGGAAGTCGCTACTATTATCCATATCGCTTTGCAACACATTCGTAGCTGCAAACTGGTCGGTCTGTTCGGTTACGGCGTCTTTAAGAATACCTATACGGAAGCCTTTTCCCCATTTGTCGAAGCCTTGAACGTTGAAAGCGGCTGTTTTATCGGCATTAATAACTTTAACGCTGATTTCGAATGTAAATCCTTGGGAAAAATCCAAATCCAAATCATTTCTGTACCAATTCAATTGAGAAAATTGATTGACAGCGTTGGTAGAGGTAAGTTTCAACACGCCGCCGGATACGGCTTGTGTTGTAGGAGCAGCAAGGGAATTATCCATTGCATCAAGCTTTTGTTCCGTCCAACCTTGTTCTGTCGGAAGCGAGTTGCCTGAAAAAATTATTCCAGACGATTGTGCATTAACCTGCCATGCTAAAAGCGGCAAGAAACACATTAGAAGTAAAGTTCTTTTCATTTTCATACAATTAAAATTAAAATTAAATAAAAATCTATATATCAATTTTTTATAAACATTTGTGCATTCCGAAAGTCACTGTCTTTCAGTTTCAATATATATATGCCGCGAGGCAATGAGGAGATATCGATGGAATTACTGTTTAAGCATTTAGTATTTACCACTTTGCCTGCCATATTATATATTTCCGCATTTTCAATTATCAATTTTTCATCATCAATTATCAATTTGTCGTGTGCGGGATTCGGATAGATACGGAATTTTTTTTTTACCGCATTTTCCACGCTTGTAACATCGTCTTGCAATATTTTCATTGTTGAAATGCCAACGTCGATGTATTGTCCTCCTGTGGTTTGCAGGCAATGTACCGCCAGTGTATTTTCGCCGTCCGGAAGCAACGCCGCTTTAGCTGCAGAACTTATTTCGTAATACGAATAATCGGTGGTGTAGCCTGTCAAAGCGATTGCTTGTCTGCCATTGATATACACCTCGCAATCTTCGTCGTGGTGGAGACGCAGTACAAGCGTTTTATCCTCTTCGAGCGCGTTGGCAGGCAATGTAAATTTTCGGCGTATCCAAATATTATCCGTATCCCATATTGTTCCGATGACTGCACCGGGAGTACCGAAAGTTCCAAAACCGCCGTTGCCGGTTTTCCAAGTCGAATCATCGAAAGATATTCCTCCCCAGTTTACGGATGGCTGCGTAACAGTATATTTCCATACCTGAGGCGTTGTTTCCGAAGTGGGAATAAGTTCGGTATAATACCTGTTCTCGTTAATAATTCGCTGATTGACAGAATAAAAATCTTCCACATTCCCTTTTAGCACTTTGCGGTCGTAGGTCATCAAGCCGTTGAGTTCCGATTCCACATCGGTAATTTGGGTATATACTCCTGCATTCAAACCTTTGCTGCTCTTTAATCCGATAAGTATATCGGCATATTGGGTATATAAATTGAGCAGTTCGGCATAAGAATTTACCGATATGTATGTGCCTTGTATGCCCCAGGTGTGGCTCGGTTCGATGTAGCCGATTCCGCCATATTCTCCGCAGACAAGCGCTTGCTCTCCTTGCGGGGGAAAGCAGTTTGGCGGCGGATAACTGTGCATGTCATGAATATCGCCGAGATTATAGTCGGGTCCACCGCTGCCTACGTTTACCAATCGACTGTCGTCCCAGGTTTTCACTTGCGGGACAAGGGTTTCCTCATCATGCGCTCCCTGCCATTCGTTGAACAGCACCCAAGAAATGATTGCAGGCGAGTTCCAGTGCATTTTTATCATTGCCTGGAGCTCTCTCAAGTAAGCGCCGTTTTCTAAAGGAGGCACCGGATGACCGCCACCAATGTAGGAATCCATCGAAGGCATGTCCTGCCAAACGAGTATTCCAAGCTTGTCGCACCAGTAATACCAGCGCTGCGGCTCTACCTTGATATGTTTACGTATCATATTAAAACCAAGCTCTTTGATTGTTTTGAGGTCAAAATGTATGGCTTCGTCGGAAGGTGCAGTGTAAATGCCGTCGGGCCAAAATCCCTGGTCAAGCGGTCCTATCTGGAATAAAAAGTCGTTGTTGAGCATCATGCGATAATAACCATCAACCAATTGCTTGGATATTTTTCGCATTCCGAAATAGGTTGAAATGGAATCTACAACTTCGGCGCCGTTTAATATATACACTTTCATATCGTAGAGGAAAGGACTGTCGGGCGACCAAAGCTTGAGCGGCTGCGGGATGTTCAAGGTATAATAATCACTCCGGTAGTTTTGTTCACTGTCGGCAATTTCAATTTCGTTGTCAAAAATTTTAAAACGAACGTTCAGCCCGTTGATAGAGACGCCTTCCATGTAAAATCTCAAAGTTGCGTTGTCGATGTCAGGCACCATGCGAATACGGGAAATATATGCTGCCTGGGGTACGGCTTCAAGCCAAACCGTCTGCCAAATGCCTGTTGTAGCGGTGTACATAATACCTCCCGGATAAAGCGTCTGTTTTCCGCGCGGATAGCCTTTGTTGTCGGTCATATCATTTACTCTGACTGCAATATCCTGTGTTTTTCCGGAAGTTAGATAATCGGTTATATCAAAGAAGAAAGGGTCGTAGCCGCCTTCGTGTTTTCCCACGCTCACGCTGTTGACAAACACTTCGCAGGCATAGTCTATTGCCTCGAAATGGAGCAGTAAGCGTTTGCCCTCCCAATCGTCAGGTACGGAAAACGAGCGGCGGTACCATACATTATCATGATGCTCCATTATTCCCGAAAGCGCCGATTCTACCGGAAAAGGAACCAAGATTTCACGTGCCAGATTACCCGCTGGAAGCGCTTCCGTTGCGCTTCCGGCTGATTGAAACTGCCAAATTCCATTTAAATTCAACCACTTATCCCGCACCATCTGAGGACGAGGATATTCAGCCCAAACAGGCTCGTTTGCCTGCAAATTTTCACCCCAGACAGTCATCAACTTTGCAGTTTTCTTTTGATAAGGCGCTTGAGAAAAACCGGTCTGAGCAAAAAACATTGCTGCGCAAGCTAAAAAAAACAGTTTCTTCTTTATCATATTTATTAACATAACACTACCAAATAAATATATATTGCTGGTTTTCATCAGGTATCTGAGTGTTCTTCCGGCGTTCCAGCGTGTAATACCCATCGACAGTGTAATTCACTTGATAACTTGGATTTGAAATATCATAATAAGAGTACAAAATATTCATTGTAACGGTACGTATCAACAAATAAGGTTGCAAAGCATCCATTTCTTCGGTTGCCGTCCAGACGCATCTATCTACAAGTTCTCCGTTATTGTCTATACTTTGCAGTATAGGGGTTAATACAATATCAGGATTGTCGGCTGTAAGCGTAAGCGTATGGTCTGCATTGAACTGAGCCCTTATTTTGTAGTTTGCGCGATCGCGGGCGTTTTCATCACACAGTCCGGCATAGAAGAAAACGGTACTGTCGCTCACATAGCGCATTTCGCGGCTTTCCACCGTAATCGGGTCTAAAATTCCGCTTGCAGTGACATTTGCCGATACTGCCGAGTAAGTTCCCGAAAAATTGTTGAATGGAACAATGTGCATCAGCGTTTTTTTGTAATATTTGATGGGCGAAATAGTATAATCGGAAGTTGAAGTAATTTTCAACGGCAGAATGTACTTATCCACCAAATCCAAATCTCTTACTTTGAAGTCAATATCGATAGTACCCGTATTTTTACCGGCAGGAATGACGGTTGTCATCCCATTAGGGAAAGAATAATGCTGTTCGTCAAGCTGCAGAAAATACAAATCTTGTCGCGTAAAAAAGGTAGATTGATTGTATTCGGCAAGCGTATCCGGGTCGAGCGCAATCGAAACCGTTACATCGTGGTCGTTTTCGGTAGAACCGGACACCTCAACCGGAATTTGATAATGAGCAATGCCATCAGATGTGCCGGTATTCAAATAGGTATCGGTATAGCCTGAAGATACAAACGATACATATTTTACATACTGTTCACCCTTCCATTCGTCGGAACAGGAAGTCTGAACGATGATTGCCATGATTAACATGAATAACCGTTCGGCAAGTTTTTTTATATTTGGTTTCATATAATTCCTAATTTATAATTCATAATTATTCATCAAACGTTTTCCAACCGGGATTTTGCGTCAATTTCCGGTTTTTTCTCAATTCATCCTTCGAAATGGGCCAGAGATACATTTTTTCAGCGAAAAGCGCTGGAATAATTGATATTTCATGAGGCATAAGCCAATAGTCTCTTTGTTTATAATCGCCGGCGCTATAACTGATAGGACCGGTCATATCCATATTGTAGCCCCACACCGGCATTGCCTCTTCACGCGCTGCGTCGCCCCAGCGGCGGAGGTCGTAGTAGCGGTGCGATTCGCCCATAAACTCAATCTGCCATTCGCGCTTGATGCGCATGCGCATTTCATCTTTGTCGTTGAAATAAACGTCGGTAAAATCCTTCAAGCCGGCGCGTACGCGTACCGGACGCAAGCCTTTGCTTATTTCATCTTTATTGCGGCTGACGGCGATTGTACCCTTTCCATCGTAAGCAGGAATGTTGTATGTTCCGTCCAATTCGTTGAGCGCTTCGGCGTAAGTGAGCAGCACCTCGGCATAACGCATGGCGGGCTCGGCTTTGGGGACACGATAGTTCGACCAGTCCTGGGAATTATAGTACTTGCGAATACCGATGCCCGTCCAGTAGTAAAATCCCGAAGCATCTTCGCCGTCCTGACAATTACGGTAAATAAATATTTGCGAATAGCGTTTATTCTGGTCGGGCGCAGAGCCTTCGTTTTCCCATACGGTTCCATTGTAGGCAACCGAGGCGTAAAAGCGCGGCTCGCGGTTGGCATTTTGCAACGATACGCCCGGAGGTAATGGCAGCCATTTCCGGTAATAATTGAAATTTGCCGGAGTATTGGTTGTACAAATAGCTCTCCTGTTTTCGGCATTACTTGCCGTCCAGACATATTCAGGCATATCGGCGGATGGGTCGTCATAAAAATATTTGCGTCCCTGGTCATCCGTTCCTTCTTTCCAACGGTAGAAATCGCCGCCATCCGCCATATAATAGGCGTCGTTTACTTTCATTGTTAAGCCATGACAGTTCCAACCGCCAAGCGAACGGGGCATCTGATGCAACGAAAGGTTATCCATTTCGTTGCCGTATCCGCGCGTGAATATCAATTCCGGATTGGAAGAAGCGGGGACAGAGCCGTCAAACAACTGACGGTACGACTCGTAAGGGTCAATGTCTGCCCAGCCGCACTGTCCCTGTCCATTGTTGAACGGTTGGTCGGAATATCCGGGAAAACTTTGCTCTTGTATCATCCATCCGTTATTTCCATCCGGAACTATGTTTCCACCCGGCTCTATAGTCTTCGGTTGACGGTAATAATCAAAGTTAATGTCATAGCCGCTTACTCCGCTCAGATTGACTAAGTCCAAATCTCTTTTAGAAACATTGTAAAGATAGTATTTACCCAAGTCCATTACTTCTTTGGCGGCAGCTGCAGCTTTTGCCCAGCGCTCTTCACTGTATTCGGGGTCGATAAGCGGTGTACCGTCGTAACTTACCAATTGTTGCGCATAAGAACTTTTGTTGCCGTTGTATTGCGGACTTGCGCCAAACAGATAGACTTTTGCGCGGGCTGCAAGCGCCGCTCCTTTGGTAGGCTTCATAATTTCATTCGGTCCGCGGTCAAGCGGCAAATCGATAGCAGCTAATGCCAGCTCAGATGTTATGTAATCTACGCATACATCATAGCGACTGCGCGGAATGGCAAGGTCTTCATAGCTGTCGGTAAAGTTGACGCCTTCGTCAGGCACAATGGGTATCGGTCCGTATTTACGCAACAGTTCCCAATAATAATAAGCGCGTAAAAACCGCGCTTCCGCTTTGGTTTGCTTGATGTAAACAGCCAACTGCTCCGCGCTCATTCCCGCACGAATATTGTCGCCTTTTATAAGGTTATCAATATTGTTAATATAAATAGAAGCGTCTCGAATACCGTTATAACATTCACTCCACTGGTCCTGCAAAAATTGTTCGGTGTATTGTCCGCCGCGGTAAATGCGGTAGGAAGCCAATTGTCCGAATACATAATCGCCTACCTTTTCGCGGTCGGTATAGTACATATCATCGGAGATAAAATCGAATTGGTTGGAATTTTGTTCCTTAGTACATACATCCCAGTTGTCGTGCTCTCTAAGATGACTATAAACGCCTGCCAGCCACTGTTTCGAATAATCCATTGTTGTAAATACATCATCTTCGGTAATCCGGTCGCTGAGCTGAGGTTCAACATTCAAATAATCTTTGCAGCCACTGAAGGTAATCAGAATTATAATTAACATCATGATTAAATGATTACCTTGATGTTTTATTTTATTTGTTTTTGTTTTCATATTTTTTATTTTAGAATTACAAACTAATAGTAAACCCTCCGGTAAAACTTTTTGTAGGAGGGTAGTCCATCCCGTTACCACTGCCCAATTCCGGGTCCCAAAGCTTCAATGTATCCCAAAGAAGAAGGTTAGTGCCGACAAAATACACTCGTAAATTATCGATATGTAACTTGTTGATTGCTTTCTTCGGTATCGTATATCCCACTTCCAATGTTTTGAAACGCAGATAAGCGCCGTTGCGCAACCACCAGGTAGAAGGCTGGTAATTGTTGGCGTTGCCGCCGAAACTTAAGCGCGGATATTTCACATTGGCATTCTGTTCGGGCGTATTGTCGGTTGACCAGTAATTACCGACCAAATCGGTAAGTATGTTACCCCATGGAAGCGTATTTCCCTGAACAATTTGTGAGAACGGATACACAGACGGTCCATTGATAAAATACGACGACTTGCCGGCTCCCTGAAAATGCACATTTAAATCAAATCCTTTCCACGTGCCTGACGCTCCTACCCCGTATATCAAATTCGGAATGCGGGTTGAGCCTATTGCTACCACGTCGTTGTCGTCGATAACGCCGTCGCCGTTTATATCCTTATATTTAATGTCTCCGGGCATATAGCTGCCGTAGGTCTGTCTCGGACTGTTACGTATGTCGTCGTAATCCGTAAACAAACCGATAGCCACCAAGCCCTTAGCCTGTTGCCATTGGTACCCCTGCGTCATTTTATAGGGCAATGCATTTGCCTCTTCGTCGTATTCCAACACCTTGTTGTGGGTATAGGTTATATTGCCGCGCATGGTCATTTCCACCTCTCCGAAATGTTGTGTAAAATTGAACTGACCGTCAAAACCCTTGTTCTGCATTTTTCCGACATTCGCCCAAGGCTGAGAAGAGATACCGGTCATTTGCGACAAATGCGTGCGTTGCATGTAGATACTGCTTCGCGTTTCCTGGAAAATGTCCATCACGCCCGAAAATTTATTATTCCATAAATTAAAATCTAATCCGAGGTCATGTTTGGTTGCTACTTCCCAAGTCAAATAGTCGGCGGCAAGCGTTGCAACCGTCATTCCCCAGTTACGCGCATCATTCGCGAACGTTAGTGTTCCGAAGCCGTTGAGATTAGGACTGTTTATATCTCCGTAATTGTACCCGTTCATATAGCCGATGGAGCCTATATAAGGGAAGCGGACTTCCGTATCGCCTTGCATCATTTTGTTGTTGCCTACCTGCCCGTAGGAATAGCGAATTTTGAGTAGGTCGAAAATGGAAGTTATATTCTTTACGATAGGTTCTTCCGAAATGTTCCACGCTCCTGAGATAGCCGGGAAAAATCCGAATTGATGTCCGAATTTGAACACCTCCGAGCCGGTGTATCCGCCATTAAATTCAACAAAATAGCGGTTTTTGAAATTATATGCGACACGTCCCGAATAGCTCTGGTCGCGATGCGGGATACCGAGTATAATATCGGTACCTACATTGGTCTCTCTTTCTTCGCGCTGGGCATATTTAAGAAACAGGTCGATTGTATGGTCTGTGGCAACAACCTTGTTATATAACAATTCGCCTTCGAGGCTGAAATCCCGTTTGCCATACGAGTCTGATT
>JGI24705J35276_12237457_pt1 | contig 11194 bp, 8 predicted proteins | sample TergutNt197P4_FD_35276 | JGI IMG/M metagenome (IMG submission 35276)
CGGTATTCGGCGGGCGTTTCGAGCGTTGGACCCGACAAAGCCGCGTAACAACCCAAATGATAACGGATACCCAGTCGGTTGGCGATGCTCGCAGCCGCATCTAACAGATGGCGGTCGTATGGTTGGCTCATATCGGGAAAACGGGGACCTAACGCGTCGTCATTCGCACCGATGAGCGGATTGGGCAACAGGTTAATGTGATCGTTGACGAGCATCAGGTCGCCCACTTCGTAGTTGGGGTTCACGCCGCCGCAGGCATTCGATACTGCCAAACGTTGTATGCCAAGTTGTTTCATCACACGTACCGGAAAGGTAATTTGCCGCATCGTGTAGCCTTCGTAATAATGGAAACGTCCCTGCATGGCAACCGTTTTGCGCCCTGCAAGCCGTCCGAAAATCAGCCGTCCCTTGTGGCTTTCAACGGTTGATACCGGAAAATCGGGAATATCCTTATATTCAAGAATATGTTCAATTTCTATTTCATTGACCAGTTTTCCCAAGCCGGTTCCCAGAATGATGCCCCATTCGGGCGCATATTCTCCGATGTGCGATTTGATGAAATGTATGGTATCTGTCATTTGCATGGCTGATGCATCATCAGGTCCTCGATCATGCGGGTGAGTTGATCTTTTGGCATTTTCCAGATGAGGCGTTCGTGCGGTCCGTTGGGATCGTCCTGCCATGTGTTACTGCCGTCTTCGTTAACCAGCATACGACCTTTTACCGTACCAAAATATTTCTCCGTACCGCGAACGGCAACTAATGCAGCCGTCTCATCCCAACTGCAACGCCCATTGACGTCCAATTTCATGCCCATGCTAAAAGCGTCTTTTACAGGGCTGTCCTGTATATCGGAAGCCACCAATCTCGAACCGGTAATAATATCTCTTCCAATCTCGAACCCGCTGAGTAATACGGGCGTAGGCCAATTGTTGAAAACAGCGATAGACGCAAGGGCGTCAATCTGTACATTAAATTCATAACCGCTCGGAAACGTTCCCGCCATGGAAATCAATTGCCGCACTTTCTTTTTGATCAGGGCTTTGCCGTCAAGGTCGCTGAACTGATCGGGAGGCGACTGCAACAAAGCCGCTACGTTTGTTAAAAACCCAACGGTAACGATGGTAACGCTGGCATCGGGCTGTTCGGAAAGTATTTTCCGGTAAACCTGTACGGCATCCGGCGCATCGGCGGAACTCTTCACCTTGTGCGGATATTTCGTCGGTAAAACATCAGGCCAATAGTCGCAACATTCGCCAAAACGCGGATCAATCATGTTTGGACCGCTTCGAGGGGCGCCCAATGGTATGTCCGGACGTTTGAAGTATGTGTTGATGATTTCGATGCAGGGTACTGCATTCACGTACATGTTGGACGAAACGGTCGCCAATATTTTTACCTCGCCGCTATCCGCCAGCGCATGTAAAATGGCTAAAGCGCCCACATCGTCGTAATCGGGGCTCATATCCGTATCAAAAATAACTGAAACCGGTTGTGGTTGCAGTCTGCAAGCGTTGAACAGAAGGCATAACAGGAATGCCGTCAAGCAAATTGAAGTAACTTTTTTCATGATGAATATCAATAATTTATGTTATGATGAATGAGATATTTGATGTAGCAAAGTTAAGTAAATGTTTGATTCATTATTTTCCCGCCAGCATTTTTTCCAAAGCAAACATCTCATCTCTCAAGCGCGCCGCTTCCAAAAAGTCAAGTTCTTTGGCTGCTTTCTGCATGTTACGTTTGGTTTGCTCAATGGTTTTCTCGAGGTCTTTTCGGGTCATGTATTTCACCACCGGTTCGGCTACCATATTGATGGTTTCCGATTCGATATACGGGCGCGGCTGTTTTCCACTTTCGGCAAACGGGTGGTTACTGGGCGCAGTAGAAGTGCGGTCGCCCAAGATTGACCCCAACGCTTTGACAACCTGACGGGGAGTAATTCCATTTTTCTGGTTGTAGTCCAACTGTTTGGCGCGACGGCGGTTCGTTTCGTCAATGGTGCGCTGCATACTTTCGGTGATCTTGTCGGCGTACATGATGACGTGTCCGTTAATGTTGCGGGCGGCGCGTCCTGCTGTCTGTGTCAGCGAGCGTTCCGAGCGCAGGAAACCTTCCTTGTCGGCGTCGAGAATGGCTACGAGCGACACTTCGGGCAAATCCAATCCTTCGCGCAACAAATTGACGCCCACCAAAACGTCAAACTTTCCTGCACGCAAGCCTTCCATGATTTCAACACGTTCCAGCGTTTCCACATCCGAGTGGATGTAACGGCACCTGATGTTGGCGCGGGCAAGGAATTTAGTCAGTTCTTCAGCCATACGTTTGGTCAATGTGGTTACTAATGCCCGTTCCTTTCGTTCCACGCATTGGTGAATGTTTTCCATGAGGTCGTCAATCTGTGTCAGGCTGGGTTTGACCTCAATGAGCGGGTCGAGAAGCCCCGTGGGACGAATGACCTGCTCAATGACCACTCCTTCGCTCTTTTGCAATTCATAATCGGCAGGCGTAGCGCTCACGTAAATGGTTTGCCCCACTAATGCCTCAAACTCCCCGAATTTCAACGGACGGTTGTCAATGGCGGCAGGCAAGCGGAAACCATATTCCACAAGGTTGATTTTACGTGAATGGTCACCGCCATACATGGCGTGAATTTGCGGGATGGTTACATGACTTTCGTCAATTACCGTAATGAAATCGTCGGGAAAATAATCTAAAAGGCAAAACGGGCGCGTACCCGGCTGCCGGTTGTCGAAATAGCGCGAATAGTTTTCGATCCCCGAACAGTAACCCAATTCTTTCATCATCTCAAGGTCGTAAGTTACGCGGGTTTCGAGACGTTTGGCTTCTTGATGATGTCCATTGTCACGATGAAAAGCAACCTGTTTCACCAGATCGTCCTGAATATTGTTGAAAGCCTGTTGTTGCCGCTCTTTAGATGTTACGAAAATATTTGCCGGAAAAATGCGCGTTTCTTCCAATTTTTCTTCCACGTGATTGTTAATGGGATCGAAAATGAGAATTTCCTCAATTTCGTCGCCCCAGAATACTACACGACAACCGACATCGCTGTAGGCAAGGAAAATGTCCACCGTATCGCCCTTCACGCGAAATGTTCCGCGTTTAAATTCGAACTCGCTTCTGAAATACAAACTGGTTACCAACTGATGCAGGAATTTGTTGCGACTGATGAACATCCCGCATTTAACATATATCGTATTTTCGTGAAAATCTTCGGGATTACCGATACCGTACAGGCACGAAACCGACGACACCACAATCACGTCGCGCCGTCCCGATAATAATGACGATGTAGCGCTCAACCGCAGTTTTTCTATTTCGTCATTGATGGACAAATCCTTTTCGATATAGGTATCCGTTGAAGGAATATAGGCTTCGGGCTGATAGTAATCGTAGTACGACACGAAATATTCTACCGCGTTTTTCGGGAAAAATGTTTTAAACTCTCCATACAACTGCGCCGCGAGCGTCTTGTTGTGGCTCAGCACCAATGCCGGACGCTGCACTTCCTTGATGACGTTGGCAATGGTAAAAGTCTTTCCCGAACCTGTAACGCCCAGTAAGGTATGGTATGGAGCGCCTGTCTCCAAACCTTCAACAAGTTGGCGGATGGCTTCGGACTGGTCGCCGCTCGGTACAAAATCTGAGATAAGTTCGAACATTTTTAAATCCAGACACAGTCCACAGCATATTGCTTAAAACATCATTATTACTTGCTCTTTATCTCATCCGCTTTCTTCTGCGCGGCATCCATCACATCATTCGCCTTCTTTTCTCCTTCCTGCTCAACTTTAACTGCGCTGGCTTCGCCATCCTTGCGAAGTTTATCGGCGGCGGTTTTGGCTGCTGTTTTTTGAAGGGCATTTTTCCCTTCGGCATCTTTTTCAAGTTTATCAGCATTGGCATTGGCTTCGCTGCGGAGTTTGTCGGCGGTTTGTTTAGCGGCGCTGCGGATGTCTTCAGCCTGTTTTGAGGCTTCTTCCATGAGCTTGTCCACCTGTTTGCTTACCTCTTCCTTGACCTGTTCCTTGACCTCTTCTACTTTTTGAGTAACTACTTCGGTTACTTGCTCTTTCACAGCGTCAACAACAGTACCTGCCATATCGGTAACGCTGAGTTTTACTTCGGGTTTAGTGGCGGTGCCGCCAACTAATCCGGTTACTTTAATTTCCTTGATGCTCGCGCCTCCGGGAATTTTACCCAAAAGATCGGCGGCGCCTACCGAAGAAGTCGGAACAGCCACATTTACTTTGTAATTCAAGGTCATATCAAGACCCTGATCGCCGGTAAGTTCAAGTTTTGCCTGAGATATGTTCATGTTGATCGGTTCCACTGACAAACGTCCGTCTTTGATTTCATATTTGATATCAAGATTACCGGGAGCAGGAGTACGCCAGCTTTCGTTTTTCAAAAGATCAGCCATGGTTCCGAACAGCTTTGAATTATGTATTTCAAGATTTTGCGTTTGCAAACGTCCTTTAGAAGCCACAGTATTCAATACGGGATCAAGATGCTCATCGAGAATGCTATACAGCGTAAGATTTGCCGACATTTTACCCACGTAATTTTGCGGTTCGGGGAGTATTTTTTCAAGCATTGAAAACGATGACAGTGCCGATGTGATGTCGAATTGCTTGATATCCATTCCAAAATCAATCGAAGGAACTTTGATGTCCTGCGTGTTGTATTCACCGTTGAGTATCATGCTACCTTCCAGTAAGTTCATAGCGAGATTTTGCATACGCACTTTGCCGTCTTTCACGAGCAATGCACCAACAGTGTTGGTAATCGTTAATTTGTCGAACAGGATTTTGCCAATGTTGGCGTTCATTGCAAAATCAATGTTTTTAGGCACTTCGATGACAGTCAGCGGCACGGTGTCCACAGGAGCGGCTTCGTCAGTATCCGTCATGAACTCGTTGAGGTCAATGGTATTAGATTTCAAACTGAGTTTACCGCGCACCGTTTCGTCTTTGAAAACGAAAGGAATGAAATTTTCCAACGTACCGTTCATCGCAATATCTGTCCGACCGATAACAGCATCAAAATTAACCAGATTGACGATTTTTGGCGTAAAATTGAGTTGCGTGCTTGCTATTTTTACCCCCTGCGGGAAATCAGGGTCTTTATAATCGAAATCGCTTAATTTCAGCATTCCGTCGGCTTTGAAGTCTTCGTACTGTTCTTTTTCTAAAGTAGACATGCGTCCGGCTAACGCAAGATCACACTCCAGCAAACCTTTCAGCGTAACGTCGTCCAACGGAACAATATCCGCAACTGAATTGAAATCTATCTTTCCGGCAAATTTTGCCGCGATTTGCATGTCGCTGTCGGGCGTTTTTACGTGCAATTCGGCATCGAACGGATTGCCCGCCATATCGAAATGAAATTTGTCCACATCTACCGTTGTGCGGTCGAAAACTACTCCATCATAAAATACTTTAGCGGCAATGTTAATATTGTCCACCGATTTGGGCAGGTCGGGATATTTGAACATGGCGTTGTCAACGGTCATGTTGAGGTTTGCGCATGGCATCTGTTTTTCGTTGTAGGTGCCTTTCACATCGCCATTCAGGGCGAGGCTGCCTGTTGTTTTTACCGTTTCAAAATCCTGCATGTAGATGGCGGGAATAAGCGATAACAGGCTCTTGAAGTCAGTTTTTTCGGAGGCAAATGTTATATCAACGTCTATATCGTCTTTCGGCATTTTTACCGTACCTGTAAATTTTAGAATTATCTCGTTCAGGTTGAAACGATTGTCCTTAAACGTGAAGCCCATATTTTTCAAATCAGCGGCTATTTCCGAAACAAATCCTGCGTGCGCCTTTTTCAGGTAACGAATACCGTCCATCCAGAAATCAACTTCGGCAATATCCAAATTCATGTTCAGGTCGGCGTTGTCCTGCGTCATATCGCCCTTCAGATTGTAATTCAGGTCTTTCAGCGTTGCAAGCATCTTGCCTTCATCATCGCGATAAGTAACGTTTGTATTACGGATTTCAAATTTCTTGAGCGCAACTCTGAACGCAAAAGACGAGGTGTCTTCGGGTGTTTCCGGCGTTTCTTCATCGGGTTTCATGATGTCCCAGTTTACATTTCCATTTTCCAGAACATGCGCATACAGTTTCGCGCGGTCGAGTAATACCGATTTTACCTGTATGTTTTCCATTTTTATAACGCTCTTGATATCAACCGTAACGCTGAACTTCTTGAATGCCACCAGAGTATCGCCTTTAAACTCGCCTGTGCCAACAACCGTCAAATCTTCCAAAGCCACGTAAGCATTCGGGAAATTGCGGATGAACGATAATTTAAGGTCAGAAAAATCAACTTCCGCCGTCAGCATACTGTTCAACTCTTTTTTAGCAAATTCGAGAATTTTTCCTTTGAAAAGGAAAGGAGTAACCAACAAAATCAAAAAAATCACCAATAAAGTGATAAAGAATATTTTAAGAAACTTTTTCATGATAAATAATTAACTTTTTAACAAATTCCTTGCAAAATTAAAGGATTTTTACGAGAAGTTGTACAATAATTGATAGGGTGTAGCTCAAACTAATGCTTACTTTTTCTGAATACCCTTATTTCAGCGCCTGATCCAAATCAGCCTTAATATCGTCAATATGTTCCAATCCCAGTGACAAACGCAACATATTGGGATATACGCCAACCGAAAGTTGTTGCTCGTCGCTCAATTGCTGGTGCGTGGTAGTGGCAGGATAGGTAACAATAGTGCGCACATCGCCTACATTGGTAACGTGGCTGATCAGTTGCAGACGGTCTAAAACACGACCTGTGGCTTCCTTTCCGCCTTTCACTCGAAAAGTCAGCACGCCGCCAAAACCGCCCCGTAAATATTTTTTGGCTAGGAGATGATACGGATTATCGGGCAAACCCGGATAGTTGACGCTTTCAACCTTTGGATGTTCACGAAGCCATAAGGCAATATCTATCGTATTGTCCAATGTCCGTTGCGCCCGCAGCGAAAGCGTTTCAAGCCCCTGCAACATCAGAAACGAGTTGAACGGACTGATGGTCGGACCGAGATCACGGACACCTTCCACACGTGCGCGAACAGCAAAAGCTATATTTCCATGCGGACTGTCGCTACCGAACTCTTTCCAGAAATTTAGCCCATGATATCCTTCCGATGGCTCGCTAAATTGCGGATATTTGCCGTTGCCCCAGTTGTATGTTCCGGCGTCCACAATCACTCCGCCCATGCTGGTTCCATGTCCGCCAATCCATTTGGTTGCCGAATGAACCACAATATGCGCACCCCATTCAATCGGGTTGCAGAGATAGCCGCCCATACCGAATGTGTTATCCACCATTATCGGCAAATCAAAACTATTTGCCATTGCCGAAAGCGCCTCGAAATCGGGAACATTAAACGTTGGATTGCCAATATTTTCGACATAAAGCGCTTTTGTATTTCCGTCAATCAGTTTTGCCATATCGTCTGCACGATCGCTTTCGGCAACACGAACCTCAATACCTAACCGTTTGAACGCCACCTTAAACTGGTTAAATGTTCCGCCATACAGATATGGCGAGGTAACGAAATTATCCCCCGCTTGCAGAAAGTTATGAAAAGCAATAAATTGCGCTGCATGTCCCGATGCGGTAGCCACTGCCGCTATACCTTTTTCCAGCGCCGCCATGCGCTGTTCAAACACATCGGTAGTTGGATTTTGCAAACGGGTATAGATATTGCCAAATTCGCTCAGGGCATACAGTCGGGCTGCATGTTCAGCGTTTTTGAACTGGTATGCCGAAGTCATATACAACGGCGCAGTGCGGCAACCGGTTACAGGATCGGGAACCTGACCTGCATGAATTTGCAGCGTTTCAAAATGTAATGGATTTTTGGACATACTATTTTATTTGTTATTTTTTTCGATTTTCAACGCACAAAGGTACGATAATTGCATAACAATCTTGTGTATTTTTACGTATCATAATTTAATTAATTAAAATTTTAAGGACATGAAAAAGTTATTAGGATGTTTAGTGATGTTTGTGCTGTTTTTTACAGCATGTGAAGGTCCGATGGGACCTGCGGGCAGGGATGGCAGGGATGGCTGGGATGGTAAAGATGGCGTAGAGACCAAATGGTGGATCAAAGATTTTACCATTGCAAAAAAAGATTGGCAACTTGTAGGTAAACCCGATGATATTGGATCGTACTTTCGTTGCATTTTTAATGTATCCGAAATTACCCGCGATATATATAATGATGGAGCAATCATCGCTTATTACAGGTTTGTTGATGATTTTGGCGATGAAGTCCAAACCGTATTACCTTATACCTATTATTGGATGGATGTTAAAGGAGGTATTGAATATCCATACTCTGTTCAATTTTCTTATGATACAACCATTGGAAGCATTGCCTTTAAATTAACATTCAGCGACTTTTACACTTTTGAAAACGGACCTCCGGCAACCTGTTATTTCAAATTGGTTTTGATTTACTGATAACCGTTCAGCGCCTCGTATCCTGCCATTATTCCCTGCATCACCGCCGAACTGAACCCTGCATGTTCCATTTCGTTCAGACCTTTGATGGTGATACCTCTTGGAGTGGTTACTTTGTCTATTTCTGCTTCCGGATGATTGCCCGATTCAGTAATTAATATGGCTGCGCCCAGCATGGTTTGGGCAATTATCTCTTTAGCAACGGCAGGACGGAATCCTGTTTCTACACCCGCATTCATCGCCGCGCGCAGGTAGCGCATCGCAAAAGCCGTGCCGCACGAGGCAATTACCGTAGCGGCATTCATTAACGTTTCGACAATCATCATAGCTTTACCAACGCGGGAAAAAAGTTGAAGTATGATGTTGTTTTGCGCTGTATTTGTGTTGTCGGATGCGGCAATGCAGGTCATGGATTGACAAACGGTCATTGCCGTGTTGGGAATTGCGCGATACAGAGGTCGGTTTCCGGCATAGAGATTCAGTTGGTTCAGCGTGATACCCGCCGCCAGCGATACCAACAAAACGTTTTCTGATAACGCCGGTAATATCTCTTTGATCACATCGCAAACTAAATACGGTTTGACGCAAAGTACAACTATATCGACGTTTTTCACTGCCTCGACATTGTTCTGCATGGTGCTAACTCCTTTTGTTGTGTATGGCGACAACGCTTCCTGCGAAATATCTGTTAAAATGACGTCGCTTGGCACAATTGATCCTTCGCGTAATAGCCCGTCAACGAATGCCGACCCTATATTTCCTGATCCTATAATGGTGATTTTCATGGTTTTATGGTGATTATTTAACATGTGCCCAATCTTTTCCGGATTTAATGCGGTACAACTGTATCTCGCTTATTCCATATCGTTTCGCAATCTGTTTCAGTGTGCGTTTCCGATTAGGATCGTGAACGGTTTTTTTCAGTCGCTTGACCTGATCGGCGGTTAATTTCGGACCTTTTGTGCGACGAGTATGATATTTCCGTGCATGTTGCACTTTCGGGTTTTGGCTCTGGTGCTGATACATCTCTTCGCGGGTTGTCCATTGCAGGTTTTTTACCGAATTGTTCAACTTGTCGAAGTCGAAATGTATCACACAATCCTGGCTGGGTTTTGGTTCAGGCAAAAAGTAATGAGCCACTAATTTATGCACACAACGACTGTGTTTGATTTTACAACTGAGGCTCAACACCGCGTATCCTCCAATCAAACCGTATTTCAGAAATCTGCCGTTTTCGATGCTGTCTGTGTAAGATACCACGCGTCCATAATTGGAAATAGCGTAATTGCGGCGGCGAGGCTTATCGTCATCGTCCACTATTTCTATATCCTTCCATTGTTCGTTCCAGAAACTTTTCATAACTTCCCATATTATTCGTCGCCGGCGCTATTTTTCACCTCAACCTCTTTCATGGCATTTGCTTTCAGCGCACGGTACTGTTTTCGGTTGTTTGCTACGTCGCAAGCCAAATAGAGCGCTTGCCGGAACGATTCGGGCGATGCTGTGTCTGTTCCGACAAGATCGTAGGCTGTCCCATGTGCCGGCGATGTGCGTACAATGGACAATCCGGCGGTGTAGTTTACGCCGTTGTCGAAACACAGGGTCTTGAATGCCGTCAATCCCTGATCGTGGTACATCGCCAATACAATATCAAACTTGCGATGGTTGTCCGAACCAAAGAAGCCATCCGACGGAAACGGTCCGAAAGCCAATATGTTATCATTTTTCGCTTTTTCTATTGCAGGAATAATAATGTTTTGTTCTTCGCCGCCCAGCAAACCGTTTTCGCCGGCATGTGGATTGAGCGACAGTACGGCTATTCGCGGACGGTTGATGTTAAAATCCTCCAGCATCGTTCGGTTGATCAATCGCAGTGTACTCACGATCTTGTCTTTTGTGATCAACGCAGGTACTTCGGCAAGCGGAATATGACCGGTAAGGACGCCAAGACGCAACGAACCTGATACCATCAACATCAGCGCCTTGCCATCGGAAAATTCCGATTGCAGATATTCGGTATGTCCCGGAAACTTGAACTGTTCCGATTGTATGTTGAATTTATTGATCGGTGCAGTAACCAGCGCGTCGAGCCATCCGTTTTTCATTTCGGCAATACTCGCTTTCAAACTTAACAAGGCAGCCTCGCCACCTTGCGGAGTTGATTTGCCTATTTCAACGCGCACCTCGTCGTTCAGGCAATTGACCACATTGATGCGGTCATCGTGGGCTTCCTCAGCCGAACTCGCCGAAAATGTGTTAAAGTTATTCAAACTTAGCGCTTTTCGATAGTACGCAATCACTTTCGGCGAACTGTAAATCACCGGAGTGAACAATTCAAGAATACGTGTGTCGCTAAAGGTTTTCATAATCACTTCGCAACCTATGCCATTAATATCGCCATGCGTAATTCCAATACGTAATTTTTTTCTTTCTTTCATTGTAAGTTGATTTTCTAAAAAACTTTCAGATGATCATCGGTAATGATTACCGTTTCCCCCACCTGTTTTACGATTGCAATGCCATTGTCTTTACAGTCATCTTCTATGCCCTTATCGAAAGTCAATGCCGCCAAGCCGAGATATACCCGATGATTTCCGTATTCAGGATAGTTTATTCTAAAAGTATTCGCTTTTTTTAGCACTTTGTCCACATCTTTTTCCCGCGCTCTGAATTTGACTTCTACAATGGCGAT
>JGI24705J35276_12237456_pt1 | contig 11190 bp, 6 predicted proteins | sample TergutNt197P4_FD_35276 | JGI IMG/M metagenome (IMG submission 35276)
GGGAACATGGAAAGAAAAGTGAACGCGCCAGCAACAAAATTCATAGCTGGCCGCGCTTGATGGGTAAGCATTTTACAATGAAAAATATCCGAAATATACGCCAATCGTGCGCTGGCAGCTATTAAAATTGCATCATCCGTACCGCGCGGACGGGGTGGTCGCATCATGAGAAATGATTGTCTGCATATCTTGCAAAAATTCCGACCCAGGTTCGACGCCGGTGACCAGCAATCGGTCACGAGCCCGCGTGCATGCCACATAAAGAAGGTGCCGCTCCGTGTTGTAAACCTCTTCAAGGTCGGCGCTGTCGGCTGCGGATTCGACGCGCTGCTGCAACGGCAAAACCTCATCATCGCAGGCCATTACCGCAACCGCTCTGAACTCCAGCCCCTTGACCAGATGCATGGTGGAAATGTTCAGCGCATCGGGCGCCGCGCCTGGCTTTGCGACAATGGGGGCGAGACGGTCATCCAATATCGTATGCGCTACGCCCGCGCGATGCGCGGCAGATTGCGCACGCTCCATCTGCGCATCGGAGCGGACGAAGAGCGCCATATCGCGCACCGGCATGCCTTCGGCAACTCGCGCATTCAACCAGTTGGCCACGGCGCGGATTTCCTGCGCTTCGTCGTTGAATAACTTGATCACGGGTCGCGGCCCATTGAACACCGACACGGTACCCCGGCGGTCCTCGGTATTACCGTCCACATCCGACACCTTCGAGCTTAACAACCGATCAGCTTGGACGCGAATCTGGTGTGAAGTCCGGTAATTGATGTTCAGCGCGCGCGAACGGCCACGCACGTCCACGCCCAACGACTTCCACGAAAAAGGTTGCTGAAAGATGCGCTGGCCGAGATCGCCGGCAAAGAACAAGGCATTCGCCCGCTCGCCCGCCATGGCGGCCAGAAAGCGCAATTGCTGCACGCCAATGTCCTGCGCTTCATCCACCACGATGTGATCGAAAACCGGATATTTGCGCTTGGGCATGGTTTCAGCCAGTTTGCCGAACATTTCGGCGCGGGTGATTTTGCCGGCCTGGCGCAGTGCTTCCTTGACCTTGGCGAACACTTGCCAAAGCAAGGCGCGTTGCGCCTCCGGCAAGCGGGTTTTGCGCCCCAGGCGCTTGGCGTCCCGGTAGGCTTCCCATCCATTCACCTGCCAAGCGTCCACCACGTCGTCCCATTCCGCCAACAGGAAAGCCGCCTGCGCTTTCACGCCATCCACTTGCCCTGCTGCGGACTTCAGCAACGACGCAATATCTTCGCGGCTGGCAAATACCGGCTTGCCAAATTCCGCCGAATACAACCGGATGCTGATCGCATCCATCGCGGCAACGTCGATCCGTTCCGCCAGTCTTGGCTGGTTATAGACCAGACGGAACAATTGACCGCGCAGCAGACGGGCCAGCGTGTCTGAAAAAGTGGTCAGCAGGATGCGGGCATCTTCATCCTTGCGCGCCAGATGCACCGCGCGGTGCAGCGCCACCACGGTCTTGCCCGTGCCGGCGGAACCGGAAACCCGCGCCGGGCCGTTGTCGTCGCGCTCGACCATCCGCCGCTGCGACGGATGCAGGAACACCGTCCACTTGTCCCACGGGTATTCCAATGCACGCGCCAGCTCGTCCACGTCGGACATGACGCGGAAACGCCGCTGCGCATCCGGGTGCTGGAAGGGGTCCGCGCCTTGGGCAAGCGCAGCCTGCGCGGATGGCGTTCCGCCCGTCGCCAGTTCCAGCAGAGCTTCCGCCGCCTCGCCGGGCAGGTGATCCGCCAGTTCCAGCAGGCTGTCTTCATTGGCGGCGCGCACGTCGGCCAGCCATTCCGGCGGCACGCCGTAGGACAGTAGCTGCTTGTCGCTGTATTGGCCGAACAAGGCGGTACGCGCAGGCCGAGCCGCTCCCACATGTTTGGGAACGACGATTTCCTGCACCCGCTCACGGATTTCCACCCACTGCGCCGCGCCGGTGGCCGGATGAATTTCCAGCTTGCGCCGCTCGGCCCATTGGTACGCCTTGTCGTGGTGATCGACGTAGCACAGCAGCAGGCTGCCGGCGGTCTTGTGGACGATCAGGCGAATGTCACGGCTGACCCGCACCGACCAGAAGTTCAGGTCTTTGGCGCGATCGAGTTTGTGGAAGCTGTGGCCGTTGCCCGTTGGGTCCACCTGCAAGTCAAAGGCCGTGGTCTTGACGAGCTTCTGCTCGTCGCCGGTGAGGCGGGCGAGGCTGGTGGTGAAGGTGTCGGCGATGCGGAAGTTCATGTGATCACACGCCGTTTCTCGCGGACTTGATATCAAGCAGGTTGATCTGATCGATCTTGTCTTTGTGAACAACTATGGTGAGCCTTGCGGGGTATTTGAATCGCATTTCGCTGATTCTGAATGTCCAAAGCATTATCTTCAGCAAGTCTTCATCGCCAATATTCTTATGACCAGCAATGCGCGTAATCCCGGAGCCAAAAATGGTGACAGACACACTCTGCTGGGCATATACATTATTCACTTTGTCCCAGAAGTTAATCAAAAATCCCAAGTACTCCGGCATGGTCAGCACTGCCTTGTTGTTTTCATCGAACTTAGAGAAAGCGGTCAGAAGATAGTCTTTATAGAGGCAAACCGTTCCTATTTGATACCTCTGCTTCTTTCCTTCTCTTCTGTCGTTGTTAACTCCCAATTTCTCGCTTTGTTCAAATGCATAGTGTTCGATGTGGTTATCGAGGTTTTCGATAGAGCAATTCAAATGAGATTTGATGAAGATACCGTTGAGTGAATTCTCGGCAATGATTTTGTTGTCTACCTGCGTATCGAAATACTCATTGAATGCAATGGCCTTTAGTCCTGGCTGCTGGAAAATGTCGCCGACCTTGATCGTCACCTCGCTGCCTTCGACGCTTATGTTTATATGGTTGAGCCGGTTCGACCATAACCATATCACCATATAGATCAGGGCAAGTAGCCCGCAGAAGGTCACCGCCCCTGGGATTTTCCACGCTTTCGGAATATCAACGAAGATAACGACCAGCGACAAAACGACACTGATGCCAGACGTAATTTCAAGAAACATCTTGAAAATTCGCTTGTCAAAAAAATGCACCTTTGCCATGGCTTAGACGCTCGACTCGATATGTCAATGGGTTATTGTTTGTACCAGCAGACATCAGGAGATCTCTTGCTCCCAACCATGAACCCATCATTCTGCAAGGAGGTTTTGATGAGTTCTTTGTTCATCGGAACATGCAGCGTAGGGACTTCGCTCATTGAATCCCGAAAAACTGGCAGTCTCCCCCAAAGATTCTTAATCGCCTGTTTCAGTACTCCATTGTCCAGCAGGCTTTCCTTCGTGGCATATTCAGGGTAGATGACAATGACGGGCAACCCCTGATCATTGATCCCGTAGTCGATTTCCTCTCGGAGAGCGCGAGAGTTTGTCGTGATCGAACTCAAGACAAGAACGATGTTCTTCGAGTTTCGAAGCCGCTCTCTAAGCCTCGGCTTCAGCGTTAACTCCCAATCACTTCCATCGCGGACGTTGTAGGTTTTGTCATGCGAATCATTGAATGGAAAAGAGGCGTCAGCCCCCTTCCACATTCGCAGGGTGTTGTAGTAACAAAAATCCTTCGTCGCATTCGCCCCTAAGGGGCTCGAATTAAAAGGCTCTGCAACGTAAAATGCCGTGTAGTTACCATTCCGATAAGCCATAGCTTCAGTCTCCAAAAATTAAGGGTGATTGATTCACCCAACCCTAAACACCTTCATCACCTCATCCCCCAGATGATTGATGACTTTCACCGCAAACCGCCCCGTGGTCGGCTTTGGGAACGGGCGCGAGGTGTCGCTGTTCAGCGTCGCCCATGCCGCTTCGTCAATCTCGGCCTTCAGCGTGGTTTTCAATGCCTTGTACGGGTCGTTCGCGCCGAGGAAGTAGGCGTGGCGCACGAAAAAGCTTTCCTCGTTGTAGTCCGTATCAATGAACCAGCAGGCGATGCCGTCGGCGCCGTCGCTGCGCACTTCGCCGGTGCTGGGATCGAACACGTCCACGCCGTTGATCTTGACCACCAGTTCTTCGCCAGCCGGCACTTCGATCACGTCCCGCTTGCCGTCGTACTTCCTGATGCTCCGACCTTGGGTGTCCAGGACTTGAACGTCGGGTTCGCCGAAGATCACGAACAGGTTGCCCTTGCCGGTGTTTTTCAGGTCTTCGGCCATGTGCAGGTCGGCGTTCATGCGGGCCTTGAGGACGTTGATGCGGCCCAGTTTGCTGAACTCGGTGGCCGGGGCGTCGTAGTTGAAGGCGCAGGCGATCAGCACGTCGAAATGGGCTTCGCCCGCTTCACGCGCCGCGTCGGCCAAGTCGGCGCGAGTGACGGTGCCGAATTCGGGGCCGATCATGATGGCGGCGCGTTTGGATACGCCGTTTTCCAGGTAGCGGCCATCGGCGCAGACCAGATCGCCGGGCCACGGTTCCAGTGATGTGAATTCGATCTTGTCCTGCTTGTGCGCCTGCTGCACGCCGGCGGTGCGCAGGTTTTGCAGGATCATCGAGGTGAAATCCTGTCCGTAGGCGGCGCGGTCTTCAGCGACGTGGTCGATCAGGTTGTCTTCTTCGTCCACGCCGAGCACGCGGTGGGGCGAGAGGCTTTCGACCGTGAACGGCCCGGCCACGCGCACTTTCTTTTTGTCGTCGTAGGGCTTGTCGTAGAGGTATTCAAACTCGGCCTTGGCGGCGATGGATGCGTCGATTTCTTTCTGGCGGGCGATGCGGGCTTGCCACCAAGAGGCGTGCAGTTCCTTGATTCTTTTCACCTGAGCCTGGCGATCGACCATTTCGGTCGTGACACGTTGCTGAAACGTGCTGGTCAGCCAATTGGGTATATGCGGCTCAATCTCACGAGGTACTTCCCATTCCTGCCATTGCGTTTCAACCAGCTTCGCAAGTTCCAGGCGTAGCGGCTCCAGCGTTTGCTGCCACTTTTCCCAGATCACGTCGATTTCGGCGTTGTTGGCAATGGATTTGAGGGTGATGTGCGGCACGCGCTCATAGACGAAGCCTTGGCGCACGTCGCCGCGCACGGGGGCACTGGAAGGGGCGCTGCGCGTGACTTCGGCTTCTTTCAACTGGCCTTCGCGGCTGTCGGCCAGCAGGTAATAGGGGTAGCGTGCGCCCATGATGCGGGCGCGGGCCAAGGCGAGCGCGACGCGGGAAGTGTCGATGGTGATCCAGCGGCGGCCCCATTGCTCGGCAACATAGGCGGTGGTGCCGGAGCCGCAAGTGGGGTCGAGGACGAGGTCGCCGGGGTCGGTTGCCATAAGGATGCAGCGTTGAATGACCCCCGCCCCAGTTTGAACAACATAGGTCTTATCCCTGCCTGCTCCGGCTATCAGATCATCCCAAAAATCCGTGATTTCTTGCCCCGGTGCATCGTCAAGATATTTTTTCAAGCGAACATTGGAGCCAGAGCGCGCAATCCGACCAGCCAGCGCAAGTCGATCCATACCCTTTCTTGTCGTTGTCCATCCACGACCTTTCGACGGACGAAATTCTTGTCCTCGAAAGGGAAAGGCATAGCCCATAGCAGAATCTTCGGAGGTATCTCGTCCCTGCCGCTGACTGGTCAGAGTAATCAACTGAAGTGCCTTCCCCGATAAGTTTCTGATTTCTGCTTCTGTGTTCGTTGCCCACTGATCAACATCGAATTCAACAAGTCCGTAGTCTTCACTGCGTCTCGAACCATTTGTCTGATAGATAGTTCGGAATTTGAGTGCATCTTTACGCTTCGCAAACCAACAAATGAAATCCGTGATGCCGGGCAAGTTTACGCTTGTGGCACCACCAGATTTTTTTATCTGAATTTGAGCTACAAAATTCTCATCTCCAAACACCTCATCCATCACCGCTCTCACTCGGTGCACATTCTCATCCCCAATCTGCACAAAAATGGAGCCGGTATCAGTCAACAAATCCCGCGCCACCATCAACCGATCACGCAAATACGTCAGATACGAATGAATTCCATCGCGCCAGGTATCCCGAAACGCCTTCACCTGTTCCGGCTCGCGGGTGATGTGCTGGGCGTTGCCGTCTTTCACGTCGCGGCTGGTGGTGGACCACTGGAAATTGCTGTTGAATTTGATGCCATACGGCGGATCGAAATAAATACACTGCACCTTGCCGCGCAGCCCCTCGCGCTCGGCCAATGAGGCCATGACTTGCAGGCTGTCGCCGAGGATCATGCGGTTTTGCCAATGGCCGTCGTGCTGGTAGAACTCAGTGCGGTCGGCGCCTTCGGGCAGGCCGTTGAAGTCGCCGAACATGTCCATGGTGTCGCCCGCTTGCGGCGCGGCGGCGCGTTCGCTCATGCGGCGCAGGTCGTCGATCAGCGCCTTGGGCTTGACCTTTTCCTGGATGTAGAGCGGCGGCGCGTTGACCACCAGATCGCTCCAGTCCTGCTGGTCCTTGCCGCGCCAGATCAGTTGCGGGTCGAGGTCGCGGTTGAGGCGCTGCTGGAAGGCGTTGGAGTGCTTGCCTTGGTCGTGCAAGGCTGCCAGTTCGCTCAACCACTGGGCGTTGGCACGCGGATACGTCACCTGCACCGGCGCTTGTTCACCCGGCAGCATCACCGACTGGTGTTCCACCGTCGGGATGTTCTTGCGCGTGGCTTCGGCGTGGGTGAGGTCTTCGACGCCAAGCCTGGACTTGGTTTTTTTAGTGGCCATGACAGCTTTCTTTGGCTTGAGATGAAGTTTAGACAAGGGAAAATCATTTTCCTTGTCTAAGATTCGAGCCAAGACAAGGGAAACGAGGCTTTTTCAGACAATGAACAAGTCAAGGTAAGGCTGAAACTCATACAGCCGGCCACGCATCTGGCCTGTGATTTCGGTCAGGATTTTCAATTTGATCAAGTCCTTGAGGAGAGATTGGGCGGTGGTGCCGGAGATGCCAATCGCTTGCTCCAGGTCGGCGGCGGCGACCAACGGGCGGCGGTAGAGCAGGTTCAGGCTGGCGCGGGCGTTGGGTACGCGCTTGCCCAAGGTCAGGATGCGTTGCTCCACATCGGTGCGCAGGCTCAGGATTTTGCCGAAGGTGTCGCGGCCCTTGGCCGAGGTTTCGGCCACGCCTTGCAGGAAGAAGCGTATCCAGTGGATCAGGTCGCCGGAGGCGCGCACGCGGGTCAGGGCGTCGTAGTAGCTGGCGCGGTGGCGCTCGAAAAAGTCCGACAGGTACAACGAGGGCTTGGCGAGCAGGCCGTTGCTGACCAGATACAGCGGCACCATCAGGCGGCCGATGCGGCCATTGCCGTCGAGAAAGGGGTGGATGGTCTCGAACTGATAGTGGCTGATGGCCAGGCGGATCAAGTGCGGCACGGTAATGGCCTGGTTGTGCCAGAACTTTTCCAGGTCACTCATCAACTCCGGCACGCCGTCGTGGTGCGGCGGGATGAAGGCGGCGCTTGCCAAGTTGGCGCCGCCAACCCAGTTCTGGCTGGCGCGGAATTCACCCGGCATTTTGTGCTCGCCGCGCACGCCACGCATCAGGATTTCATGCGTCTGCCGCAGCAGGCGGTTGGACAGCGGCAAGTCTTGCAACTGCTCGATGGCGTAATTGATTGCATCGATGTAGTTGCGAACCTCGCGCCAATCGTCGCGCTTTTCGGGCTTGATCTGTTCTTCGGAGAGCACGGCCTCTTCGATGCCGGTGTTGGTGCCCTCGATGCGGCTGGAAGTCTGGGCTTCCTTGACGATGTGCATCCCGATGAACAGGTCGATGTCCGGCACGATGAGGGAATAGGCATTGAGTTCGCCCAAGGCGCGGTTGGCCGATTCCAGCAACACGTTGATCCGCGGGTCTTCCCAAGTCCAGTCGTGGTTGACCGGGACTGGCTCGAAGCTTTTGTATTGCAGCCGCTGTTGCCAGCGGCCGGGTTTGAAGGTTTCAAATTTCATGCGCGGGGCTCCTCGCGCTGGCCAGCATTTTGTCGAACTCCGCCTGCACCTTCCGCGCGAAGTCTTCCTGCATCTGGTACACGTCTCCGAATTCGGCAAAGGCCCAGCGGCCATGCGACTGGAGGTGGTTGACGCCAGGAATCCAGTAGGTGTCCATCGTGGACTTCTTTTCCTTCGCGTCTTCGCCCCGGTAGCCCTTGATTTCGACGACCAGATTCAACAGGTCGTCGGGGCCGCGTCCGTCGTCCACCTTGACGATGAAGTCCGGCCGGTAGAGGCGGTTTTCCGAGCCGAAACGGTAGGGCACTTCGAAGCCGAGGTTGTGGTTCTTTGTGTAGGCCGCCACGCGCGGGTGGGATTCGGCCACGCGGCAAAACTCGCTTTCCCAGCCGCTGTCGAGAATAACCCAGTTGACGTGATTTTTGGGCGGCGGGCCGATGGTTTCCCAACGCTCGGCGCGCGAGGTGTTGAAGCCGACGTGCATGGTGCTGCCGGTCGGGTTGAAGGGGTCGAGGATGGCTTTGACCTGGCGGCCTTTTTCCAACTCCTTGTTGGTGATGCCTTTGGTGATGCGCTCGCAGGCCATGTCGGTCAGTTCACGGACCTTCATCAACTGCGCGGGGCGGGTGCCGCCTTTGCATTCGAGGCAGGTATCGAGCCACTGGCGGGTGATGCGCTTGAGCTGGCCGAACAGGTTGATGGGAGCGTCCTGGCCGGGATTGCGCCAATGCTGAAACAGCAGGTGCCTGGTCAGTTCCATCAGCAAGGTGGACTGGCGCACGTCGCCGAGGTGCTTGAGGTTCAGGTCCGCGGTTTCGCCGATGATGCCGGCGTTCTTTGTTTCCGAAGGGCCGGCCAGTTCGGGCGTGAGGGTCAGTTTGTGGTCGGCGTTGAATTCGGCTTCCAACTGGTCTTCGGGCAATTCGACGCGGTAGCCCTGCACGCGCGGAAAGCGGATTTCAAGCGCATCGCGTTCCGGGCGCATGGCCTTGACGTGGACGGTTTCGCGCGGTTTGGGCGGCGGCGCGATGACCGGCTTGGCGGTGAAGTCGAAGGGAATGCCGAACACGTCGGCATATTCCGGATTGAACTTGCCGCAGTCATTCAATTCATAGGACTGGCGGCGCAGGGCGCGGCCGATGACCTGTTCGCACAGCAACTGGGTGCCGAAGGCGCGCACGCCGAGAACGTGGGTGACGGTGTTGGCGTCCCAACCTTCGGTGAGCATGGAGACCGAGACCACGCAGCGGATGGATTCGCCCAGGCGGCCCTGTTTGCCGACGGTGTTCATCACTTCGCGCAGCAATTCCTGATCGGTGATGGCTTCGGCGCGCTTGCGGTCGCCGGTGCGCTCGATGATTTCGCGGCGAAAGCGTTCGATTTCATCGCTGGCCATGCCACGGAAGTTGTCGTCCAGCGCCTCGCCGGATTCCAGTTGCTCGCTGTCGATCAGCAAGGTGTTCGGACGGGCCAGCGGGTTGCCGTGTTCGTCGAAGTTGCGGAACAGTTCCAGCCGGCCAGCCTGATAGCTGGCGCTGCCATCGTCGTTTTGGCTCTCGAAACCGCTGATGTAGTCGTACACCAGCTTGGAGGTGGCGGTGTTGTTGCACACCACGATGAAGCAAGGCGGCGCTTTGATGCCGGCCTTTTGCCAAGCCTCGTAAGTCTGGACGTAGTGGCCGTACAGGGCTTCCAGCGCAGTTTGCAGTTTCGACGGAATGGAGTGCGGATCGATTTGCGCGTTCTTGCCGCGCCCTTTTTTCGGCATTTGTTTGCCGATGTGCTTCCACAACTCGCGGTAGATTGGCATTTCCGCGCCGGGAATGTTGTCGGCCACAGGTACGCGCGGCAGTTTGACGATGCCGCATTCGATGGCATCCATGAGCGAAAAATCGCTCATCGTCCACGGGAACAAGGTGCCTTCGGCATAACCGGAACCGGCGAGGAAGAACGGCGTGGCCGACAGGTCGATCACCCGTTGTAGTCCCAACCTGCGGCTGACGGCTTGGAGGCCGGAAATCCACAGCCGCGCCGCTTCGTTGTTTTCTTCGGCTTCGGCCTTGTTTTCAGCGGCCAGTTCTTCGTCGCTTTCCTGGGCCGGTTTTTCCCGGTAGCAGTGGTGTGCTTCGTCGTTAATGACCAGGATGTTTTTCATGCTCATGAGTTCGGGCATGACGCGCTGGATCATCTGGCCTTCGGTTTCCAGGGTGTTCAGTTCTTCACCGCCGCGGCCTTGCAACAGGCGGCGTCCGCCCTTGGACAGCTCGATGCGATCACGGAGTTTGAAGGCGTGGTAGTTGGTGATGACGATTTTGGCCTTGTCCAGTTCCGGCAGCATGTCGCGCGGCACGATCTCGCGGCTGGCGTAATAACTGTCCGGGTCATTGGGCTGCAAAACGCGCAGGCGATCCTTGATGGTCAGGCCAGGCGCGACCAGCAGGAAGCCACGGGTGAATTTCTTGCTGTTGGGATGGCGCGCGGCATTGATGGTCTGCCAGGCGATCAGCATGGACATGACCGTAGTCTTGCCCGCGCCGGTGGCCAGCTTCAGGGCCAGGCGCATCAGGCCAGGGTTGGCTTCGTTATTGGCCTTTTCCAGATGTCCAAGAAAGCCGGAGACCGTCTTGCCTAACTGCGGAGCGACTTCTGCCAGCCAGATGGCTGTCTCGGCCGCTTCGACCTGGCAAAAAAAAGGCCGCACGCCGGTGAACTGGTGGTGACGCCAATGCGCCAGCAGGCAGGCGGTTTCCTTGGTTACGCGCCATTGGGACTCTGGCAGTTGGCGCCAAGCATCCACCTCGCGGCGGATGGCGTTGATCACCTCGGTGTGACGGTAGGTTTGCTCTTTCGTGGAAATCACCGCATCGTCCAGCCCCAACTCGCGCTGCTCCCCTCCCATGCGTTTGCGGGGCTTGGGGATGGGGCTGATGAATTTCGCCTCGCGGCGGCTTTCGATGATGTTCTGGGTAGGCTGGCCCGACTCGTCAAGCTCCCAATGCCGGGACGGATAGGCGTAGGGAGAGTTGAGGATGGGTTGTTCAAAAAACAGGCTGGTCATTCAGTCCCCTCATTCCAGTAGCGTCCGGTTCATTTGATGCCAGCCGCCAAACCAATACTGACACGAGTTGCAAACGATTCATGGGTCTCCACGATTGATACCGGCGTGATCTGCTTCACGGGGCATGGAACGAAAAGACGGCAGCAACAAAATTCATAGCTGGCCGCGCTTGATGGGTAAGCATTTTACAA
>JGI24705J35276_12237455_pt1 | contig 11184 bp, 4 predicted proteins | sample TergutNt197P4_FD_35276 | JGI IMG/M metagenome (IMG submission 35276)
GCTTATTATCATTGGGACAACTATTCCATTGATTTATTCCCATGAATTGCCGGATAAGAAGGAAGTCCTTCGCACCATGATTCGGGTTAATGATTATTTCATGGAAAAATACGCCGACTATAAGGCACCTTCCAATACCGATATTGTCCGCCCAAGCAACATCTGGACGCGAAGTGTTTATTATGAAGGCTTAATGGCTCTATATGGCATTTATCCGCAAGAGAAGTATTATAACTACATGTTAGATTGGGCTGAATTTCATCGTTGGGGTTTACGGAACGGCAACACGACTCGCAATGCCGACGACCAGTGCTGTGGTCAAACTTATATTGATTTGTACCGGATAGCGCCTGCTTCGGAAAAAATACGGAACATCAAAGCCTGTATGAATATGCTGGTGCATACGCCTCAAATAAACGACTGGTCGTGGATCGACGCTATTCAGATGGCTATGCCGGCGCTGGCAAAATTAGGGGAATTAACAGGCGACTGCCGTTATTTCGACAAAATGTATCAAATGTATTCGTTCACACGCGATAGTATAGGAACAGCAGGGCTGTTCAATCGGGAAGATGGTCTTTGGTGGCGGGATGCGAGCTTCCTGCCGCCATACGCGGAGCCTAACGGTAAAAATTGCTACTGGTCGCGAGGTAACGGGTGGGTATATGCAGCATTGGTGCGGGTGATGGAAATCATTTCTGCGGATGAATCCCACCGGGCGCAATACCTTGCCGATTTTCTCTCCATGTCCGACGCCTTGAAAAATTGTCAGCGTGAAGACGGCTTCTGGAACGTCAGTCTTCATGACCCCGCCCATTTCGGAGGAAAAGAAACGTCCGGCACTTCGCTTTTTGTATATGGCTTGGCTTGGGGAATTAACAACGGGCTGTTAGATAAAGAAACATATCTGCCGGTTGTGCTGAAAGCATGGAACGCATTGGTGAACGACGCCGTTCATTCCGATGGTTTTCTTGGATGGGTACAGGGTACCGGCAAAGAGCCCAAAGACGGTCAGCCGGTTACTTACGATAAAACGCCGAATTTCGAAGACTATGGAGTAGGGTGCTTTCTTTTGGGCGCCAGTGAAATATATAAATTAAAATAACAATATATTCTGTTAACATAAATAGATTTCATTATGAATGTAAAAGAGAAAATTTTCACATTGAGACGGGTGGCAATGGTTTGCCTACTTTTTGCCTACTGCATGGAAGCAGTAGCGCAAACAGTTACAATTACGGGAAAAGTACAGGATTCGTCGGGCGAATCTTTATCGGGCGTTAGCGTTTTGCTTGTCGGCAGTCAAGCGGGAACGATAACCGATATTGATGGAGCCTATTCCTTGAACGTACCCAATACCGAATCGGTATTGCGGTTTTCATACATTGGTTTTCTTTCGCAAGATATCAAAGTAGGAAACCGGCAAATAATTAATGTCCTTTTGAAAGATGACTCCCAAGCCTTGAGCGAAGTTGTCGTAATAGGTTACGGGGTACAAAAGAAGAGCGACGTGACGGGAGCGCTAACCCGTATCGGAACGAAAGAAATTGAGTCTATGCCGATACAGAATCCTTTGCAAGCTATGCAAGGAAAAATGGCAGGAGTAGATGTTACATCCAACGATCGTCCGGGTGAATTGGGACAAATCCGGATTCGAGGCGAACGGTCATTAATTGCTACAAATGATCCTTTGTATGTAGTTGATGGTATTCCCATGCAAGGAGTTGGTATTGAAAATCTCAATCCGAATGATATTGAATCGATTGACGTGCTGAAAGATGCTTCGGCTACGGCTATTTACGGCTCTCGCGGCGCCAACGGCGTTATTATTGTAACTACTAAAAAAGGAGAAAGCGGGAAAATGAAACTCAGCTATTCCGGCACCTTTTCGGTGGATGAATTAGTGAACCGGATGCAAATGATGAATTCGGCTGAATGGTTGGATTTCAGTCGTTTGGCTAAATCTTACGGAAAAACTTTAGAAGTAAGTGAAGACCAGGATAAAGCATGGTTTGGGAATGACCCATACGCTTGGGCAAATATTGAAAAAGGATGGGCAAGCGGCACTTGGAATGGGAATTTAGTTCCTACGTTTAATTGGACAGACTATGGCAAACGAACCGGTATTACGCAAGAACATACTTTGAGCGCCAGCGGCGGAACAGATAGAATGCAAGCGCGTGTATCTCTGGGATATCTGAATCAAGAGGGAACGCAGCCGGGACAAAGTTACAAACGATTTTCGGGAAATGCGAATGTAGATATCCAGGCTACTCCTTGGTTTAAAATGGGAACCATACTCAACGCCTCTTTTGGTAGTCAGGAATATGGTTACGATTTTCGAAAATCAGCTACCGGCGCCGACGGCATCTATTATGCTCTTCAGGGAATGTTACCATGGACGGTTCCCTATACACCGAATGGGGATTACATCCGGAATCCGGGAGGCGATGTGAACATTATTAATCCTATCCGGGAGGTGGATTTATGTCAGAATCAACGGGAAAATATCAGGGCAACAGGTAGTTTCTATGGAGATTTGAATTTTGGAAAAATCTTTCATGAACTTGACGGATTAAGGTACCGAATTCAAGTAGGTACTGATTACCGAAACGGACGTACCGGAATTGCCGACCCCGCCGAATCTATCAATGGCGACGGGAATAATGTCGCTCAATATCAAACTGAAATTAAATACTCGTGGACTTTAGATAATTTGCTGTACTATGACAAAACATTCGGTAAGCATAGTTTAGGATTGACCTTCTTACAAAGTGCATCTGCTTATCATACGGAAAATACGGATATGCGAAGTTTTGTTGCTTCCGCCAAGGAGTTATGGTATAATATAGGTTCCGCTTCCAATATTAAGAGTTACGGTTCCGATTTGTCGGAAAGTCAGTTGGAATCCTACATGATGCGTTTTAACTACAACTTCAACCAAAAATACCTCTTAACAGTATCGGGACGTTGGGATGGCGCTTCCCAATTAGCCGAAGGTCATAAATGGGATTTCTTTCCTTCCGCTGCTTTGGGATGGCGTATGGAGCAGGAAGATTTTTTGAAAGATGTGAATTGGATGGAGCAGCTAAAACTGCGTTTGGGATATGGAGTAACCGGAAATGCGGCTGTCTCCCCATACGCCACTCTTGGCACCGTTGTGCCTAACTTTTACCATTTTGGTGGCACTACGGTAGTCGGAATGGTGGCTAATGACCCTTCACTGGCTACCGGTGATCAAGTAGGAATGGCAAATAAGCTATTAGGATGGGAAAAGACAAGGCAATTCAATCTCGGATTGGATTTTTCTTTCTTGAAAGGACGAATCACAGGATCGCTGGATTTATACAAATCAAACACAAAAGATTTGTTGCTGCTTCAAATGATTCCTTCCCTGACCGGTTATTTAAATACTTGGGCAAATGTCGGTTCAACTAAGAATAAAGGGATAGAAATTACGTTGAACACAGCCAACATAAAGACTCGTGATTTCGGATGGAATTCGACATTATCTTTTTCTGCCAGTAAGAATGAAATTACGGCGCTTGCAAACGGAGCTGAGGAAGATTTGAACGATTATTGGATTGTAGGACAACCGTTGCGTATTTATTATGATTATGTATATAATGGAATATGGAAAACATCGGAAGCCGACGAAGCAGCCAAGTATGGAATGAGACCGGGAGATATCAAAATAAAAGATATTAGTGGTCCGGATGGTGTACCGGATGGAAAAATTGATGCCAACTACGACAGACAAGTAGTCGGCAAAGCACTCCCCGACTGGATGGGAGGTTTTCAAAATACATTTACGTATAAGAACTTTGAATTGTCATGCTTTTTATATGCCCGTTTCGGGCAAACCATCTTAGCCGGAGCGGAAACACTTTCCGGACGTTTTGCCATGAGAAAAATAGATTATTGGGTAGCCGGAACTAACGAAGATGCACGGTATTATGCTCCGGGAGATGGCGGCGAATCAGGCGACACATATAAAAGTTCCATGAACTATCAGGACGGATCGTTCATTAAATTACGAAATGTATCTTTTGGATATAATTTTGATTCGAAAATGCTTGAGAAAACCGGTATTTCACGATTGAAACTCTATGTTCAATGCCTCAACCCTTGCTTGGTATATTCAAAAGTGAAATTCTTAGATCCGGATGTATATAGGGATACAAACTTGCCCGGTTCTTCTACTAATCGGAGTTTCGTGATAGGTCTGAATGTGGAATTTTGAACAGATAATTTACAAATAAATACAAAGCAAATGAAAAAATATCAATATATATTCCGAATAATCGGGATGATAACAGGAATAAGTCTTATTGTCTCTTGTTCCGGCGATTTTTTGAAAGAAGAACTTATTACAAAAGACAGTACACAAAGTTTTGAAACTCAGGATGGACTTGATAAGTTAGCGATAGGTATGTACAAAACATTTGAATTTCACTTCAATTACGAATGGTCTTATACGCTAACTAATTACGGAACCGATGAAATGACGGTCGGAAACGATGGCACAAGAGCGCAATGGAATAACTATACTTCAGCGCTAAGTTCGGCAACCGATGACCACACTACTTTGTGGGATAATATGTATGGTGCAATTAATTCGGCTAATATATTAATTGCTAATGTTCCCAAATATTATGACCAGTCAAGCACTAACTATAATACCCGTTTGGGAGAAGGCTATTTTGTGCGTGGATTTAATTACTTTGTTTTGGTTAATCAATTCGGCGGCGTTCCGTTGATAGAAGAGCCGATTCAAGGACCACAGACCGAATTTAGCCGTAACACGATAGAAGAGTGTTATGATTTGATTTTTAGCGATTTAAAGAATGCTTATGATTTATTACCTGAAACCGTTTCGGAAAATGGAAGATTGACTAAATCAGCTGCAGCTCATTATCTGGCAAAAGCCTCTCTGTTTCGTGCCAGCGAAGTCAATGATTCATGGAATTCTTCTTACAAATCGGCCGATTTGGATAACGTGGTTAAATATGCTCAAGAGGTAATCAATGTTCATCCGTTGTGTAATAACTTTGTTGATTTATGGAATTACACTAAGCCAAATGATGTTAACGAATCTGTATCCGAAGTAATCTTAGCTGCGCAATTCAGCGACGAAACTTCTTCACAAGGACGTTACGGTAATCAGATTCACTTGTATTATCCGGCTGTCTATCAGAATTTAGCTGGGTTACAACGAGATATTTCAGGCGATAGAGAATTTAGCAGAATGCGGACTACTGATTATGCAATAGATATTTATGATAGGGTAAACGATTCTCGTTTTTGGAAAAGTTTTATTACAAGTTACCGTTGTAACAATCCGGGTACAGCGCCAATATGGGCAGCTCCTTATACGCCGGCAGGTATGCATGATGGCGATCCTAAATTTACGGGTGGAGAAGAAGCCGTTTTATACATTGTGAATGACGCCGGCGACAACCGTTACACAGCAGAAAATATCAAATATCGTGCCACTACGATGTTTGTTCGTTACTTTTACGGGGACCAAAAAAAGGAGATTGGCGCACATGGTAATTTCGGAATTTATGACCTCGGCAATATAGGAGGCCGCTTTGTGGCATTGAGTAAATTCAGGGACGGTTCACGTGATGGAATTGCTAGTCAAATAGGACGAAGAGACGGCATTATGGCTCGTTCAGCTGAAGATTATTTGATGATTGCCGAAGCATTGGGACGACAGGGGAAATACAGTGAGGCACTCCCTTTTATCAATAAATTACGTGAAAGAGCCGGATATACTGACGGAGAAGACCGTGGTAAGAATGTGGATGGAGGACAGGCTTATAGAAATAACCCGATTAAAAGTGGTCTCACGGGTACTAATGCGGATTATGCCGTATATTCGGATACGAATACTTATTATGAATCTAATAACAATATGCCGGTTACAACCTCAGAGACAAAAACGGCTTTACAATTCAATAGCGTTACGGATATCTTTAATTCTACCCGTGAGTTTTATAACGAGTTAGGTGCAACCTCCGATGCGGATAAATTTTTGGTTTTCATTCTCAATGAGCGATCTCGTGAATTGATGGGAGAATTGTTTCGATGGACCGATTTGGCAAGAACAAAACAGTTAGAAAAACGATGGAAACTATTTAATGACGGCAGCCTTCAATCGGGAGCTGCTTTCGACCCGGCTAAACACTCTCTGCGTCCTATTCCGCAATCTTTCTTGGATGCAATTACTAAAGATGGGAAAGCATTAACAAGCGCTGAAAAGCAAGCGCTTCAGAATCCGGGTTATTAATAATTTTTGTTATCTTTGTCCGGTATGATGGTGTCTTGAAAGAACGAGGATGATGCGGATTAGGCGGATTTATGCTGATACTTATATATCGGTAATATAAATATCAGCGTAAATCCACGTCATCCGTGTTATCCTCGTTCAAAAAGGCGTTTGATACAGCCTCAATTAAAAACAGAAGATGAAACGATTCGTTATTTTTACATTTGCAATACTTTCCGTATTCGGTTCCGTATTTGCCCAAAATGAAACCGCTTTGCCTGAAATTACTCGCGAAGCCAAACCCTGGACGCGCTGGTGGTGGTTGGGAAGCGACGTCGATTCCCTTAACCTGACCTATAATCTGGAAGCGCTAAGCAGGGCAGGTATAGGCGGTGTGGAAATTACGCCCATTTATGGAGTAAAGGGCAGAGAGGGACACTACATCGATTATCTTTCTCCTCGATGGATGCAAATGCTGGCATTCACGGAGTCGGAAGCCAACCGGCTGGGAATGAGTGTGGATATGAACAACGGTACCGGCTGGCCCTTCGGCGGACCGGAAGTTAGCCTCGAAGATGCCGCTACCAAGGCTATTTTTAATGCAGGCAGCTTGGAAATCGGAAAAACCATGCAGAAAGTAAAACGCGCGGCGCCCGGCGGACAAGGTTATGTATTAGACCATTTGAACAAAGACGCCGTCAAACGTTATTTAGCTCGGTTCGATAAAGCCTTTGCCGAAAGCGGCGCTCCTTTTCCGCACAGTTTTTTTAATGATTCCTACGAAGTTTACGGAGCGGATTGGACTTCCGGTCTGTTGCAAGCATTTGAGCAGCACCGCGGTTATCGTTTGCAGGATTATTTTCCGGAACTATTGGCAAACGGCGCTTCGGACACTTCAGCGCGTGTGATTGCCGATTATCGTGAAACGGTTTCGGAACTGTTGAAGGATAATTTCACTACGGTATGGACCGATTGGGCGCACAGTCATGGCGTTACCACCCGCAATCAGGCGCACGGTTCTCCCGGTAATTTGATTGACTTGTATGCTTCGGTGGATATTCCCGAATGCGAATCGTTCGGCATCACCGACTTCGATATTCAAGGCTTACGCAAGGATTCCATTCGTAAACTCAACGACAGCAGCCCTGCTATTTTGAAATATGCTTCTTCGGCTGCGCATATTGCCGGAAAGCAATATACTTCTTCCGAAACATTCACGTGGTTGACCGAGCATTTCAGGACATCCCTTTCGCAATGCAAGCCCGAAATCGACCAAATGTTCACTTCCGGCGTCAATCATGTCTTTTTTCATGGAAACACCTATTCGCCGAAAGAAGCGGCATGGCCCGGATGGAAATTCTATGCGGCAGTGGATATGTCGCCCACCAACACGATTTGGCGGGATGCTCCGGCTTTTTTCGATTATATCACCCGCACCCAATCTTTTCTACAAACCGGAAAGCCCGATAACGACTTCCTTCTTTACTATCCTATCCACGATATATGGTATGAACAGCGAGGCAATTACTATTTGCCTTTTGCCATTCACGACATCTTGCATGAATTGACCGGATTCAATGAAACGGTTGAAGCTATCCGGAAAATCGGATTCGACCTGGATTACGTATCCGATTATTTTCTGCAAAATACCGGCGTTGAAAACGGAAAATTGAAAACGCAGGGCGGAACAGTTTATAAAGCGCTGATTCTTCCCGACGTAAAACAAATACCGCTTGAAACGCTGGCGCATATCTATCAATTAGCGCAACAAGGCGCAACGATTATTTTTCTCGGCGGATATCCCAACGATGTTCCCGGACTGTTCCGTCTGGAAGAACGGCGGAAAGCGTTTGCGGAAATCATGCGGCAATTGCGCACTCAGCCAACCGCTGTAAAAGTCGAAGATTACGCCGGCTTATCCTCCCGCTTCAAAGCCTGTAAAGAATCGTTTATTACGGATTATAGCGGACAAATGATACGACGGATATACGACGACGGATATATTTATTTCTTCACCCTCCTAAATAATAACACGGTCAACAATTGGGTAGCATTGGGAACGCAAGCGCAAAGCGCCTTGTTTTTCGACCCGATGACCGGTAAGGCAGAAAAAGCTCGATTGCGGAATAATCAAGGAGTTACTGAAGTATATATGCAGCTTCGACCGGGAGAATCCATTATTATGAAAACATTTACCGCTAAAGATGTTACGGCGGAAGAACAGCAATATTATCAATCTACAGGCAAAAGCCTTGAGTTGAAATCCGGATGGAAAATGGATTTTATCGAAAGTGAACCTGCTGTGAATGAATCGTTTCAATTGCCTGAATTGGTTTCATGGACGGAATTAAATAATGATACTCTGAAAGTGAACATGGGAACCGCTTGCTACGAAATACAGTTTGATTTTCAGAAGGATGCGGATAAAGAATACCGGCTTTGTATGGGCGATGTCAGGGAAAGTGCAGAAGTGACGGTGAATGGTCACAAAGCAGGAACTATTTTTGCCGTACCGTTTGAAATAAACATTGGCGAATGGTTGAAAAATGGGAAAAATACCTTAGAGATAGCGGTAACCAACCTTCCGGCTAACCGCATTTCCGATTACGACCGGCGAGGCGTCAAATGGCGCATTTTTAATGAAATTAATTTTGTAAATATTATGTATAGCAATTCGTATTTTGATGGTTGGGAACCGGTTCCTTCCGGATTGTTAGGACCTGTTACAATTCAAGAACTGATAAAAAAGGATGATTTATGAAACGAGCGTACATTATTTTATTCTCCGTTATACTATGCTTTCCTGTTTTATCGCAACCGCAACGCTTTTTCAACAGCAATGATTTGATTATCACCGGCGTTTATTATTATCCCGAACATTGGGATGAATCGCAATGGGAAAGAGACCTGAAGCAAATCAAAGACTTGGGTTTTGAATTTGTTCATTATGCCGAATTTGCCTGGGCTCAGTTGGAACCTTCGGAAGGCGTTTACGATTTTGCATGGCTCGACCGAGCCGTTGATATTGCCGGGCGCAACGGATTGAAAGTGGTGATGTGCACTTCGACTGCAACGCCGCCGGTATGGCTGGTGCGTGAACATCCCGAGGTATTAATCGAAAACGAAGACGGTACAAAACTCGACCACGGGGCGCGGCAACATCCTTCGGTATCTGACAATTTCTACCGGACTTATTCCCTGAAAATGATTGAGAAACTGGCGCAACATTACGGCAACGATAAACGGATTATGGGTTGGCAATTGGATAATGAGCCGCGTCCCCAGCAAGATTACGGTCTCGATGCACATCAACGTTTCCGGGATTGGTTGAAAGATAAATATGCTACTATCGGCAATTTAAATAAAGCATGGGGAACGGCGTTCTGGAGTCAGGTTTACGGTAGTTTTGATGAAATAAATATTCCACGCTTATCCCAAATGTTTATGAACTCACATCAAATCCTTGATTATAACCGTTTTTCAACGGAAGAAATGGCAGGATTTTTAGATGAACAGACAAAGGTCATTCGTCGTTATGCCGGCAATAATCAATGGATAACCACAAATTACATTCCGGGATACAGTGACGGGCATTTACGAAAAAGTCGTGAATTGGATTTTCATTCTTATACCCGTTACATGGTTTATGGCGAAGATAATGGCGTCGGACGCAAAGGGTATCGTTTGGGACCTGTGGAACGGATTGCCAAATCCAACGATTTTTTCCGGACGATTGACGGCGTTTATGGCGTAATGGAGTTACAGCCGGGGCAGGTCAATTGGGGAAGAATCAATCCGCAGCCGCTTCCGGGAGCCGTTCATTTGTGGTTGTGGCACGTGTTTGCCGGAGGCAGCCGCTTCGTTTGTACCTACCGTTATCGCCAGCCGATTTTCGGAACGGAATTGTATCATTACGGTATCGTTGGTTCCGACGGCGTTACGCCAACCCCTGGCGGATTGGAGTATGCTCAATTCATTAAAGAAGTAAAAGAATTAAGGCAGTTATATAACGAATCCGCAAAAAATCCGGCAGCTTACGAAAAGCGCCGCACAGCCATTCTCTATAATCATGAAAACGCTTGGGAAATAGGCAGAAATCCGCAAACAACCGAGTGGAATACCGAGAAGCATGTTGATAAATACTACAACGCATTGAAAAATTTCGGAGCGCCGGTGGATTTTATAGATGAAAACTTCGATTTTTCAGCCTACCCCGTAATCGTTGCTCCTGCCTACGAAATGATTGATTCATCCTTAGTAAAGCGATGGACAGACTATGTGGAGCAGGGAGGGAATTTGATTTTAACCTGCCGCACGGGACATAAAACCCGGAATGGGCAACTTTTTGAAGCGCCTTTCGGTGCGCTTCTGGAACCGTTGACCGGCGCTAAAATCGAATTTTATGACTTATTGCTTCCTCAAACGCCGGATACGATTGTGTTTGACGGGGGAAAATATCCGTGGACTAGTTGGGGCGAAATACTAAACCCTTCTCTTTCTCCTTCTTCCCCTCCTTCAGGGGGTCGGGGGGTCGGGGTAGAAACCTGGGCAACTTATTCCGGCGATTTCTACGAAGGGAAACCGGCGATTGTTTTCCGGCAGCTGGGAAAAGGAACCGTCACGTATGTAGGTGTCGATTCGCAAGATGGAGAGATGGAAAAAGCTCTTTTGAAAAAAATCTATTCCCGTTTGAATATTCCGGTATTGGATTTGCCTCCCGGTCTTCATATCGAATATCGCGACGGATTTGGGATAGCCGTCAATTATGCCGATAAAACATACTCCTTGCCCTTGCCGTCCAATACGAAATATGTAATCGGAACAAAGGAAATACCCTGTGCCGGAGTTTCGGTTTGGGAAGTTGAATAAATGTAGAAAAAGTTATATATTTGTAAATATTTTACAAATCA
>JGI24705J35276_12237454_pt1 | contig 11177 bp, 8 predicted proteins | sample TergutNt197P4_FD_35276 | JGI IMG/M metagenome (IMG submission 35276)
CACATGGTGGTTGAGCAGCAGCGCATGACTGATTGGACGCTGGTCGAGCCGAAGCCTGAAGAGGCCTCGATTGCCGGAAAAACTTATCGACTGCGCTTTGATGTTGAGGCAGGCCAGTCCCGGCAATTCAAGGTGGTTCTGGAGCGCCCCACGGTGGAGGCCATTGGTATTGCGAATGTGACTGGCGAGCGCATCCATGCGCTGATGGTTGCATCCGAGATCAGCGATGAAACCAAGCGGCGCCTCGCTGCGGCGGCCGAGGCAGCCAAGGCCAGCGATGACGCCAAGGCGGAGATCGCTCGGCTTGAGGAGCAACGCAAGGGCATCACTGATGACCAGAACCGCCTTCGCGAAAACCTGAAGTCGGCGCCTCAGGGCTCAGACCTCGCCCGGCTCTACTCGCAAAAGATGCTCGCCCAGGAGAAAGCGCTCGACGAGGCGGATGATGCGATCAAGCAGGCGCGCGCCAAGTATGAGGCCGCGCGCAAGCTGCTCGCAGATCGCGTGCGGGCTCTGTAAGGCGAGTCCTGTGAGATATGACATGCCGCTGTGGCGCCGGTTTCGGCACCACAGCGGCAGGTTGCGACGCGTAAAGCCGGAACGGGGCGCCGGTTCATGCGATTGAAGCATTGCGCCCCCGATCCCTAAGGGGGCGATATGCGTTCTCCGCTTTTCATTGTTCTGATGGCTGCCACCATGCTTAGCAACACCGCGCAAGCTGCCGACCTTGCCCTCAAGCGTGCGGTGCTTGGCACGGGCGGCGTCGGCTATTTTGAATATGCTGCCGAAGTCAGCGGAAAGGATACGCTGACATTGCGGGCTCGGCTCGATCAGGTCGACGACATTCTCAAGAGCATGGTGATCCTCGATCCGGCCGGTCCGGCGTCGGCGACGCTGCCGGGCAAGGCCGGAGCCGAGCAAGCCTTCGCATCGCTGCCTTTTGCCAAATCTGATCTCGATACCATGCCGGCTTTGATCTCCGCCCTGAAGGGCGCCGAGATCAAGCTCACCGGGCCGCGCGCGATCGAAGGCCGCATCGCTTCCGTGCAGACCGAGACAGTGACGGGAAAGGAGGACACGGTGATGACGCGCACGCGCGTCTCGGTTCTCTCTGGCGCCGCAATCGAGCAGTTCATCCTTGAAGAGGCGCAAGGACTGGAATTCAGAGATGCACGTCTCGGTGAGCAGGTGGAGACCGCACTCAAGGCACTGCGCGCGGCGCAGGATCGCTCCGGGCGCGATATTACGATCAAGCTGGCCGAGGGCGGCAAGCGTACGGTGCGTATCGGCTACGTGGCGGAAGCGCCAGTCTGGAAGTCTGCCTATCGGTTGACCTTACCAAATGCTCAAGCGGATCAGGCCCGGCTGCAAGGATGGGTCGTGTTGGAAAACATGACAGGCAATCCCTGGAAGGATGTGGCGATCACTCTGTCCTCCGCGTCACCCGTGACCTTCCGCCAGGCGCTCTACGATCCCTATTATGTGGCCCGCCCGATGAGCGCGCCTCCGGTCAGCCGCACCGCGATGGCGCCCACAGATCAAGGGCAGAACGCGATCGCTGTGGCCGCGGCCCGTGACGAGCGCATGAGGCAGAAGGCTGAGACCTCCAGGTGGAACGGACAGGAGATTTTGCCTGCGGGGGCGGCGCCCCCACTCCCCGCGCAGATGGCGTCCCCAGCACAAGCGGAACGTGAAGCGTCCGATTACAAATATGACCGCGACGCCAGATACCTGTCGCAGCCGCAGGAGCCCGGTAGTGATGCAACCGAAAACGTAGCGGGCGCAAGTTTCACGCTTTCGATGCCGGTCAGCGTGGGATCGGGCGAAAGCCTGACAGTGCCCTTTGTCGATCTCAAGCTCCCCGTGCAGACAGTCGCATGGTATCGAGGCGGCCGGAATCCCTGGCAGGCTCTGACCTTGAAGAATGACGGCGCAACCTCGCTGCCCGCAGGCTCGGTGACAATCTACGAAACGACCGAGGCGGGGCCGCTGTTCTCGGGTGAAGCACAATTCCCGCTTCTGCCTGCCGGAGACTCCCGCCTGATTGGTTTTGCCGCTGACCAAAAAGTGCTGGTCGATAGCGAAGCGGGTTCTGCCTCAACGGTGACCAGTATCAAGGCGGTCGACGGTTCGCTCCATGTCGAGAGCCGTCTGCGGCAGACCACCACCTATCGCGTCAAGAACGGTTCGCCCGACGCGCGGCACATGGTGGTCGAGCAGCAGCGCATGACTGACTGGACCCTGGTCGAGCCGAAGCCGGAAGATGCTACGATCGCAGGGCAGACCTACCGTCTGCGCTTCGATGTCGAGGCGGGCCAATCGCGCCAATTCAAGGTGGTTCTGGAGCACCCTGAGGTGGAAGCCATTGATATCGCCGAGGTGACCGCCGAGCGCATCCAGGCGCTGGTTGTCGCATCCGAGGTCAGCGATGAAACCAAAAGGCGACTCGCCCCTGTGGCCGAGGCAGCCAAAGCGAGCGACGAGGCCAAGGCGGAGATCGAGCGCCTTGAAGAGCAACGCGAGGGCATTACCAATGACCAGGAGCGGCTCCGCGAAAACCTGAAGTCGGCGCCTCAGGGCTCAGACCTCGCTAGGCTTTACTCACAGAAGATGCTCGCCCAGGAAAAAACGCTTGATGCGACGGATGGGTCGCTCAAGCAGGCGCGCGCCAAGTATGAGGCCGCGCACAAGCTGCTCGGAGATCGCGTGCGCGCTCTGTAAGGCGAGATCTGTGATGTCGCTGTGGCGCCGGTTTCGGCGCCACAGCGACGGGTTTGCGACGCATGGAGCCGGAACGGGGCGCCGGCTCGTTCATGCGATTGAAGTATTGCGCCCCCGATCCCTAAGGGGGCGATATGCGTTCTCCACTTTTCATTGTTTTGATGGCTGCCACCATGCTCGGCGGCACCGCGCAAGCTGCCGATCTTGCACTCAAGCGAGCTGTGCTCGGCACGGGTGGCGTCGGTTATTTCGAATATGCCGCCGAAGTCAGCGGAAAGGATACGCTGACATTGCGGGCCCGACTCGATCAGGTCGACGACATTCTCAAGAGCATGGTGATCCTCGATCCGGCTGGCCCGGCGTCGGCGACATTGCCGGGCAAGGCCGGGGCCGAGCAAGCCTTTGCGTCGCTGCCTTTTGCCAAATCCGATCTTGATAGCATGCCCGAGTTGATCTCTGCCCTGAAGGGCGCCGAGATCAAGATCACCGGGCCGCGCACCATCGAAGGACGTATCGCCAGCGTGCAGACCGAGACTGTGACCGGAAAGGACGGCGCGGTCATGAAGCACACGCGCGTCTCGGTTCTCTCCGGCGTCTCGGTCGAGCAATTCATTCTTGAGGAGGCGCAAGGACTGCAATTCAGGGATGCGCGTCTCGGTGAACAGGTGGAGACTGCACTCAAAGCGCTACGCGCAGCGCAGGACCGCTCCGGGCGCGATATCACGATCAAACTGGCTGAGGGCGGCAAGCGCACGGTGCGTATCGGCTACGTGGCGGAAGCGCCGGTCTGGAAGGCCGCCTATCGTTTGACCTTGGCGAAAGCCGGGGAAGACAAGGCGCGGCTGCAAGGATGGGTCGTGCTTGAAAACATGACGGGAAATCCCTGGAAGGACGTGGCGATCACTCTGTCCTCCGTGTCACCGGTGACCTTTCGCCAAGCGCTTTACGATCCCTATTACGTGACCCGCCCAGTGAGCGCGCCGCCAGTCAGCCGCACCGCGATGGCGCCCACAGATCAAGGTCAGAACGCAGTCGCTGTGGCCGCGCAGGAGCGCCTGAGGAAGGCTGAGATGACGATGTTAGATCGCTTCCAGATGGGGCCGAATCTTGTACGTGGCTTCGAGCCTAACGGTATTGGTCCGCGCGATATCAATCCGTTCGGGAATATTGAGCGCATCAACATCAGGGGCAACATGCGCACGCGCGACAACGTGATTCGGCGGGAGCTCGATTTTTCCGAGGGGGACGCCCTTAACCGCGCGCTGGTGGATCGGGCTGAGCGACGCCTGAAGAACCTCGATTACTTCAAGACGGTCAAGATCACCACGGAGCCAGGCTCGTCCGCCGATCGCGTGATCCTGAATGTCGATCTTGAGGAAAAGTCGACTGGCGATTTCTCGGTCTCGGGCGGCTACTCGACCAAGGATCTGGGATACGCGCTGACTTACAAGAACGCACCGGATGGTTTGCTGGACTTCAGGCAGGATTTCGCCGGCATGGGCGGTGACGTCAGCTATCTGTCGCGGGCGCAGGAGCTCACCACCGACTCCACGGAGAACGTTGCGGGTGCGAGCTTCACGCTTTCAGTGCCGGTCAGCGTGGGATCGGGCGAAAGCCTGACGGTGCCCTTTGTCGATCTCAAGCTCCCCGTGCAGACAGTCGCGTGGTATCGAGGCGGCCGTAATCCCTGGCAGGCTCTGACAGTGAAAAATGACGGCGGAACCTCGCTGCCAGCAGGCTCGGTGACGATCTACGAGGCGACCGAGGCGGGACCGCTGTTTTCAGGTGAAGCACAATTCCCACTTCTGCCTGCCGGAGATTCCCGCCTGATTGGTTTTGCTGCTGATCAGAAGGTGCTGGTCGACTGCGAAACGAATTCTGCTTCGACAGTAATCAGCGTCAAGGCGGTCGACGGTTCGCTTCATGTCGAGCGCCGAATGCGGCAGACCACCACCTATCGTCTCAAGAATGGTGCGTTGGAAGTGCGGCACATGGTGATCGAGCAGCCGCGCATGAGCGACTGGACTCTGGTCGAGCCGAAGCCGGAAGAGGCCTCGATCGCCGGGCAGTCCTACCGCCTGCGCTTCGATGTCGAGGCCGGCCAATCCCGGGAATTCAAGGTGGTTCTTGAGCGCCCCTCAGTTGAGACCATTGGTATCGCTGGCGTGAACAGCGAGAGCATCCAGGCGCTGATGGTCGCACCGGAGATCAGCGACGAAACGCGGAAGCGTCTTGCGCCCGTGGCCGAGGCGGCCAAGGCGAGCAACGAGGCCAAGGTAGAGATCGCCCGGCTTGAAGAACAGCGCGAGGGTATCACCAAAGACCAGAATCGCCTTCGCGAAAACCTGAAATCGGCGCCTCAGGACTCGGACCTCGCCCGGCTCTACTCGCAGAAGATGCTCGCCCAGGAAAAAGCGCTTGACGAGGCCGACGATGCAATCAAGCAGGCGCGCGCCAGGTATGAGGCCGCGCGCAAGCTGCTCGGAGATCGCGTGCGGGCTCTGTAAGGCAAACTCTGTGAGTTATGTCATGCGGACGGCCGCGCTTCTTCTCAAACAAAAAGCGCGGCCATCTCGGGAGCGATCCGGGCTCAGTGATGAGCCGATACGCCCTTCATGCACTCAGACATGAGATCGGAGGTGGCGAACTGGCTGACGTCACCCAGGCTGATCATGCCGACCATCCGCTTGCTCTTGTTGATAACGGGCAGCCTGCGGACCCTCAGCACCTCCATGTGATGCACCGCTTTTGCCAGGTCGTCGTCTTCGCGGCAGCAGTGAATGCCATCGGTCATCACATCCCGTGCGGTCGTGCGCGCAGCATTGAAGTCTTTGCTTGTAAGACCGTTGCAGACGATGTCGCGATCCGTCACCATTCCGACCAGCTGGTCATTTTCGCCGATCGGAATGCACCCGACGTCGTGTCCCTTCATCAATTTTGCGATTTCGGTGATTGGGGTGTCGGGGCTTACCCAATCGACACCCTTGTGCATCACGTCCTTGACTTTCATGGAGGACCTCCGTTTGCGACACTTTGGTTAGCCCCTCAGTCGATATATAGGACCGGCACGCACGCATGCCGTGCCTGCCTGATCAATCGTGCGCGCTGAAGCGTCCGTGTGGCGCGTTGGCTGTCAACTGTGCGAACTGTGCATGACTCAAATGCAGCAGCGTCTCGTGATCGCCGGCTTCGATATAGATATCCGGCTGTGCCTCAATACTGTCATCGACGATGAGATCGAGCCCATAGCAGCGGCCAACCGCCGGAACAGCCCCATGGGTGCAATCCGCGAAGAGCCGGTTGATCTCGGTCTCGTCGGCCATCACGACATCCTCGCCAAGCCTCGCCTTCAAGTCCTGCAGTTTGACGTGGTGTGATGCAGGCACGACTGCGAGCATATAGCCGCCGTCGCGCCGTAAGACGACTGCTTTTGCGAGACAATCGCCCGAGATGTGGCATGCCTGGGCCGTGCGCGCGGACGACATGGTGAGAACGTGCGGGATCTCGTTGTACTGGATGTTTTCAGTCGCGAGATATTTGTGAAGTGTGGGAGCAATCGACATGACGTGACCTCCGACGCTGGCTCAATCTTGGGTCAGCAGCCATCCACCGTGAGATTCATTCTGGTGTGGCGATCTGCAATTGCCCACCTCTCTTCCGGGTAGTCCTTATCGGCAATTGCGAGACATGAGCCACACCAGCATTTTGATTCTGCCAGTGCCCTTTCGTCTCCGAATGACCGGAAGAACGCGCGGCAAACCAGTCGGTCAGTCTGAGACGGGACACCAGCCGCACGATGGGCGGCCGCCTGATTTCCAAATCAACATAAGTTTTGCGGCCGGGTGCCGCAATTCGTCATTTCGGTGCAGGAGGCCTAAACAAGACGACCTGAAGAGACCAGCCGATTGGGCATATGTGATTGGACAGTTCTACCTACCTTTCTGTCGTCAATCTGGGTATGGTCTGTTCGTCGGGACGTCATGCTGATCCAGTTCGACGCTGATCTAAGCATTGAACGTAAGGCAAGTATGAACGTGAGGAATGAGATCGATCATGGCGACCTTTCTGATGACCCTGGTATCGCCGGAGCGGCTGCAGTTTGCCGAACAGGTGAATCAGGCGGACTTGCCTGGTGTGGAGGGCGATTTTGGCGTGCTGGCCGGTCATGCGCCAATCGTTGCCGTGCTCCGTCCGGGCGTTGTCACGGCGATAGCCGGTGCAGAGCGAAAGCGGTTCGTTGTGCTTGGTGGACTCGCGGAATTTTCGAATGACGAGCTGACGGTGCTTGCGGATACGGCGACAGCGGTGGAAGAATTTGACATGGCTGGGTTCCAGGAACAGATCGACCAGATGCAGAACGGTCTTTCGCAAAGGACAGCGGGCGATGAACTCGACCAGGAAATCGCGCTGATTGACCGCTACAGATCGATTCACTCCATGCTCACGGCTACGAGTGCATTCTGAGAAGTAGCGAGAAGACCTGCGGCGCCGCGCCTGGCTCAACCAAAATTCATCGAAATTCACGGAGACTCAAATTGCCAGCCAACGACCAAAGCCCCAAGCTGCAAGCGAAAGCGCTGCTGCTTGAAGGCGTCAGCGAAAGCGCGGTGGATCTGTTCAGGAGTGCGGGCTTTCCGAATGTCGAGCGACTGACGAAGGCCCTTGATGGCGAGGCGCTGCGACAGGCTGTCAAGGGCGTATCGCTGATCGGCATCCGATCGCGCACTCAACTCACGGCAGACGTGTTCGCAGGCGCCGATCAACTATTGGCGGTCGGTTGTTTCAGCGTCGGCACTAACCAGGTCGACCTCCTGGCTGCCCGCAAGCGCGGCATTCCAGTCTTCAACGCGCCGTTCTCCAACACCCGCAGCGTGGCGGAGCTTTCCATCGGTGAGATCGTCATGCTGCTGCGCCGGATATTTCCACGTTCGGTTGCGGCGCATGAAGGCGGATGGGACAAGTCCGCGAGCGGCAGCCGCGAGGTGCGCGGGCGCACGCTCGGGATCATCGGCTATGGCAATATCGGATCGCAGCTCTCGACGCTCGCAGAAGCAATGGGTATGCGGGTGATCTTCTTCGACCGCACCGACAAGCTCCGCCACGGCAACACCGAGTCCGTCGAAAAACTCGATGAACTCCTGGCGCAGAGCGACGTGGTCAGCCTGCACGTTCCCGAGACGCCGGAGACACAAGGCATGATCGGCGAGAAGGAATTGCGGTTGATGAAACCGGGCTCCTTTCTGATCAACAATAGCCGCGGCACGGTGGTCGATCTCGATGCCTTGGCGCGGGCGCTACGCGACGGCCACATCGCAGGCGCGGCCATCGACGTCTTTCCGGTCGAGCCCTCGTCGAATGCGGATCGCCTTCAGAGTCCCGTGCAGGGCCTCAACAATGTGATCCTGACGCCGCATATTGGCGGCTCGACAGAGGAGGCGCAGGAGCGGATCGGCAGCGAGGTGGCACGCAAGCTCGTGGACTATTTTGGCAGCGGGTCAACCATGGGAGCCGTGAATTTTCCGCAGGTGCAGTTGAGCCTGCGTTCCGCTGGCGCACGCTTCAGCCATGTCCATCGCAATGTGCCGGGCATGTTGCGGCGGCTGAACGAGGTCTTCCTGCAGCGTGACATCAACATCGCCGCCCAATATCTCGAGACCGCCGGCGATCTCGGTTATGTCGTGCTCGACGCCGATCTCAGCGGCCAGGATTCTGGCGCGCTTCTTCAGCAGATCCGAGCGCTCGATGGAACGATCGGTGCGCGGCTGGTTTACGAGAACTGAGAAGAGGACGCGGCAAAGCTCGAAAGCTTCGATATCGGTAAGCATGCTGTACCAATTTCAGGAAGCATGCGGCCATGATCGGCGGAAATGTGCAGCGAGTCGTCGAGGACGACGCAACTCTGGCCATAGGCTTGGGTTGATTAAGCCGCGTGCTTTCGCGGAGTGACAACATGACCTGGCTGAAGATCCCGCACAATGCGCTCGTCTTTGTCGGAGACGGCCGCAAGGCCCTTTTCCTGCGCAACGAGGGCGGCGCGATGTCGCCAAGCCTGAAAGCTGAGAAGGTGCTGAAGGACGACAACCCGCCCACGCATAAGCAGGGTAGCGATCGCCCGGGCCGCGTTGCGGCGTTCAACGGGCAAAGGAGCGCTCTTGAGAATGTCGACTGGCACGATATCGGGGAGCATCGTTTTGTGCGGCGGGCGGCAGCCGAAATGACGGAGCTTGTTCGAGCCGGCGACGTCAAGGCGGTTGTCGTCGTCGCGCCGCCGCGAGCGCTTGCGGAACTGCGCGCCGCATTTCATGCCGACATCAAGACGCGCATTGTCGGCGAGATAACCAAGGACCTGACCAAGCTTCCCGTTGGCGATATCGCTCAGCATCTGTCCGCACAGTATTTGAGCGTGATCCGGTCAGGTTGAATCGCGTGACGCCCTCGACACTCCGTCATAGCCGGGCTTGACCGGACAAGCCCGGCTATGACGAGTCAGTAGCTGTTTCAACAAAGAGATAGGAACGAACTAAATCCGGTCGGATGACGCTCCAGAGGATGCGTGGGCCGATCGGCTTATGTCGCAATCCCCGGCGATGCGGAGATCATGATGCGTCGTGCGGAGCGCGCGGTTAAGGCCTTGTAGATTTCAAAGTAGGAACGCCCCATGTCGCGGGCATCGAAGAGTTCGTCGAAGCGCCTGCGCGCTGCTCGCCCGTAGGTGGCTGCCAACTCGGGGTTCTCATCCAGCGTCTTCAGCGCCGAGGCCATGGCCGGGGCATCGGCGGGTGGCACGACGAGCCCGGTTACACCGGCCGCGTTGACAAAAGTGGTGCCCGTTCCCAGTTCGCAGCAGATCATGGGGCGTCCTGCTCTCGCAGCTTCGACGAGCAGCAGACCGAAAGCTTCAGAGCGCAGATGCGACGGCAGCACGACCGCCCGGCACAGGTTCAGCAAAGCCTCCTTGTCCTCGTCGCTGATATGACCGAGTGTGAGGACGTTGTCGCCGAGATCGCACCGGGCAAATGTGCCTGACACTCCCGCGAGCACCAGCCGCGCGTTGGCAAGTCGAGCTGCTTCCAGCAAGAAGGGTAGCCCCTTGTAGTAGCGGGGAGCCCCAACAAAGAGAAAAAAGTCGCGGCCAACTCGCGAGTACCAGCGGCGCAAGACCTCCGGGCGGACCAGATGCCGCCTGTGATCGAGACCGATTGGAATGATGGAGATCTTGTGCCGATAGCGGCGCAACACCTCGCTCGTTTCACAGTATTGCGGGGACGTTGCGACGATGTGGTCGGTGCTTGCCAGGAAGCGATGCATCAACGGGTGATAGAAGCGGAGCAGGCGTCGTTGCTTGATAATGTCGGAATGATACGTAACGACGGAAGGGCAGGCCCTGCCGAAGCCGAGATGAAGCAGATCCATCATCGGCCAGGGAAAATGATAGTGGACAACGTCGCTGGATGCGACCAGACGGCGATACATTCCGATTGATCCAAGGGAGAAGCCTGTCGAGGCAACGTCAAGATCGAGCCGCGCCTGATAGACGAGGTGATCGCCGACCCGCAGCGGAGTCGGGCTCGGATTGCGGCTGAGCGTGAGCACACTGTGCTCCGCGCCAAGCCCCCTGGTGGCCTGCGCGATAGTCCAGATGACCCGTTCGATCCCGCAAAAACTCTCGGGAAGGTAGGTCTTGAATACGTGAACAACACGCAAACGCATTCGCTCCGCGATAGGTCCCCAGCCTCTCGCTCAAGCCTTCTGCAGTTGAAGGCGATGAATGTGTCGTTTTGTCGTTTGGTGCCTCGCAAGTCGGGAACCGCGCAGAAGCTCGCTGCGAGGGTTCGCGGGAACTCGCTGACGCATTTCCGGTTGCCGCATGATGGCGTAATGTACTCCGCCAACTAAGCTTGCGGAGTAACTCAAGACATCGAGCCATCAGTCATTCATTGCGCCGGTGGTCCCGAACCAGCCTGACGCCGGCAGACGCAAACCGGGAGGCAAGCCATGACCATGAGGCCAGACCCGACCTTTCACGCATCGCCCAAGCTTGCGATGGAAGCCCCGCCAGAAGACTTCGCCTATACGTTGCTGCTCAGTCCGGATTTTTCGAAACCCGATGCGCTTGCGGTCATTGACGTCAGGCCGTCATCGCCGACCTACAGCCAAGTCGTCCATACCGTGACGATGCCAAACAAAGGCGATGAGTTTCACCACTTCGGCTGGAACGCCTGCTCGTCTGCTTTGTCTCCACTCACAGGTCACGCCTTCATCGAACGTCGTTATCTGATCATTCCCGGGCTGCGCTCGTCACGCATCTACATCATCGATACAAAGCCGGATCCGACCAAGGCCAGGATTCACAAGATCATCGAGCCTGAGGAGGTGTTCAGGAAAACCGGCTACTCGCGGCCGCACACCACCCATTGCGGGCCGGATGGAATCTATGTGAGCACGCTGGGGGGTGG
>JGI24705J35276_12237453_pt1 | contig 11172 bp, 10 predicted proteins | sample TergutNt197P4_FD_35276 | JGI IMG/M metagenome (IMG submission 35276)
TAGGCCAGAAAGAGTATGATTGCCATGAAGTTGGCGACAAAGCCTTTCAGCAAAGGGTTCCCGGACGGAACCACCACTGTGCCCATCTCGCTGGTCCCAAAAGACCTTGCGATCTTGCTGGCCATGAACCCGATCAGCATAAACAGGGCGGCGACAAAGGCAATGCCTGCATAGCCCCGGTTGCCGAAAACTCCAAAAAACTGCCATATCTCCCTGCCGGAAGCAAACCCCGCGCCCATTATGGTCCCAACGAACATGAACGCTACGCTTATGAAGCTGAGCTCAGTCTTTTTCATGAATTTCTCCGTATGTAAAAAACACAAGGCCTACCCAGATCACCACAAAAGCGGCAAGCTGGACAAAGTCGAAACCTTCTTTGAACAAGAATATCCCGATCAGCAGGGTAATCGAAGGGGCTATGTACTCCAGTATCCCGAGCGAAATCAAGCTGATCCTGTTAGCTGCTATGGCAAACAGCGTAAGCGGCGTTGCGGTCAGCAGCCCGGCAAGCATGAGCAGCGCAAATTGGTACTGCCCGCCTGCCGCAATGGCGCCCCTGCCGTTCATCTCAAGGTAGACGATGGCGCCCAGCGCAAAAGGCGTCAGGAACACCGTCTCAAAGAACAGGGACACCACGGCTTCCACGTGCAAATGCTTTTTCATGGCGGTATATGTTGCAAAAGTGAGCGCCAGCGTGAGGGCTATCAGAGGGAGCTTCATGAAATGCACCACCACGACCAGCACCCCGATGCAGGCGAAGACGATCGAAACCAGCTTGTACTTGGTCGGCCGCTCCTTGAAGAAGACCATCCCGAAAATGCAGACCACAAGCGGGTCGATATAGTATCCTATGCAAGTGGCTATCGTCTGGCCTGAATTAATGGCGTAAATGTACGTGCTCCAGTTCGCTGTTATTATCAGCCCTGCTATGAACAGCAAGAATACCGTCCGCTTGTTGCTAAAGGTGCTCGCAAGCCTGCGCAGCCCGTACACCTTCACGGCTGCAACAAAGCACGTGACACCCACAAGGACAATCCGGTACAGGATTATGACGTATGAGTCGATCGGGACAAGCGCCTTCCAGTAGATCGGCATGACGCCCCAAATGAGCATGCACCCCAATGCGCAAACCATCCCGGTCCTGTGGTTTTTTCTTTCGTCTTGCAGCTGGTTGTCCGGCAAATCCCCCTCGCGCCTCCTATATTTCAAAACTCTTGAATTTGACGTGTACGTCGGTGTTTTCAAAAATGCGGTCTATCATGCCTGTAAAGACTTCCGACAGGTCGCTGGCGTAAAAAGTGTTTACGAAATCAGAGTTTTCCGCAAACAGCTCTCTCTCGGCCAATTCGCGCCTTATCCTCGATATGATCTCCTGCGACGGGTTGACTATCCGGATGCCAGGGAAAAGCCTTTCGATGTTTTTCTGTATGAGAGCGTAGTGCGTACACCCCAGAACCACTGTGTCTATCCCGTTTGCCGCAATGAAGTCGTCCAAATAGTACTTTATCGTCAGGTCCATAATCTCGCTTTCAGTTATCCCTTCTTCGATCAGCGGCACGAACGCCGGGCAGGCGAGGGAGTGAACGTTTAGCTCGCTGTCTATGTTTTTCAGGAACCTGTCGTAAATCCCGCTTTTCACAGTGGCTTTGGTCCCTATCACGCCTATTCTGTTGTCATGCGAACACAGCCCCGCTGTTTTTTCGGCCGCGCTTTTGATGATCCCGATTATCGGTATGCCGGGGTGCTTTGCCCTGAGCGAGTCGAAAGAGATCGCGCTCACCGTGTTGCACGCGATAATCACCATTTTCACACCGCTCTGCACCAGAAAATCCGTAATCTGGGTTGAATAGTTGATGATGGTGGATATGTCTTTCCCTCCGTAGGGCGTCCTCTTGGTGTCCCCGAAATAAACCATCTTCTCTTCCGGAAATTCCTCAATCAGGAACGGAATGCAAGTGAGCCCGCCGAGGCCTGAATCAAAAATGCCTATTGGCCTGTTGTCCATGTGCTGTTTCCCTTTTTTTGTTTATATGGTATAATATACATGATATTCGCCCTGTATGCAAACACCAAAATGAAAAATAACGGGCCGGAGGTAAAAATGTGCAAAAAAAACTTGAAAACAAGGGATCAGATCGATTCAAAACACAAATGGGACATTGAGTCCATGTACCCTGACGAGGGAACGTGGGACGAAGACTGCGGCAGAGCGGCTGCCTTGGCTGAAGGCTTTGTCCGTTTTTCAGGCAGGCTCGGCGAAAGCCCCGAGGCGCTGCTTGCCGCCTTTAGGGAGCGCGACGAGCTGTGGCTGGTTGCAGAGAGGGCCTACGTCTATGCCAGGATGAAGCGCGACGAAGACAACAAGCTGGCAAAATATCAAGCCATGTCGGACAAATGCCAATCACTGGTAGCGAAAGCGGCAGCGGCAACGTCGTTTTTCACTCCGGAGCTGCTCGAAATTCCAGAAAGCGCTCTCTTTGATTTCATGTCGCGGGAAGATGGTTTGAAGCTCTACGAATTTGCCATAATGAACACGCTCAGGCTGAAAAGCCATGTCCTTACAAAACCCGAAGAAAACATCATGGCCCAGTACAGCGAAATAACAGGGGCCACAGGCGACATATTTGCAATGCTGAACAACGCGGACATCAAGTTCGGCACCATAAAAGACGAGGACGGCTGCGAAGTGGAGCTCACTCACGGCAGGTACGTCGGATTCATGGAGAGCAAGGACAGGCGCGTGAGGAAAGAATCGTTTGAACACATGTACACAGCGTACAAAAATCAGATCAACACAATCGCGTCCGCTTACAATTACAATACAAAGACCGACGTGGTGACTGCCCGGATACGGAAATACGAATCCTCCCTCCATAGCGCCCTTGCCGGCGACAACATCCCGCTATCTGTTTATGATAACCTTATCAGTGTGGTTAATCAAAATCTTAATACGCTTCACAGGTACATGTCCCTCCGTAAAAGGGTGCTGAACCTCGACGAACTGCAGATGTACGACGTGTATGTCCCGCTGATCGATGTGCCAAAAGAGGATATCCCTTACGAAACTGCGGCGAGCATCTTGGAAGCGGGCCTTGCGCCCCTTGGGCCTGACTACATATCAAAAATGAAAGAGGGCCTGTCTGCGGGCTGGGTGGACGTCTACGAAAACGCGGGCAAGACCAGCGGGGCGTACAGCTTTGGCAGCTACGACAGCAAGCCTTTTATCCTGCTGAACTACGAAGGGAAGCTGAAGGACGTTTTTACGCTGGCTCACGAAATGGGCCATTCAATGCATTCAAAGTATACAAGGGCCGCCCAGCCGTTCATATACGGCGGGCATTCGATATTTACGGCAGAAGTCGCGTCAACCGTGAACGAGTCCCTGCTGATGAAGCACCTGCTTAGCGTGGAGAAAAACCCGGACACGAAAAAATACCTCCTGAACATGTACATCGAAGAATTCAGGACCACCCTGTTTCGCCAGACAATGTTTGCGGAATTTGAACGAGCCACGCACCAGGCGGCAGAAAGCGGCGAGGCTCTGACCGCAGAATGGCTCAGCGACGAGTACGGCAAGCTGAACCAGAAATATTTTGGATGCGACGTCGCGACTTGCGGGGACATCCGATGTGAATGGGCGCGGATACCTCATTTTTACAGCGCGTTCTACGTCTATAAATACGCCACCGGGTTTTCCGCAGCCGCTGCTATTTCGGACTTGATACTTTCTGGCGCAGGCGCAAGGGATTCCTATGTGGAATTCCTCAAGTCGGGGGAATCGGACCATCCGATCGAACTGCTTAAAATCGCCGGCGTGGACATGAGCTCTCCGGCTCCTGTTGAGCTTGCAATGAAAACTTTTGAAAATCTTATTGAAGAATTCGAGAAACTGGTATAGAATTCCCTTATGAGCAAAAAAGTGATCACCGTCTTTACGAACGGCATGGAAACGTCTGAGAAAATAGTCAAACTGCTCTGTTCAAAACTGGAACGGAGCGGGTTTTCTGTCGTGAGCGAGTTTTCGCCTGACTCCGAGCTGATCATGTGCATCGGCGGCGACGGGGCGTTCCTTGCGGCAGTGCACGAGTTCGATTTCCCTTCGGTCCCATTTGTGGGGATAAACACGGGGCACCTGGGGTTCTTCCAGGAAATCTCGCCAAGCCAGATAGATTTGTTCATCGAAAACTATAAAAGGCGCAAGTTCCACATTCAGCACCTGAAGACCGTGAAAGCCTGCATCGCCCACGACGGCGAGTCTGCCGAGCACGTCGGGCTGAACGAGATCATCGTCAAGGGGCGCGCTTCCACCGCAATTCACCTCAACATCTCCATAGGCGGCAGCTTCATCGAATACTTCAGCGGCGACGGCATTCTTGTGGCCACGCCGGCCGGGAGCACAGCGTACAACTACTCCCTTGGGGGGTCCATAGTCGACCCGCGCCTGAACCTGCTACAGATCACCCCCATCGCGCCGATGAACACGACGGCTTACCGTTCATTTACCTCAAGCATACTGCTGCCGGCGGACCTGTCCTTTGAAGTGGCCCCTGACTACGGCGACAGCCACGACATCGTCATATGCGTGGACGGGGCAGAGTACATGTACGAGACGGTAAGCCACATCAACATTTGTTTCTCAGAGACCTTGATCAACCTGGCCAGGTTTGAATCCTACGACTTCTGGAACAAAGTGAAAGCAAAATTCCTAGACAGCGCTGTGGCCGGAAAATGAGCAAATGGGAATACACGATAGAGCCTGAAGACGGCGGGCGCAGTGTAGGGGAGCTACTGCGCCGGAATTTTACTTTTTCATCCCGTATGATGACCCGGTTCAAGCAAAACGGCTGCATCAAGCTCAACGGCGAGGCTGTCAGGATGAACGCATCCCCTGCACCGGGAGACGTGATAAGCATCAGCCTGCCGGAGGAGATGAGCGGCTTCGCTCCCGAAGCCGTGCCTATCGTCCCCGTCTTTGAGGACGACGACCTGCTTGTGATAGACAAGCCCGCAGGCTACGTGGTCCATCCAACCAAGGGGCAGCCCGCCCACACCATCGCCAACGGCCTAGCAAAGTACATTGCAGACACCGGCCAGGCTTTCAAAATCAGGTTCGTCAACCGCCTCGACATGGACACCTCGGGCATTCTTGTGGTCGCTAAAAACGCCCATTGCCAGAAAGAGATTGTCCGGCAGATGGGCGAGCACAAAGTCGAAAAAAAGTACTTGGCTGTAGTTTGCGGCATCGTCCCTTCCGAATGCGGCACCATAGACGCGCCCATCGGCCAGCTGGCGCCGGGCGATCTGCGCCGCGCCGTCACCTCGCCGGGCCAGCCCTCCGTCACGCGCTACTCAGTCCTCAAAAGGTACCCGAAAGGGTATTCCCTTGTGGAGCTCTCGCTTGAAACGGGCAGGACGCACCAGATCAGGGTTCACATGTCGCACATCGGCCATCCAGTCGTGGGGGACCGCCTGTACGGAGGCGAAAACGTCCTGCTCATCGAAAGGCAGGCGCTGCACGCCTGCTTCATGTCGTTTTTCCACCCAGTCACGGGCAGCCCCTTAGAAGTCTCGGCAGAAATGCCGGCAGACATCCGGAAGCTCATCGAGAAAGTAAAGTGATCACTTAAGGCACTCTTCCACATAGTCTGCGTCCGATGGGACCGGCACATACACGATGCCCCTCTTTTGCCGGGTTTCCCTGCCTTTCCCGGTTACAAGCACTACCGATCCCTCGCTGGCCGTATCTATCGCTGCCTTTATGGCATCCCCACGGTCTGCTATGATTTCGCATGCGCAGCCAGCTTTTCTTACATGCCCGGCTATCTCCTCGGATATGGCAGCCAGCGGCTCTTCGCCGGGGTCCTCCTCTGTTACGAACACTCTGTCAGCGCAGCTGCCTGCGGTTTCCCCCAGTTCCCTGCGCCTCCCCTGAGCTTTTCCGCCTGGGCACCCGAAAACTATCGATATCCGCTTGCCCGGGAATTCTTGCCTGACAGAAGCGAAGAGCGCCTCAAAGCTCATTTTGTTGTGGGCATAGTCCACGATTACGGTCAGCCCCCTGCCCTTGAACACCTCCATCCTGCCGCTCACCTTGGCATTCTCAAGGCCGGCGCGGATGTGCTTTGCCGGAACGCCCAGTTCGCAGCAAACGGCAATTGCAGCCAATGCGTTCTGCACGTTGAAAAGCCCGTTCATTGAAATCTTGAATTCGCTGTCAAAGCTGCTGCACTTCGCCCTGAACGCGATGCCGCTTTCACTGGCTTTTACGTCATACCCGTGGACGTCTGCTCTTTCGGTGAGGCCGAAGGTGGCAACTTTCGGCGACCGGAGGCGGGCTTGGTTTAGTATCCTGTCTGCGCTGTCGCTGTCCATGTTTACGCATGCAGACTTGCATTGGTCGAAGATGCTGAGCTTTGAGCTGAAATAGTCCTCAAAGTCGACATGTTCGATGCTGCTGATATGGTCTTCCCCTATGTTCAGAAAGCACGCGACGTCGAACAGCACGCCGAGAACCCGTTCGTATTTGAGCGCTTGGCTCGAAACCTCCATGGTCAGGTACTCTATGCCGCTGTTGACTGCGTTGTCGAAATGCTTGTGCAGCGTCATTATCTCCGGCGTAGTCAGCCTTGACTCTTCTTCAACGACTCCGTCATAGGTGTCAATGCTGGAAACGTACGCGCTCCTGTGCTTGCCCAAGCTGCTAAGGTAATGGTCGAGGGCGCATTTCACGAAGTACACTGTTGTGGATTTGCCCTTTGTGCCGGTTATGCCTGCTATGTTCAGGTGGTCCCAAGCGCCGCCGTAGTAAAACCCGGAGATTTCCGCCATCGCCCTCCTTATCCGGCCCACGATGGCATAAGGCGAGTTCATCCCCGAAAGCTGGTATTTTTTTTCAGAAACATAGGCGAACGCCCCCTTGCTCAGGGCGTCCTTTAGGTACTTCTCTGAGAAGTGCTCGCCCTTGCAAATAAACAGCGTGTTTTCCTCAATGTCGTTGGAATCAAAGGAGATGTGCCCAACGATGCGTTCCAGTTCGTCGTAGCTTGCATTGATTTCCACAGCCAGCCCCTTGCTCAGCAAAAGGGCGGCATATTCATTGAACTTGTGCGTCTTTGCCACCATTGGTTACCTCAGCCTCCCTCCTGCAGCAGCTATTGCCTTAACCGCGAGGGTTTTCAGCGCGTCAAAGTAAAAACCAGGCGAACTGCCGCAGGTTTTCATGAAACACGACAACTCTGTACAGCCCAGCACCGCGCAGTCGCACCCCTTGCCCAAGAGCTCTTTTTCAATGTCCGCGAACTCGGCAACATCAACATCCCTGCCGGCCTTCACCCCATTGTAGATTATCTCCATGGCGCGTTTCTGGTTCTCGCAGGAGAGCGTAACCGGCACGATGCCTTCCTTTTCCATCTCAGCCTGGTAAAGGCCCAGCTGTACGGTCCCGTCGGTTGCCAGGATGCCCGCCCTTGCGCCACTGCCCTTTGCCGCCGCAATGTCTTTGACGGTTTCCCGGATCATGTTTATGATGGGGACGCCAACTTGGCTTTGCAGCCTGTCGACGAAATAATGCGACGTGTTGCACGGCACAGCTATGCAGCAGGCGCCGCTTTCTTCGAGGAAAATGCAGTCCTCGCGCAGCTCGGAATAAAGCTGCTCGGTATCGCCGGACAGCAAGGCCTCCGTCCTGTCGGGCAAAGTGGCGTGGCTGACAATGATCATGTTGACGTGGTCCTGGTCGCGGAAAGCCGCCGTGTTTTCAATGACTATGCCGTAGAAGACTTGCGTGGCCAGCGGCCCCATGCCGCCCAGCACCCCCATCGGCTTAAGATGCCCCAGTGCCATGTTCAATCCCTTTCCACCTGCTGTTTGCCCAGGTATTTCCTGTATTTGTAGAAATGCGAAAGCTGCGACCTCAAAAACCGCAATTTTCTGGGGAAACCGCCGTCAGGCTTGTAGTCGAGCGGGTTGACGCATTTCCCTTCCTTTATCAGCTTTCGCATCTGAACCCTGTATTTCTCGTGCGGCACGTAATCGAAAGCAACCTTTTTTGGGACGACGAGCCAAAGCGTTTCATTGTCTACAAACCTGCACTCGCCCGTTTTGTTGTCAATGTAGTCGTCTACGATGCAGCGAGCGACATTCTCCCCGGCGTTCGTTACGTAGTAATTGCTTCTCCCCGGCCTTGCGTTTATTTCAAAGGCTTTGAATTTTCCGTCCCTTTTGTCGAACTTTATGTCGAAGTTGGAATACCCGACGTAGTTCAGCCCCTCAAGCAGTTCTTTGAACTTGGCCTCCAGCCCCTCGTTGCGTTCAGTGATTATTACCGCGTGGTTCCCGATGCCGTGGGGGGTGTGCTCTTCGAGGAGGACATGCCCAAGGCACATCATGCGGACCTTGCCGGATTTGTCGGAGTAGCTGGTCAGCACCCGCATGTAGGAATCGTCGCCCGGAATGAAATTCTGGATGATCGTCGAATCGCTGTAGCCTGCGCCGTAGATGTCGCCCAGTATTCCGTCAAGCTCGTCCCTGCACTCTGCCTTGAAAACCTTCTTCTGCCCCGGGAAAGGGTGCCTCCAGTACTCTATGCTGTTTGACGGCTTTATTATGAAGGGCCCGCCAAAGGGCAAGTCGAACTCCGCGCCAGCCTCCTTCCTGTGGACAAATGTGTCCGGATAGTCGATGCCTGCCTTTTCGCACATGGCATAGAACTTCTCTTTATGGGTAAGGCTGTCCAGCAAGTCTATGCCTATGCACGGCGCAATCACGTTTTCCGGCAGGTTCTTGATGTTCTGGCTCACGAGCCTGACGTAGTTGTCTCCGCACCCCTGCAGTATGACTTTCCTGTCTTCGTGCCGTTTTGCAAACTCGCTCACAAGCCCGATAAAAGTCTCTTGGACGTCAGCCTGTTGATTTGGCGAGTAGCTTAGGATTTTGCTTCCGCTGACCGGCCACGCCTGGTATTTCCCGATTGCATAAGATTTGACCCCGTATTCCTCGTAAAACGCCCTGGCGATGCTGTACACGTTAATGTCACCCGCAAAAATCAGCGGTACAAAGTCACTCCTCATTTTGTTCGGTTTGCGGCTCGTCTTCCGGCTCGTCTTGCGGCTCGTCTTCCGGCTCGTCTTGCGGCTCGGTTTGCGGCTCGTCTTCCGGCTCGTCTATTATCTCCGCTGTCGAAGCGATGTACCCCGGCCTCAGATTGCCCGATGCCACCTCGTAAAAGGCTGTCAGCGCCGCCATTATGTAAACTTGCAGGAAAACCATCCCTGTCGACGCGATAAACGACACTATTGTCGAACTGGACGAAGGCGTCGCCATTTGCCATATCTCTTCGATTGTTAATGTGCCATACATCGCAGCGTCTACATTTCCTTGAGACGCCCTGAAGTAAATGCTCACGGCGTATACGGGTATCATTGCCAAGATGAACCAGCCGATGAAGCTTACTCCCAATAAGAACAGCTTTCCCTTGTTGCCGTTCATTATCCTCTTGCTCCTGTCGATGCACTCAAGGATTCCGATGTCCGGATTGTCCGCAAGTATGAAAAACGCCTGGCTGTACCGTAATGCCGCTATGATCCCCGGTATTATGAACAGCAGCGACCATAGAAACGTGAAAATGCCTATGACCACCATCAGGCCAAACGCCTTTCCAAAGCGCTCAAAGCCGTAAAAAATCTGCCACGCCTCGGGTTCGTCGTCCCGGAAAAGGCTCAGCGCGAAAATCGAATACCCCAAGTTGAGCGGCCCAGTCATCAGCAATGGGTAAAGACTGAGAAGCGCAATAGCGCTGGTGAACGGTATCGGCAGCGACATGAGAAAACTCGGTACGTAAGACAGAAAATAGTAAATCAGTATCGCGCCAAACCCCAGCATCCACCTGCCTCTCAGCGCATCCCTCCCGAGCCTTCTGAGCGTGCTGCTTTTCTCGGTAACTAAAAATTGTTCCATTTTGCCCTCCTGTTTAGTATAAATTTGCAAATATTTCCCTGATTTCCTCCTTTTCAAGGAACACGTAGTTGTTGGCCAAAAGCCGCTGCTGGTTTTCAATGGTGGAAACTGTGAAATCGTCGATCTGCGATTCAGCCATCCCATACTCTCTGAGAGGTTTTTTTGCTATCAGCTTGTTCAGGAATGTTTCAAGCTCCCCGTAGACGTCGCCCGCCGGGTCGCACCCGAGGAACTTTGCAAACAGGCCTGTCGCCTCTTTTATCTTACCGTCAGGCTTTTTCCTGGTGTACATTTTGAAAACTTCCGTGAAGAACTGGTAGTTCGCCTCACCGTGCGGCACATGGAAAGCGCCTCCGATCGAATAGGACAGGGCGTGTACTGCGGCGCATCCGGCGTTGCCAAAGGCGATTCCGGCGTAATTCGCAGCCAGCAGGAAGTCTTTCATGTACTTGAGCCGTTCGTCTTGGCCTTTTTCAACGATTTCCTTGTACCCTGCCATTATCATCTCCATCGCTTTAAGCGAATACATCTCCGTGAAATCTGAAGCTTTTGGCGACAAGAACGACTCTATCGCGTGGATGAGCGCGTCCACGGAGCTGGTCACAAAGAACTTGTACGGGAGCCCTTTCACCGTTTCCGGCACGAGGGCGGCAACGTCCGCGTAGGTTTCGTCCACCGCAAGGCCTTTTTTTGTGTGGAGCTCTTTCAGTTCCGCAATAGCCACGTTCGTGACTTCGCTCCCGGTGCCGCAGGTAGTCGGGACTACTACGAGCTCCTTGATTTTCTTTGGTACCGCTTTCCCTGTGAAAAGGTCTATCGACCTTTCAGGGACGTCCAAAGCCAGTATTTTGCATATGTCCACTATCGTGCCGCCGCCGAAAGCGACAATCCTGTCAAAATCCTTCCCTTTCATGTCCTTTGCCATCGCGTCGATCATCTCGTCGGAGGGCTCCCCGGCGCCGTACTTCTCCTGATAGATCACGTCTGCGTCGATTCCAAGGGGCGCGGCGTATGGCGTGTGCAGCCATTCGTTTGTTACGATCAGATCCCTCTTGCCTATTTTGAATTCGTCGTTGAACTCCTTGAAAGTGTCAAAATAGAATATTTTAGGCACTATCCTCAATGCTTGCATTTTATTACCTCCTCTGATTTTTAATACTTTGCGTTATACCGTTTTTCAAATTCTTCTTTTAGCCAGTCCCTGAATGACGGGTGCGC
>JGI24705J35276_12237452_pt1 | contig 11170 bp, 10 predicted proteins | sample TergutNt197P4_FD_35276 | JGI IMG/M metagenome (IMG submission 35276)
CGGAGGACATCGCTACCAGCGCCTCGTCTTTTTTGAGCAAAACGAACAGGCGGCGTTCCCTGATGTAGAGCATGGCAAATACGCCGAGAGTCAGCAGGAGCGAGCCGAGATAGACCAGTGACTTCCCCGGCGAGCGCGTGGCTTGCAGGATGGTTGCATGGCGCTGCTCAAAGCTGGTGAGTTGGAGGTAGAACGGCGAGCCGTAACGCAGGCTGGCGGTGAGCGCATGGATGGTATCGCGGACGAACGGGGCGTAAATATCGTTGAGTTCCAGCGTACTTTTTCCAGCGGCTTCGCGCGCCATCATCCAGGCATCCCAGACGAGTCCCTGGATGGCTTGGAGGAAAACCATATCCGCTTCATCGCGTTTGTCTTCCGGGACATTCGCCACGGTAAAGTCGCTAATGGCATCAAACCCTCCTTTGGCAAAAAGGGTCAGAACGTGCCCGGCAACGATTTTCAGGCTGTTTTTTTCGCTTTTATCGGAGCCGTGCGAAACGTAGCGTTCAATGAGCTTGGGCTGGAGCGCGGGATCGAAAAAGAATTGATGAATCGCAAACCAGGCGTCGGCGCCATTGTCCTCGTCGAGCGGGATGCGCAACCAGGAAACGTCTTCCATCCGGCTCGTTCGCATGCCGCTGATGAGATACCACTGTCCGTTGATCTGGATGGGCAGCATGTAATTGCTGAATTCGCGCGCCTGTCCGGCGGAGTCGCGCAGTATGTAGGTGTAGCTGGGGCCGAGATTGCGCAGGTTTTCGTTGGGTGTCGCGCGTGTGCCGCTGCCGGAAAAAACCGCTTCCGTGCGTTTGGTTTTACTGTCGGGCGTGGAAATATCCTCGACGTTGAAGGGACGGAATTCGGTAATTTCAAGGGCATGACCTGATGGGCCGAGCGGGATACGTGCGCCAACTTCAGCACTGAACGAAGAAGGGGGATGCGCGCTGGAAGCCATGCTGTGGACGGTAAGGCTCAACACTGAGCCTCCGTCGTCGAAACCGGCCTGATAGAGGGTGACGCCACGGTGTTCAAACGGTTTATTGACTTCGAGTGTGCGCTCGAAAACTTCTCCGTTTTGCTTGTCGGTAATCACGACATCACTGGCAAAGCGTTTCGGCATGCCGTTTCCGTAATGTTCGAGATGAAAGTTTTTGAGTTCGACCGTAAACGGCAAGGGCTGGAGCAGGACGCCATCATCAACGTTGATGACGGCGTTACCGGCGGTAGCGCCTTGAGGGATATAGACGTTGCCGCGAAAGCTCCAGGTGCTCGGCGCGAGCCGGGCCGAGGCAGGGATGCTGGCAATGGTCTGGTTGCCGGACGTGGTGGTTTTGCCGAGGAAGCGTATCTGCATGGAGAGCGGCACATTGCTGTCGAGCAGCCCGCCGAGGCAGATCAGGACGATGGCTCCGTGGGCGAGGAAGTAGCCGATACGCCCCAGGCTGCCCCGTTTGGCGGCGATGAGGGTGGAGTCCTCGCGCTCATTGACGCGGAAATGAAAGCCCGCACGGGCAAGATACGCAGTGACCGCATCGTTTCGTTTTTCCGACGGCAGGGTGGGCTCAAGGCTTGCGCGATGGGCGAAGTTCCGGAGGGAAACCTCGCGTGCGCGTTCGCGGAAACCGCGAATCTCGTGCAGCATCGGCGTGAACTGGCGAATGATGCAAAGCGTCGTCGATAAAACCAGAAAAGCGAGAATGGCGACGAACCAGCCGGAGTTATAGACCGAGTACAGCCCAAGCCAGGAAAAAACCGGGTCCCAGAACTGCCCGAACTGATTCAGGTAAGCGTTTGCCGGCTGGTTTTGCAGAACTACCGTGCCGACGACGGAAGCAATCGCCAGCGTGGTGAGCAGGCTGATGGCAAAACGCATCGAACTTAAGAGTTCGATGAAATCGTCCAGGAAAGAAGCGCGTGGGGCGGAATGCTGCATCGTTATTTTGCCGGAGGATGACAGACGCTGCACAAAAAGGACGACGGCGAACCGTCGCCCGTCTGCATCCAGGGCTCTACGCGGCTTTAACGCAGCCCAGCCGCATAATCCGATACGGCCTCTATTTCCTTATCGGTCATCTTGATCGCGATGTCGCGCATCATCTTCGCCGGATCATTGGCGCGCACACCATCGCGGAAAGCCTTCAGTTGCGCCTCGATATATTCAGGAAACTGCCCCGCCAGCGCCGGATACTGGGCCGACATGCCCTTTCCTGCCGGGCCGTGGCAACCGGCGCAAGCAGGCAAGCCCTTGGAAGCGAGACCCGCGCGCCAGATTTTCTGGCCTTCCTCGGACATCTTCGTATCCCTGGCTGTAGCGGGTTCCTGCTTTTGCTTCGCGTAAAACTCGGCGGTCGCCTTCATGGCGTCGTCGGGCAGCAAGGTGATCATGCCGTTCATCACCGGGTTCGCGCGAGTGCCGCTTTTGAATTCGCTGAATTGTTTGAGCAGATATTCGCTGTGTTGCCCCGCCAACTTGGGCGAGTCGGCGCCGCCGTCCGTTTTGCCGAAGGTGCCGTCATCTTTTTTGACCCAATTATTGCCATCGGCTGCGTGGCAGGTCATGCAGATTTCCGGCGCGGCCGACTGTTGCACGGCAGCCTGGTCTTGAGCTTGAACGCCGCTGGCAGCCAGCAGCAACGACAGCAGCAAAGTGCGTTTGATCATGATGTCCTCAGAAATCCGTGGAAGATGTCTCCAAGAGCGTTATTCTAATACATGAAACTCCTTTTTAACGATCTTGCGCGGCGCATTGTCGCCGCTTTGTGCCCATGCCGATTTTTCGCCACGCCTGCTTTGAAACATCCATCGCCAAACCTGCTGCGCTGCCGCCTGCCGACGGCCCGGAAATTGCCTTTGCCGGACGCTCGAACGCGGGCAAGTCGAGCGCAATCAACACTTTGGCCGATCACACGCGGCTGGCCTACGTCTCCAAGACGCCGGGCCGTACCCAGTTGCTCAATTTTTTCCGCCTCCAGTGTGGTGCGCGGATCGTCGACCTGCCCGGTTACGGATATGCAGCCGTGCCGGAAAAAGTCCGCCGCCAGTGGCAGTGGCTGATCGAGGATTACCTCAAGACGCGGGATAATCTGGTGGGGCTCGTGCTGATGATGGACACGCGCCATCCAATGACTCCGCTCGATCGGCAAATGATCGGCTGGTTCGCGCCCTCGGGACGGCCCATTCACACCTTGCTTACCAAGAGCGACAAACTCTCGCGCGGCGCGGCGACGGCGGTCTTGAACCAGGTGCGCGCGGCGCTCGCGCAAGCCAACGGCGGCAGCGGGCGTTTTACCGCGCAGTTATTCTCCAGCCTTACTAAAATGGGCATTGAGGAGTGCGAGCGGGTCGTAGGGACGTGGCTGGAGGCTGCCGACGGCTAGACTTGGAGTCGCCCTTAACTTGGCTCTTCAACTGTCCAACTTTATTATTTTATTGGGATCAGTTCCCAAGGGCGGGTGCTCAGGCACTCGCGCTTTTCCATTTCAACCAACTCATCGTCATGTCTTCCAGATCACGTCCGGCAATGCCTTTTGGCGAGTTCGTCGGTTTCATTGCCGCCTGCATGGCGCTCAGCGCGATGGCAATCGACATCATGCTGCCGGCGCTGCCGCTTCTGCATACCTATTTCAATCTCGCCGATCCCAATCAGACGCAGGCCGTCATCACTTTTTTCCTCATCGGGATCGGGGCTTCGCAGCTCTTTTACGGCCCGCTCGCCGACCGTTTTGGCCGCAAACCGATCATCGTCATGGGGCTTGTCCTGTTCATTTTTGCGGGCGTCCTGACGACGATAGCCGATTCCTTTGCCACTCTGCTCGCGGCTCGCGTCTTGCAGGGCATCGGCGTGGGCGCGCCACGGGTGATGGCGGTTTCGCTGACCCGCGATTGTTACGCGGGCGCGCTCATGGCGAAAGTCATGTCGCTGGCAATGATGACCTTCATGATCGTACCGGTGCTTGCGCCCGCGCTGGGGCAAATCATCCTGGAGTTCACGCCCGATTGGCACTGGGTATTTGGTTCGCTGGTCGTGGCGGGGCTCGCGCTGCTGGTATGGACGATCATCAGGTTATCGGAAACCCTGCCACCTGAACGCCGCATGCCGCTTACGCCCCGTTCGGTTTATTCTGCCTATCGCCAAACCCTGACGACCCGCCGTTGCGTGGGATACATGACGGCGGTTGCTCTCGTCTTCGGCGCGCACATCAGTTTCATTTCTTCGTCGAAACTGATTTTTGACGATGTGTTCAATGCTGGCCGCAGTTTCCCCCTGCTCTTCGCCGCCATTGCGCTCACTGGCGGGGCGGCCGCTTTCGTCAATTCAAAGCTCGTCCGCCGCGTCGGCATGCGGCGCCTCAGCATGACCGGTCTGGGAGCGATCATCGTCATCAATCTCTTCCATCTGGGAATCAATCTCGCCGGATACGAGACCCTGCTCGTGTTCATGTTGTTGCAGGGCGCGAGCGTGTTTACGTTCAGCCTCCTTGCCTCCAATCTCAACGCCTTGGCAATGGAGCCCATGGGCCATATCGCCGGAACCGCTTCCTCGATGATCGGTTTCACCACCACGGTTGGCGGCGCCTTGATCGGGCTGGCGGTCGGACTGATGTTCAACGGCACTGTCATTCCGCTCACAGGGGCATACGTCGTGCTCGCCCTGACCGCGCTCGCCATCGCTTATCACACCGAAAAGCCGAGACGGGCGGGAAACTTATAGAATCCCGCCTTTCTTCCTTCGGCGATTCGGAGACGATTTTGCTCCCTTCAAGACCCTCCGCCCCGTTCCGGCTTGCGGTCAATGGCTATGGCCGCATCGGGCGCTGCTTCGTGCGCGCGATCCATGAGGCCGGACTGGCGGACTATCTTTGCGTCGTGGCGATCAACGAGCCTGCCGCGCTTGCCAGCATTGCCCACCTGACCCGTTTCGATTCCACGCATGGCCGCTTTCCGGGCCGAATAGACATCGTTGAAGACGAAAACATCCTGCTCCTCGATGGACGCCCGGCCAGCGTTTCGCACATGCTCATACCGGGAGAAGTCGATTGGCACACGCATGAAATCGACCTCGTCGTCGAATGTTCGGGTCGTTACGTCGAGCGCGCACAACTGCAAGGCTTTATCGACGCCGGTTGCCCGCGCCTGCTGCTCTCCAATCCCGGCGCGCATGCACACGATGTCGACGCCACCGTGGTGCACGGCGTCACGCATACCCGGCTCGACCTACAATCCAGGCTGGTTTCTGCCGCCTCGTGCACGACCAACGCGGTCGTTCCGGTGCTCTGTCTGCTGCATCGTGAATTCGGCCTCGAACGGGTGCTGCTGACCACCCTGCATTCGGCGATGAATGACCAGCCTCTGATTGACGGCTACCACCACCCCGAACTGGCGCGTACACGCTCGGCGATGCAGTCGATCATCCCCGTGGCGACAGGGTTGGCGCGTGGTGTGGAGCGTCTGCTGCCGGAACTCGAAGGCAGGATCGAAGCGAAGGCCATCCGTGTGCCGACGCACAATGTCTCGGCTATCGACATGGTGCTCACGTTCTCAAAGGAAACCGACGCTGCGCGTGTCAATGGCGTGTTGCGTGAGGCAGCCCAGGGGGAATACGCCGGTCTCCTCGATTGGTCGGATGCGCCGCACGCCTCGATAGACTTCAACCACGATCCCCATTCGGCCATCGTTGACGGTAGCCAGACCCGCGCCTGCGGGCCGCAAATGGTGAATCTTTTCGTGTGGTTCGACAACGAATGGGGCTTTGCCAACCGCATGGTTGAACTGGCGCGTCATTGGCTGGAAGCGTTGGCGGAACACTGCAAAACCTGATCTGCCGGAAATTTTGGAGGCGACAGGACGGAGGGGAACGCGGGAGCCGCCCCACGTCGTTGGAGCAGGGCGGGTACAACTTGCGCGGACGCGCTACAACACAGAGTTGCTATAGAACAGCAAAACCACTACTATAATCCATAGGATTATCTTCACGATCCTGTGTCGCCAACGACATTTGCAGTGGGTTGGCTTCACCCAAATCACCTCCTTTACCGGAGCGTGATTACGAGAGAGGCTCCCTGTCCGGAGCCTTTCTTTTTGCCCCGGCGGATAGATTCTACATCACATTCGCATATCCAGAAAACATGTTCTGCTTGTTCGTTTCAACGCCGGATACTCATAGCGCTATCGCTTCCCCTTCCCCCTTCTCATAGACGACGTTGGCGCGCCCGACGATCAGCGTGTCGAGCGGCCCGATGCGGGCAATGTCCTTGTTGGCGTAAGCCAGCTTGTGCAGCACGTAGCGCAGGGCATTGAGGCGCGCGCGCTTCTTGCAGTCCGATTTCACTACCGTCCAGGGCGCGTCCGCCGTGTCGGTATGAAAAAACATCGCTTCCTTGGCCTTGGTGTAGTCGTTCCATTTGTCGAGCGAAGCCTTGTCGATGGGCGAAAGTTTCCATTGCTTCAGGGGGTGGTTTTCGCGTTCCTTGAAACGCCTGCGCTGTTCCGGGCGGCTTACCGAGAACCAGAATTTGATGAGATGGATGCCGCTGCGCACGAGATTGCGTTCAAATTCCGGGCACTGGCGCATGAATTCGGCGTATTCATCCGGCGTACAAAAGCCCATGACCTTTTCCACCCCGGCCCGGTTGTACCAGGAACGGTCGAATAGCACGATTTCGCCCGCGCTTGGCAAGTGCTGGATGTAACGTTGAAAATACCATTGCCCACGTTCGACTTCCGAAGGTTTTTCCAGCGCGACGACCGAAGCGCCGCGTGGATTCAGGTGTTCCATGAAGCGTTTGATGGTTCCCCCCTTGCCCGCCGCGTCGCGCCCCTCGAAAAGAATGAGAACCTTCTGTTTCGTTTCCTTGACCCATGCCTGCAATTTCAGCAATTCCACCTGGAGGCGATATTTCTGCTTTTCGTAATTCTTGCGCGACATCAGGTTTTTGTAAGGATAACCGCCAGTACGCCAATCGTCGGATAGCGCGTCGTCGTGCCTGACGCGCAGTTTGCCGGTTTCATCCACATGCTCTTTTGCCTTGCGCAGGAAGGTTGTGCGCAACAGTTCCACGTCATCGGAAGAAGCGCCGTCGAGTATGGTTTCCAGTGCGCTGACCGCAGAAGAAATGTCATGGCTCTGGGTCTGGAGGATGTCGGTCACGGCCACGACCTTGGAATCGTGGGCGGCATCTATCGCCTGGCTGACCTCGAAATTCTCGATGCCTTTCTGCGTCAGGGAAGTCGCCACATCGCCTGCCTTGGCGGGACGGGGGCGCGCGTTCTTACCGGCTGGAGCCGGAGCGATTTTTTTCGGGGCGCGAGTTCTGCGCGCGGGAACGTCCGGAGCCGACGAAGAAGCAGTCGGGTCGGAGACGGTCTTGCTTTTGTCCGTAGTCATCTGGATTCCTTTGAGTCTGCCTCGCCCATCCTGTCATGAATGGCGATAACAGAAGCTGCACCGGATGGATTTTTCCCGGCAAGCAAGGGCAGCTTGCCAAGACAAGCGCCGCGTCCGTAAAAAAAATTCATGATATAGGGTTTGTCAAGCGAAGACTTGTTAATATACACGCGCATATGTTTCTTTCCATCTATGCGTGTCGTGCGTTTTTCGGCTTCATGGGAAGGTTTATTATGAAAACTGCATTTTCATGCCACCGCCTGCTTGGCGCTCTCGCTTCATCCCGGTTTGTCGCGGCGATGGTGCTGTCATTGTTTTTTATCGCGGGCCTCATGCCGACTCTAAGTTGCGCGCAAACGCTTCCCGAAGCCAGTGCCCAGGAGCAGGACGGGGACACTTCCGCCCTCGACGCAAAGGATGTGCCTGCCCAGACGCTTTTCAGCCAGGCGGTCTCGATGGAACGGGAAGATGCCAAAAAGGCCGTTGCCAAGTACGAAGAGGTCATGCAGCGCTACGGGAGGGCAGCCACTCCCGGCTCCCGGTTGTTCGCGGTCAGGGCGCTGCTCAACAAGGGCGGCATTCTCGGCAGACAGGGCGATGCCAAGGAGGCGGTCATTACCTACGAACGGATCGAGCGGAATTTCGGGAATGAAAAAACCCCGGCTATTCGCGAAGTGCTGGCTTCGGCGTTCGTCTCAAAAGCCGAAGCCCTCTACAAGATGGGTAGCGCCGAAAAAGCCATCGACACTTACAAGCAACTTGAGAAACAATTCGACAAGGACGAGAACGATTTCATCAGACGCTTGGTCGACATCACTAAATGGCGGGTCGCTGAAATAGATTCCGGTAGCAACAATAAAATGACAGCTTCATCCGAAAAGTAAAACTCGGCCTGAAAATTCACGGCCCCGGCTGCAAAGCCGGGGCCGTGTGCAACTCACGAAAAACCTTTTATGCAGACCATTGCTCACGACTTCCTTTCCGTTCCGTCCCACATGGCAAAAGCAGCCGCGAGGCAACGCCCGTTCAGAACAATCGCGCTATTGGCTTGCGTGGCGCTTGCCATGTCAGCCTGCAAGACCGTGCGCGGCCCTGAGGCTGAGACCAAGGATAGCCGGGAGCTTGCCACGTACACCCATCTTGAACCGGAGGCAGCTGCCAAGGAACTCTTCGATAAGGGACAGGCTCTGATCCGGCAAGGCAAGAAACAGGAAGCCATCACCGTCCTGAACGAACTCGACCGCCGTTTCGGGCAAGACCCTCGACGCTCCGTCCGGGCAATCCTTGCGCAGGCGCTTTCCCTCAAGGCCGAGGCTGCCGCCACGCCTACGGAATCGCTTGCCATCCAGGCCGAAATCAACCGTCGCTATGGAGGAGACATCGACTCTGCCCAGCGTAGGCAGATTATCACTGCCATGTTCAGTCAGGCCGCAGCCCTTGGCAAGGAAGGCAATTTTTCGGCGGCAATCCCGATCTACAAGGAAATCGAGCAGAGCTACAGAGATAACGACGACAAATCCTGGGGAGCGTGGGCAATTTTCTACCAGGGGGATCTTCAGCGTCAGTTACGCAATCCGAAGGCGGCCGTAGCCGCTTACGAACGGCTCGATCAGCGTTTCAGCCAGGAATCCGATCCTGCCGTCCGGACCATCGTCGCAGATGGCCTTTCCAAGAAAGGCGAAACCTTGGCCGAACAGGGTGATGTCCGGGCAGCCATTGCCGCCTATGAGGAAGTCGCCCGCCGTTACGCTGAAGACCGCGACGCCGGTTTTCGTCTGCGGGCTGTGCGGGCGCTTTACGCCAAGGGTGTGCTCCTGGGCAAGCAGGGTACGGGCGAAGACCCCGGCAACGAGTTCCAGAGCAGGCCAACCGGCGATACCGCCGCCGCAGTCGCCGTCTACGATGACATCGTCCTGCGCTTTGGGCGCGACAGGGATTCCGGCATCCGCAATGCCGTCGGCGCTACGCTGCTCAAAAAAAGCGAAACCCTGCGGCTCTCGGGCGATGATCGGGGAAGCATTGCCATCTACGACGAAATCGTCGGGCGTTTCGGGAATGACGATGTCCAGGCCTCCCGCGTACTGGTTGCTACGACGCTTTTCCGCAAGGGGCAGACTCTTGGAAGGCTGGAAGGGCCATCGCCCGCAGCCATCGCTGCCTTCGACGAACTCATCCGGCGCTTTGCCCCCGACACCACCAATCCAAACTTGCGCAAAATAGTCGGACAGGCCGTTTTAGCCAGACAAAAACTCATTGCCGATGCGGCTCCGATGAACGATAACTGAGTTTGAGAAGCGTCGCCTGTTTTCTACGACTGCGCTCCCTGCGCCTACACCTACACTTGAGGCGTACAATCCAATTTGGCAAACAGTAGGCGTGGCGTCATGGAACATTTGATCCAACTACATATCGAGAAACTCCCTGAAGGGATGTACCTCGCCACCAGCGACGAAGTGCAAGGACTTGTCGCGCAGGGACGAACGATTCAGGAAACGATTGAGATCGCGCGCGATGTTGCCAAGAAGCTGATCGAAGCGCGCGCGGATGTCGTTCCGCTGCTGCCAGCGCATGAAGTTTTCGACTACCCGCTGATCGTGGCCAGCTGAATATGGGAGTGCTGGCCGGTTTCCGTTATCGGGACATCATCAGGCGACTGAAGGAATTGGGGCTGGAATTCCATCGCCAGGCCGCAGGCTCTCACGAGATATGGTTCTATCCGGCGTTGAACCGCTACACGACGATTCCCAATCACCCCGGTGACATGCCAGAAGGGACTTTGCACGCAATTCTCAAACAAGCTGGAATCGACGTCGAAACATTCTTGCAGAAGAAATGACTCGCAAGATTGCTCATAATGGCATCCCATGGGTCAAAACCACAAAAACTCCAAGGAGATGACGACATGGCGCAATTACCTATCGTTCCGCATCTGGCGGATCAAGACCCGGTCGAGACACAGGAATGGGTCGATGCGCTCAACGCAGTCATCGAAAAGATGGGTGCTTCCCGCGCGCATTACCTGATCGAATCCCTGATTGCCACTGCGCGCGAAGCCGGCGCGGAAATTCCCTACAGCGCTACGACCGAATACATCAACACTATCCCGGTCGAACAGCAGCCGCGTTACCCCGGCGACCCGGACATGGAAATCCGGATTCATTCGCATATCCGCTGGAATGCGATGGCGATGGTGGTTCGCGCCAACAAACACACCAATGTCGGGGGGCATATTGCTTCATTTGCCTCCGCCGCTGCGCTCTACGATGTAGGATTCGCGCATTTCTGGAAAGCGCCGTCCAGCCAGTCGGGCGGTGACCTCATCTTTTTCCAGGGCCATTCCGTGCCGGGCATTTACGCGCGGGCCTTCCTCCTCGGACGGCTCACCGAGGAGCAACTGGACAATTTCCGTCAGGAAACGGGCGGGAAAGGCATTTCCTCCTATCCGCATCCCTGGCTGATGCCGGACTTCTGGCAATTTCCCACTGTTTCGATGGGACTTGGCCCCATTCAGGCGATTTATCAGGCGAGGTTCATGAAATATCTCGCCAGCCGCAAGCTGATTGATGCCAAAGACGCGGAACAACGCAAGGTATGGGCTTTCCTCGGGGATGGCGAAACCGACGAAGTAGAAGCCCTCGGAGCCATCGACATGGCCGGGCGGGAAAAGCTCGACAACCTGATTTTCGTCATCAACTGCAACCTGCAACGGCTCGACGGCCCCGTGCGCGGCAACGGCAAGATCATCCAGGAAATGGAGGCGCTTTTCCGGGGCGCGGGCTGGAACGT
>JGI24705J35276_12237451_pt1 | contig 11168 bp, 12 predicted proteins | sample TergutNt197P4_FD_35276 | JGI IMG/M metagenome (IMG submission 35276)
TAATTCGTAATTCTCATATAGTGTGTTTATTAATACTTATTGGACAATAAGGAGACTGTTTTCGAAAAGAAAAGAGTATTACCGGGCACTTTATCATATTCTTGGTTTTTATCCGGGAAACTTACAAACGTATGACAGGGCTTTTATTCATCGTTCATCTTCTGTTGAAACCGGGAGCGGACGATGGGAAAACAACGAGCGGTTAGAATTTTTGGGAGATGCGATGCTGAATGCTATCATTGCTGCGCTTATTTATAAAAAATTCCCAAATAGCAATGAAGGATTTATGACCAATACCCGTTCAAAGATTGTTCAACGGGATAGCCTGAATAATCTTGCCCTTACTATGGGACTGAACCGTCTGATGGTATTGTCAACCAAAACCACTTCACATAATAATTATATCTATGGCAATGCGTTTGAAGCACTTGTTGGAGCAGTTTATTTGGATAAAGGCTATAAGAGATGCTTTGAATTTATTGAGAAACAGGTTGTTGATCGCTATTTCCCTTTAGAAAGAATTGCGCGTAAAGAAGTAAATTTCAAATCGCACCTGATAGAATGGAGTCAAAAAAATAAATTGGAAATCACATTTGAATTGTTAGAGACATTCAGGGACGAGGATAAAAACCCTGTTTTTCAGTCGAGTGTATCACTGGAAGGCGTATCATTAGGTAAGGGTACCGGATATACCAAGAAAGAATCTCAACAATTAGCTGCCAAGAGAGCAATTAAACTCATTCGCAGAGACAAAGATATTCAAAGAATAATCCACGAATTAAAAAAATCACATGGAGCAAGCAAAGAAACTATTGTCCTTAATGAACAGGAAGAAACAGAATCCATTACGAATAACTGAATAAATAACAATTTTGCATTGTATCTATTATTGAACAATCATTTATCAACTAAAAAACATGAAAATCATTTTCAATTCTCAATTGTCTCTCTTCCGGACACTTCTATTGCTCGGATGCAGCTCTTTCTTTTTGCTCTCCTGTAATATATTTATTGCACCTCCTCCACCTGTATTACCGATCCCTACGGACGAACAGATTGCCTGGCACAAATTAGAAAAATATGCCTTTGTGCATTTTGGACTAAACACATTTAACGATCTGGAATGGGGGTATGGGAATACCCCTGCATCCACATTCGATCCGAAAGACTTAGACTGTGAACAGTGGGTGAAAATCTTCAAAGCTGCCGGATTGAATGGCGTGGTATTAACGACCAAGCATCACGACGGGTTTTGTTTATGGCCGACCGCAACAACCGGTTACAGTGTAAAAAATGCCCCATGGAAAGACGGCAAAGGCGATGTGGTGCGCGACTTATCCGAAGCCTGTAAGCGTTATGGCCTCAAATTCGGCGTTTACCTGTCACCGTGGGATCGAAATAATGCCGAATATGGAAGGCCGGATTATGTCAAAACGTATCATGCCCAAATTAAAGAATTAGTATCCAACTATGGCCCACTTTTCGAATTTTGGTTTGACGGCGCAAACGGAGGAACAGGCTGGTATGGCGGCGCCGACGAGGCGCGAAGAATCGAAGCCAAAACATATTATGACTATGAAGGCGCCCGCGAATTGATAAAGTCCTACCATCCGGCAGCAATGATTTTCGGCGGGACTGTTCCTGATATTCGCTGGATAGGAAATGAGAGTGGATGGGCAGGCGACACCCAATGGAGCATCTTCGAGTCCGAACCGGCAAAAGACAGCAGATACGCTGGTAGCCAGTGGGGCAATGAAAACGATCCGCATTGGTTGGGAAGCGAAGTAGATGTTTCTGTCAGGCCGGGATGGTTTTACCATCCACGTGAAGACCATCAGGTACGTACTTTGACACAGATGGTTGATTATTACTACCGGAGCATCGGGCATAATGCCAATCTGATCCTGAATTTTCCGGTAGCTTTGAGTGGAAAAATCCACCCTTTGGATTCAGCGAGGGTTATGGAATGGGCAGATGTCATTCAGCACGATCTAAAAGATAATTTGCTGGCGAAAGCCTCTGTCACAGCAAGCAATGTGCGCGGCGGAGCTTTTTCGGCAAAAAAAACAATTGATAATAAATGGGATACCTATTGGGCAACCGATGACGATACGGTAAGCGCCGATCTCACATTTACGTTTGTGAATCCTATCTTATTCAACCGCGTGATGATACAGGAATATATCCCTTTGGGACAACGAGTACGCTCTTTTCTGATCGAAACAGTACAGGATGGTGAATGGAAGGCAGTCAGTACGGTGGATTCGACCACTACAGTGGGATATAAACGGATTGTGCGTTTTCGCACTGTCGAAGCCAGCCGGTTTCGAATTCGTTTCCTTGACGCCCGTGGCCCCTTATGTATCAACAACGTAGAAGCCTTTCTGGCGCCGGCGCTAATGGATGCGCCCCGGATTACCCGAAATGAAAAAGATATGGTAACCATTGAAAACGGCGACAAAAATACAATCGTTTATTATACGCTTGATGGCTCAGCGCCCGACAAGGAATCGTTGCGCTACGAACAGCCTTTCCTGTTCTCACAGAAAGGGTTAATCAAGTCCGTCTGTTACGATCCGACATTCGATCGTTTGAGCGCCGGTACTACACTTGCATTGGACATACCTGCCACCGCCTACCGGATTATTGAACCAAAAGATGAAAGAGTAATCCTGATGTTCGACGGAACCGGAAATACAGCTTTTCGTCTGCCTAAAGAGAAACCTGAATTGGTCGTCGAAATCAATGAGGAAGCGATCATTTCCGGCTTTCGATATACGCCCAATCAACGTCGCGACGCAGTTGATTATGTCACAGGCTATCAACTTTTCATTGATGGCCGGAATGTGTCGGAAGGCGAATTTGCCAATATCGTCAACAACCCCGTGATGCAGGAAATCCGTTTTCAGCCTGTCAGAGGCAAACAAATTCGTTTTGTTGCAAAAAGTGTTGTGAACAATGTGCAACCCGGTATCGGCGAATTTTCGGTCATCACCGGTACCACCCCTAACCCTTCCAAAGGAGGGGAATAATTGCTTTTTCTTTTAAAAATAATTCTCTTCAGAGAATTACTTTCGGCGTTGTGGCCATAAATTCCTTCAGGTAGAAAGGTTCAAAATAAGCGGTGTCTTCAAACTTTTTCAATTGAAAAGCGTTTTCAGCGAAAGAGACCATGTCTGATGCCAACGGATGGATGTTTTCCAAAAATATTGCATTGCCGGAGGTAATCACCGTCCTGCATTTTGAAGCTCCATTGCCGAAAAAACAAACAAAGCCCCTATCTAAAAACGGTTGATATATTTCTTTCGTTATAATATCTGCATTTGTGCCTCTGACAACAGAAAGAGTGGCGTCAAAAATCGCCGCATATACTTCCATCCTTCGGGCGTCGAGCATTGCACAATACAAGCAGTCATCTCTTCCTAAACGGCTGATGGCCTGCAACGCCATCAAACGGAGGGTTGGAACAGCTATCAGCGGAACATCCCAACCCATACAAAGCCCTTTGGCCATGGACGTTCCGATACGAAGACCGGTATAAGAACCGGGGCCTCCACTAATAGCCACTGCTTCCGGATGATACTTTTTCTCTTTCAAAAACGCGATAGCCTCTTCAATATAACATCCAAGCAATGCAGCATGAGAAGGTCCTTCAAACGAAACCCGCTCAAAGACAACGATATTATCGTCTGATAAAGCAACCGAACAAATCGTTGTGGACGTTTCTATATGCAAAATACAGGACATAAATAATTAAGAATTAAAAATTAAGAATTAAGAATGAATGTAATCAATAGAAAAAATTCATTATTCAATTCTTCATTAATTTCGCGTAAAAGTAAAAAAGAATTGGGAATTACGAATTAATTTTCAATTTTCAATTTTCAATTTTCAATTAATATGTATTTTTGCACAAAAAAGCAACAAAAGAATGTTACAATCAATGACCGGATTCGGCAAAGCAACTGTCGAACTTTCTTCCAAAATAATTACAATAGAAATCAAATCGCTCAACAGTAAACAGTTGGATATATCGTCGCGCATTTCACCTGTATATCGGGAGAAAGAATTACAAATTCGCAACGTATTGCTGCAAGCGCTGGAGAGAGGTAAAATAGAGATTGTAGTAAATGTGGAAAGCGTTGATAAAGAGTCTTCAGCAAAAATAAATCTGCCCGTTTTCGAAAATTATTATACACAAATCAAGACCATATCTGAGAAGTTGAATATTCCCGTTCCAGGCGATTGGTTTCTGACGTTACTCCGTATGCCTGATGCGATTAAGGCTAATGTGGCCGAACCGGATGAGGTTGAATGGGAGGTAGTATTCTCCGCAATTCATGAAGCCATCCGGCAACTTAGCGACTTCAGGCAGCAGGAAGGTGCTCAACTTCAAATGTTTTTTGAACAAAAAATTGCCAATATTGCCGACTTGCTTGAGCAAATTGAACCTTTTGAAAATGAGCGCATCGTCAAGCTAAAAACCCGCATGACTGAAAATCTGAAAAAACTGCCTGAAGTCGAATGCGACGCCGGTCGCTTCGAACAGGAATTGTTTTTTTACATTGAGAAATTAGATATCAACGAGGAAAAGACACGTCTGCAAATTCATTTGCAATACTTTACGGATACCTTACACAATGAAAGCGGACAAGGTAAAAAACTTGGCTTTATCGCACAGGAGATAGGACGTGAAATCAACACTTTAGGTTCGAAATGCAACCACGTTGAAATACAAAAGATTGTTGTAAAAATGAAAGACGAACTGGAACAAATAAAGGAGCAGATTTTGAATGTGTTATAGGCCTCCTCCAACCCCTCCGAAAGAGGGGAGTTGAGAAAATAAAAATGAAAATAGAACATAGTAAATGATTGACGATATTAAAACGCCCCCTTATCGGGGGGGGCACGGGGGGCTTGTAATCATTTTTTCAGCGCCTTCGGGTTCGGGGAAAACCACAATTATTAATTATTTATTGGAACAAAACTTGCCACTTCAATTTGCGATATCAGCTACAAGCCGCGCACCGCGCGGTGACGAAAAAGATGGCGTAGAATATTATTTTTTAAGCCCTCGTGCATTCAAAGAGAAAATAATAAATGGCGAATTTGTTGAATATGAAGAGGTTTACAATGGCGTATTTTATGGGTCGCTGAAAGCGGAAGTGGAACGTATTCGCTTGTCAGGGTATCATGTAATTTTTGACGTGGACGTAGCAGGCGGATGTCGTATTAAAAAGTTTTACGGGAATAGGGCATTATCCATATTTGTTCAGCCTCCTTCCATAGAAGAGTTACGCACGCGACTCAATGCCAGAGGGACAGATGCTCCCGATATGATCGAACTCCGTTTGGCAAAAGCACAATACGAACTTGGATTTACGCCCAAATTCGATGTTGTTATTATCAACGATATCCTCGAAAAAGCGCAAGCTGAAGCCTATAAAGTTGTCCGGCAATTTATTCAATAATGGAAACCTCAAAATATTCCAAACGCTGTATTACATTCCTTCGACAAAAGGCTCATTTTGTAGAAACGGATAATGATCCGTCTCTACTATTGTATCAGTCACAAGGCTTGATTCCGGAATTTTTAGAAGTTTCCTCTTGTGAATTGCATTTAATCTTAAATCTTTAAATCTTTAAATTGTTATGAAGTCCATCGGTATCTTTTCAGGTTCATTCAATCCGGTACATATCGGACATTTAGCATTGGCCAACTGGCTTTGTGAATATGACGATCTGGCTGAAATCTGGTTTGTGGTTACCCCGCAAAACCCGCTTAAGCAAACGGGCGATTTGATGGATTACGACCTGCGTTTCAACATGGTAAAAGAAGCCATTGCCGGTTATGCCAAATTTAAAATAAGCGATATTGAATGTGCATTGCCATTGCCTTCGTACACAATTGATACGCTCCGCCATCTGAAAAAAATGTATCCGGATTGTCTTTTTCACCTGATCATCGGCGCCGACAGTTGGGAAAATATCGGCCAATGGAAAGAGGCGGAATCGTTGATACAGGAATTTCCTGTGCTGATATATCCGCGAAACAATTACAGATATAATGAACCGCTTCCTTCTCATATCCGGTTAGTGGATGCTCCACTAATAGATATTTCATCTTCATTTATTCGTTCTGCAATAAGTAAAGGAAAAGACGTGCGCTTCTTTTTGCCTGAAGCCGTACGCAGTTATGTCCGTTTTTTTAGTGTCAGCGCTTCTCAAAATCCCACACTCTAAATTCAGGTACACAGTTCATTAATTAATTTTCAATTTTCTTCTGATTTTAATTCAGGATTCAATTATTTATTCTACTTTTGCACTTCGTTTTCATGAAAAAGCGCAGAAAAAATGACAGAAAAAGAAGCAAAACAACAAGAAATTGATAAAAAATATTTACGTATGGCCGGAATCTGGGCTGAAAATTCTTATTGCAAACGCCGGAAAGTAGGCGCTTTGATTGTCAAAGATCAAATGATTATTTCCGATGGATACAACGGAACGCCTTCCGGATTTGAAAATGTATGCGAAGACGAGAATAATGTTACCAAACCTTATGTGATTCATGCTGAGGCCAATGCTATTACCAAAATAGCCGCTTCGTCCAATAGCAGCAAAGGGGCAACTATTTATATCACTTCGTCGCCCTGCATCGAATGTGCCAAATTAATCATCCAATCCGGAATCAGGCGTGTTGTGTTTTCCGACAACTATCGCATGCCCGAAGGTTCTGATTTATTAGTACGTGCAGGAATTCAAACAAATTTTATTGAAATAAACAATTAAGCAAAGATGAACAACAGCACAAAAAAATCCTTTTTTTCTCCTATTATAATAGCACTCTGTATATTAGCAGGTTTCTTCATCAGAGGTTATTATGATACTACGCACCAGATGCGTTTTTATTCGTCCGGCAACAAAATCAATGCAATCCTCGAAATCATTGACCGACAGTATGTAGATACGGTCAATATGAATCAGTTAATCGAAAAAACAGCTTATAACCTAATCAATGAACTAGACCCCCACTCCATACTGATCCCGGCTGAAGACTTGCAAACGGTCAACGAGCCGCTGGAAGGTTCTTTCAGCGGCATTGGGATGACATTTAATCTTATTTCCGATACAATACTTGTACTCGATGTCATACGTGGAAGCCCGGCCGAAAAGGCGGGAATATTGCCATTCGACCGTGTCATCACAATCAATGACTCTGTGTATGCCGGTAAAAAAATTCCTGACATGGAAATAAGAAATACAATCAGAGGGCCTAAAAGCACAAAAGTAAAATTAGGTATTCAACGGGATCGTGCTGCTGAGCTTATCTTTTTTGATGTGACGCGAGGCGATGTGCCAAGCCCTTCAATTGAAGTTTCATACGTAGTGAGCGAAGGGATTGGATATATAAAAGTAAATACCTTTGCACGAACTACATACAATGAATTTCTTACTGCTTTAGCTATGCTGAAAAGCGAAGGATGCGACAGTTTTATCATTGATTTAAGAGGAAACTCCGGCGGCTTAATGGAAATATCTATTCGTATGATAAACGAATTTTTACAGGCAAGAAGACCGATTGTGTATTCTGAGGGTAAAGCATTCAGACGAATAAATTACAGAGCTGACGGAACCGGTTCATGCCAGGATTCGCCACTTGTGGTTTTGGTGGACGAACAATCCGGATCGGCAAGTGAAATCTTTGCCGGGGCTATACAGGACAATGACCGTGGTGCAATTATCGGTCGCCGTTCGTATGGAAAAGGATTGGTACAAGCCCCATTTCCTTTGAAAGACGGCTCAGAAATACGTCTGACAGTGGCTCGTTACTATACGCCGTCAGGACGATGTATCCAGAAGAAATATGAAATGGGAAATGTAACAGATTACGAACAGGATTTATACAATCGCTATCTGCACGGCGAATATTTTCACGAAGACAGCATTAAAATGATTGACTCACTGGCTTATAATACTCTCGGAGGGCGCACTGTGTATGGCGGAGGCGGAATTATGCCCGATATTTTTATCCCCCGTGATGTGAACGAAAACCAAGGGGTGATAACCTATTTTCTGAATGTATATAATTCAGGTGTCCTGCTCCAATTTACATTAGAATATTCGGATAAAAACCGTGTAAAATTAAGCTCTTTCAGCACATTTCAAGAACTTTACGCCTTTTTGCAGAGACAACCTCTCCTTGAAAGATTTGTTGAATACGCGGAAAGTAAAGATATTCACAGACAACCCTCGATAATTGATCTTTCAAAAGAAATGATATTAAGTTCAATTCATTCCTTAATTGTACGCAACTTCTTCAATAATGATGGTTATTATCCTATCATTCAGAAAGATGATAAAACAATCCAACGTGCTGTTCAAGTGTTGAAAAATGGCGAGTGGAATCCGCTTCTTCAATTAAAAATTGAAAGTTGAATCCTGATCTTGATTCAGGAGAAAATGACAGACAATATAAAAGAAATAATAATTCTCTGTTTTCAATTATATCTCCATGGCCAAACTAAAAACCGTCTTTATCTGTTCCAATTGCGGGATTGATTCGCCCAAATGGATCGGGAAATGCCCCGAATGTGGCGAATGGAATACATATACAGAAGAAACGATTGCTAAAGAACCGCTTCAAAGTCGTTCAATCCCCGGTTTGGTCAAACCTGATGTCCGTCCCCGTTTGCTACGCGACATTACCATGCAGGAAGAGACGCGAATTGATATGAAAGATGACGAACTGAACCGGGTGCTGGGTGGAGGATTAGTAAAAGGGTCGTTGGTATTGATTGGTGGCGAACCGGGAATCGGCAAATCCACCTTAGTGCTTCAAACCGTACTTCGTCAACAAGCACTTCGCACTTTATATATATCGGGCGAAGAAAGCGCCCCACAGTTGAAAATGCGTGCAGACCGTTTGTCGGCCAAAGAAACGGAAAACTGTTATATCCTCTGCGAAACAAACCTTGAACAGATTTTTGTACAGGCACAGAAACTACAACCTGACCTGATGATTATTGATTCTATCCAGACTGTCTTTACCGAGTTAGCTGAATCGTCGCCGGGCAGTGTTTCGCAAGTGCGCGAATGTAGCGCTGCCATCCTGAAATATGCGAAAGAAACCGGTACGCCGGTCCTGTTAATCGGACATATCAACAAAGAAGGAAATATTGCCGGCCCGAAAGTGTTGGAACATATTGTGGATACGGTCCTTCAGTTTGAAGGCGACCGCCACTATATGTACCGGATCATGCGGAGCGTCAAGAATCGTTTCGGCAGCGCCTCCGAGTTAGGTATTTACGAAATGCGTGCCGATGGCTTGCGCGAAGTGGGCAACCCGTCCGAACTACTGCTGACACAAAACCATGAAGGCCTTAGCGGCGTAGCGATTGCTGCCGCCATTGAAGGAATCAGACCCTTTCTGATCGAAACACAGGCATTAGTCAGTTCGGCCGTGTATGGTACTCCTCAACGGAGCGCCACAGGGTTTGATCTGCGACGCATGAACATGTTGCTGGCTGTACTCGAAAAACGCGCCGGATTCAAATTAGCTCAGAAAGATGTATTTCTGAATATTGCCGGAGGGTTGAAAGTGAACGACCCCGCCATGGACTTGTCGGTGATCAGCGCTATCCTGTCTTCAAGCCTTGATATTGCGATTGACCGGAATACCTGTATGACCGGCGAAGTGGGGTTATCGGGCGAAATCCGCCCCGTCAACCGCATCGAACAACGGATTCAGGAAGCCGAAAAACTCGGTTTTTCACGTATCCTTATTCCTCAGATGAAAGGTCTCGAAAACATCAAAACCAATATTAAACTCCACTCTGTAAAAAAGGTTGATGAAGCCTTCAGACTGCTTTTTATGGTCTCTAAAAAAACTCCTTAATTCAACTTTCACAAATTTATTAAAAGCCTCTTCGCAAGGATTTCTTATATGAACTAAAATATTTGGTAAGTTCTGAAATAAAGTTTGTACTTTTGTTGCGAAACATTTAAAATTATGCATGTTCGTTTTTTTTATTCAATTTATATGCTCGTATGGTTGATTGTTGCGGGGCAGGCAGTCATGGCAAAGATGCCGGATGTCAAACAACAGCGGGAGCGCTATATCAGCGGACGCATTACCGATGCCGAAGATGGCAGTCCCATTCCTGCAGTAACTGTGTTTTTTACCAATACGACTGTCGGCACCACCACAGATACTGACGGAAATTACCGGCTTCAAATGCCGGGAACCGGTACTTACCAACTGACCATATCACATGTTGGATATCAAACTGTTGTAAAAGAAATTGAAACAGGAAGAGAAACTGTGGTAATTAATGCAACCCTGCAAATACAAGAATTGGATGAAGTGAGGGTTTCTGCCGGAATCCGGTTTCGTCAAAGGGATATCAGCCTTTTCTGGAGCAACATACTTGGAAAAGATCCATCTGCAAGGACAATCCGGGCAACAAATCCGGAATCAGTTTACTATTACTACAATCCAGATACAAAGATATTAAAAGTAATATGTCGCGAACCGCTGGAAATCATCAATTATGAAACCGGTTATCAAATTCAATACCTGCTCGAATATTTCACACACGATTACAATACTAATATCACCAACTGGGATTATAAAAGTGTTTTCACAGAACTTATACCCAATAATGACCGGCAGAAAAACAACTGGGAGAAAAAAAGGGAAGAAGTTTACCGCGTTTCCATTACAAAATTTATCAAATCGTTGTATCATAACACATTACAACAAGATGGTTTTATATTATTTTCCCCCCCAATAAAGACGTATTCGTTTTACAGAACACAGCGACCTTCGGTTAGCACTGACCCTGCGCCCGGAGTGGCTGATCCTTTTCGTCGTACCTCTCTTGAAAATCCGAATAACATTGTAAAAGATAATCCTGCCGACAACAGCAAAACATTGTATTTGGCTGACAATGATATTATTCTTATTAGTTATGGAAGGCCCGTAACAGATGGTGATGTTGAAAGCATTCCTGTGGCACTGAGTTCAGATGGGAGCCGGGCAAGTATAAGATGGGAATATGCAAACCCCGGCGTTTTTATTAATAACCTGAGTTCCGTTTAAGCCGATAAAAGAATCGTCTTCAAAGCCGGCCATAAAGCTACACACAAATCAGCAATTACTGATTTGC
>JGI24705J35276_12237449_pt1 | contig 11167 bp, 4 predicted proteins | sample TergutNt197P4_FD_35276 | JGI IMG/M metagenome (IMG submission 35276)
CGGTGTCCCAATTTGCTACTAGTGTGATTGGGCCATATGTGCCATAGTGAATTTCGTAAGCAGATTTATTAAGTTCTGAGTAACCTATACTATGTACTTTTACATCCCAACCTAAGAACTCAAAATAGTGGCCAGTACTAATATCGCCCCAGATTGGATCGTTAATTTCAATGGGAAATGCGTTGCGGTCACTGTATGAATATGTGTCTGGGTTATCGTAATTGTAAGGGTAATAGTCAATGTCTGGTAGTGAGCCTAGTATGTATGTTATGGGGTAGTCAATGGGGTCGTTGCTCCAGTTGGCTGTTAGTTTGATGTTGCCTGTTGTTTCTGTTGGAATTGTGTATGAGGCAGTGGGTGTAGCTAAATCAGGGATGTCTGTATTGTCGTATTCTGCGGTCCAGCCTAGGAATGCGTAGCCTAGTCGGGTTGGGTTGCGTATGGTGGGTATGTTATCTATTGTGTAGGTTTGGGGGTTTGCGGGTGTGGGTGGGATTGCTGGGAAAAAGGTATCGCCGTTTAGGTCGTATGTGATGGCGTAGGGTATGGCTTCCCATGTTGCGTCTAAGGTGACATCTCGTGTTGTGCCTACAGGGATTTTGTAATTCATTTGGTTGTTTTGTGTGGTTTGGCCATCGCTGTATACTATTGTCCAGCCTTTGAAGGTGTAACCTAATCTAGTTGGGTTGTTTATAGAAATTGGGAAATCGTTTTCTACGTTGTATGTAGTGGGGTTATTAGGGTCGTTGGTACCGCCATTTGGGTGGTAAATGATGTTGTAGTTGATAGGGGTCCAATGTGCGGTTAGGGTGATGTTGTCTGCTGTGCCTCGGGGGATTCTTTGGTAGTTTAGTGTTGGGGTGGTTATGTCTAGTTGTTGTTGGTTAGTGTTATAGTCTACAGTCCAGCCTATGAAGGTGTAGTAATCACGGGTTGGTTGCTTTATATCGCGTTGTGCGTCTGTGCTTATTATAGTGTAGGTTTCAGGGTTACCTGCTGCGTTGATGCCCCCGTTTAATTCGTAGGTGACATTGTAGGTGATAATGCTCCAGTTTGCAGTTAATCGGATATCGCCTTTTGTGCCATCAGTAATATTGTAAAAAATTACGGGCTCGGACACTGTAGAGGCATTGGTGAAGTAGTAGACTGTCCAACCGTCAAAGTCGTAACCTAATCTGGTTGGGTTAATTATTTCAATTTGTTGTCCATCTTGCATGTCTAGTACAGTGTAGGATGTTGGGTTTCCAGAGGGGTTAGTTGCTCCATTCAGAACATAAGTGATTTTGTATTCAACAGGAGTTATATTAATAGTTCCGGGTTTTAGATTTGTTATAACATTGTCACCCTCCCAAGTAAAGCGTCTGCCTTGCTGAGGAGAGTCATAAATGTTAATGCGGTTACTTTCAAGAGCTACATTACCACCACCAGATCCTATAGTAAGTTCTTCAGGTATGGTAAAGTACCAATATATGAGGTTTGGAGAGAAACCGCTGTTAGCTCCGGGTTTCATCCAAAAATGATAGATTTTGCCTCCGAGTGGATGTTGTTCAATAAAGTAACCCCAACGATAAAGACCTGTGGCAACCCCGGGTTCACGTACACCATCAAACTGGTAGTTACGACCAAGAATTGTAATGTCTTTAGCACCATTACCTGTAAATTTAATGTCTAAAGTAAAATCTAGATCATTGTCGGTTACTACTATGACGTTAAATCCATTGCCACTGTTATAACTAAAGTGGCCGCCGATAGCGTTTTCTATTGCTTCTTCCATTACCCAGTAGTATCTGTTTTCAGGATTGGGAGTAAATATGGCTCGGGTGCCATTGTCAGCAAGGTAATCATGGTTTGCTGACCATCCGGGATCCATTTGTAGTTGGAAGCTTACATCTTTGCTATAATTTATATCCTCTTCGGGGATGGTCCAAATTAGGTTATTGCCGTCTTTTACTAAGCCTTGTCCTATGGAGTCTTCAATTAGTCTGAGATCACCTATAGTATAGGTGAAGATAAAATTTGTGTTTTCTGACATTGGTCGTATGGTGACACCTGTTTCAGTTACATAGTTACGTATTGCAACATGCAGGGTTATTGTAAAGAGTCCATTCCCTTCATAGACTACGCTTTTGTCAGCCCATACTTGACCTGGCTCTAAGAGTGGGGAGGTACTTTGAAAGTTGGTAAAGTTTATCTCATACGTGTCAGGTATGGGTATTTCACCCTCACCTGTACCACCGCTTGAGAGTAGCAAAAAGGGCCCTATGCATAGAGACACTATTAAAACGACTATGAAGAGGGTTTTTGGAGAAAATATATGTTTAAAAGGTTTAGTAGAAGCAACAGGAGTATCTCTAAAAGTTTGCCAAGTTTGAGATAATTTTGTCATTGTCACATTACCAACACTAGACATACACTAATCACAACCACAACAAGTAACAAGAAATCTTATAAACTATACTTAAATACCATATATTCAATCTCATGTATAAATATACACACAAATAAATCCGCAACAAACAAAAGCAACATACATCCAACCCCAACCAACAATTTGGCAGTGTCCTAATATGGAATAGGTTTCATAGTTCAGTTGTGTTGTAGGTTATTTGTGAATAGGAGAGTATTTCAAAAGGGATTATGTACAAGGTTCCAAATTTCCTCTCGTGAGCCGTTAATATGAAAACGAGCAAACAAAAATATCGTTAAATCAATCATACACAAACTCCTCGAAACCACACAGGCCTTCCGACAAAACCGCCCACACCAATGCCTCTGCCTAAAATTATTACACTCAACACCATAGTCTCAGCCTTAGAACCGGTATTCAATAACAGAGTCTTTTGAGTAGTATGGTTGAGTGGGCTATCAGTATCATGTTTTCCTCAGATTTTGTCAGCATCTCATAATCCTTAGACAACCTTCTAAACCATGTCAACCAACTAAGAGTACGCTCCACACACCAACGTTAGGTAAAACACTTCAACCCTTAGGCACAATCTTCGCCGAAATATCACATTTACGCCCCAACGATGAAACAAAATCCACAAACATACCCCGAAACCCTCATCCCCACAAACCCCCAAAATAGAATATTTCTCCAAAGCAGACCGGAAAACACCACACCCTCAATAGAGTCATATATTGGCCGCTCCAACAACCACCTTTAAAATGTTACCCACAACATCAACAATTAGATGCCGTTTACGGCCTTTGATTTTTTCCACCATCAAACCCCCTTACGTCTGAAGTTGAAGCGATTTTTACACTTTGAGAATCAATAAGTGCGTAGCTTGGCTTTGGGTTTCGTTTTGCCTCTAACGCGTCAGTTGCACTAGTAGAGCGGCCATTTCTTTCCATAGACCACTCTTTACAGCTCGACGGTAAAATGAGTGTACAGTTTGACAGTTAGGATATTCTTTAGGCAACATACACCATCAGCAACCGGTTTTATTGAGGTATCGTACTGCGTTGACTATCTCGCGTTAGAGTGTTTTTACAAGTATTTGCCTTTTTTGCTTTAGTAAATATTGACCCAATTATGTCCCATTCTTTATCAGTTAAATAAACCACCATATCTCAGAATAGTTAATCACCACAAATCCTACACACCACTAGTTAAAAACTTATTGAATACAGGCCCTCAGTATACTCTTCGCCCCATATAAATGGTCAAGTTATTTATTTACAGTTTCTTAGGGTCATGGGAAAAAGTAGTTCCTTAGCGGTCGCTTCTGTTTTGTTGTTCTGTTGGGTCACCTTTAGTATTTAGTGTATAGTAGAATACAATCAGGTTTATATTTGGGTCCTCTTTTAGAGTCAAAGATGCCACCCCATTGCCCACTATGCTATAGCCGGCAATGTTTGGTGCATGTTCAGTTACGCTAAGACCAATAGTGCCAAATACAGAGGCCTTACTTGCAGCGATTGGATTTTGGGTGCCCTGTAAATAATACTGCACTGCATAGCTAACAATTTGGTTTTTGTTGTCTTTGTGTTTGAAGATAAGGGCTATAGCGATTAACTCTACTATAAAGATGATAATGTTTACGATTGTCCAGATGTCTACCAAGGCCATGGGTCGAGACATATCCTCAGTTAGCAGAAACACCACAATGCCGGCGATGCCCAGGATAACACTTAGCAAAAACCAGAAAAACCGACATTGTTTCTGTTTTTTCTTCTCTGCCGCATTTTCTGGGTTTTTTTGGTTTTGTTTTGCGACATATTGCGTTTTTGTACCTTTGGTTTGTTCTTGGTTTTGTTGTTTTTTCTGTTTTTGATTACGCTGTAACAGTACATATATTGTTAGTATGATTGCCAATATGACTCCCGCTACGCTCAATATTAGATTTACAAGCGCCCAAATCGGTGCCTCAGTCTCACCGCCAGGCGAAGGCGAGGGACTTGGAGAAGGCAACACACTAGGCGAAGGCGAGGGACTTGGAGAAGGCAACACACTAGGCGAAGGCGACTTACTAGGAGATGGTGACTTGCTAGGATAGGGAGTAGGTGTAGTTCCACCACTGCCATAATTTTGGGTGTAGTAGAAGGTTAAGGTGTTATCGGTTGCATTTAGGGCAACAGTCAGGGTTGTGGGTACAACCGCAACATAACCTGTGATGGTAATAGCATATTCAGTTACTGTACTGCCCATAGTTTGACCGGTTACAATTTTACTTGGAGACAGAGCAGTGTTAGTATTTTGTAGATAGTAGTGAACGGTATATTGGATATCGGTATTTGGAGTGTAATAGAAAATGAATGTGGTATCGGTTGCATTTAGGGCAACAGTCAGGGTTGTGGGTACAACCGCAACATAACCTGCAATAGGGATAGCTGATTCAGTTACTGTAGCACCTATAGGTTGATTGAGTATGGTTTTACTTGGAGATAAAGATGTTGTGGTGTTTTGCATATAATAGTACACAATATATTGGATAGTGGGATTTGGGGTGTAGTAAAAGGTAAAGGTGTTATCGGTGATGTTTAAGGTGGCAGATATGGTTGTAGGTGCAACAGCCGTGTAACCGGGAATAGTGATAGCAACTTCAGTTATTTGAGTCTCTAGGGTTTGACCGGTCACAATTTTACTTGGAGCCAAAGAAGTAACGGTGTTTTGGAGGCAGTAGTTTACGGTGTATTGGATGTTGGTATTTGGGGTGTAGTAGAATATGAAGTTGTTGTCGGTATCGTTTAGAGTGGCAGTTATGGTTGTGGGTGCAACAACCGTGTAACCTGCAATGGTAACAGCAGACTCAGTTACGGTGGTACCCATAGTTTGATCTATTATTGTTTTACTTGTGGCCAAAGGAATTCTTGAACCCAGCAAATAATAATGCACCCGATAAGAAACTTGAGACTTAGACCAAGTGGCAGTTAACTTATAATCGCCTGTTGATCCAACAGCAATACTATAATTAGTCGCTGGACCAAAAACATCTGTATCATTCTTAATCATCCAACCTTGAAAGTCATATCCAGTTTTAGTTGGATCAACTATGAGACAGGGGAGATCTGTTTCATCATACGCCAACGGATTCTTGTCATCATTAACACCGCCGTTTAGCTCATATTCGATAGTGTACTTATCATCAAGTGTCAAATATCGAAACTCAACATCCAAAATACCTTCAACAGGCATTGTCCGCAAACTCATATAATACCCACCATCAGGATATGTTACCAGATCCTCATTGTTGAAAATATTTGCGTTTCCAGACCGGTAACGACCCAGTCCCTGTTTAGTGGTTAGATCGGGTTCGAGTTGTAGAGGGTAGGCTAGAGTGATTGTGGTGTAGAGCTTTGCATAAAAGACTCCGCCTGTGATAATGTTTAGTTTTCCAGAGTTTAGTCCGGTGCAACTGATTGCGCTCCAACCACCAATGATCATTCCACCGCTGATTTTGTCGATAGTACCTGCATTAGCAATACCACTCATAGAGTTTGAGGTGGTGGATATGGTTCCACCTCTGATTTCATTAATGTTGCCGTTCACATAATTGTATATGCCATAGGATGATGTTGTGCCGCTTATTTTCGCATTTCCGCCGATTTTGTCGATAGTACCTGCATTTAGCATACCTTGGCTTCCGGTGAGGGCTCCACCCGAAATCTCTCCAATGGTGCTACCGCGGTCGTTTTGTATGGCAACTGTACCTTCAAAAGTTCCCCCAGTTATACTATTTAAGTAACAATAACCCCAATCCGCAACAAGCAATATACCAAAATTAGTACCTTTAACATATCCACCCGAGATTGTATCAATCCCCGTTCCTTGAAAACCTTCACTTTCCCAACCATTTTCAACCCAAATCGCAGCATTACGATCATTATTGGCTACGGTGCCAGTGCGGTGTACAACAAAATCGCCGTTACTAATTTCGCCAACCTTACCTCCGCGGATCAAGACCAAAGCGCTGTTACAAGCAGCCTCAAAATAACCACCAGAGATTTTGCCTATTTGGGCATCGTTTTGTACAAAAATAGCATGACCATGAAGGGTGACGGCTATATCTGTTTGATAAAAGGACCCGCCGGATATCAAATCAATTTTTGTACCGGTGTCAGTCAAGTGAACAGCGTCGATTTTTCCTTTAAAAATACCGCCGCTGATTGCACTTAGTTGCGCTCCCTTTTCCATGCTTAAAGCGATATCGCTTCCTTCTATACTTCCACCGCTTATAACGCCATTAGCGTTTGGGCCACTTAAAAACAGGGCGGTAGAACCACGACTTACTGCAGGAGCAAATCCTATCTTAGCACCGATAGAATCAGTAATATCACGTGCTACAGAACCAAGACTTATTATAAAATCGTTTCTTACTATAGAACTATCGCTATCATCAAAGCCTTCAATAACATCAACTATACGGTTGACGGGGCTGTCATCTCTTGGCAATCTTGCAGAGCCGGGATTTTTTAATGTGATACCATTCTTTACGTAAATTGTTCCGTCTGTAACATCCACAGAGCCCAATATCGTAAGAATATTTGAATTAGTAACATCTCCTAAAGTAAGACAACCGCCAGTCCGTACTCTAATATAGTACCCACTAGAAAATGTAACAGTATGTGTCCCCTCAGCACCGACTATTGTTACATCTGAGGTAATAAAAACGTCGGTTGTCTCAGTTACATCACCAATTACTTCAAGAACGTATGCCTTCAGACCTGCTCTATTTGCCGCATCAATCGCATCCTCCAATGTGTCAAACAAATCACCCGTCTTCTGTAGTCTCACAGGATGCTCCACAGGAGGAGAAGTAATAGATTTTTCCCATGGGGCGGAATATGAATAACCGTTATACTCAAAACAGATTAGGGAAATTATCCCATAAGTGTCCCAACTTACACAACTAAGGTCACCACCCTCTATACGAGACAGACCCGTAGTGGAACCATGATAACTAGATGGAACAGTAAGCGTATCCACCTCTACAATAATACCGTAAGATGTATACCAAATTTCAAAATCGCCGAAGCAGGTACCCGTATAATAAGCTCCTAAACCCCAACCGATACTGATAACAGTATTTACATCTATAGCGCCGTTAGCTGAAACAGTACCGCCTGTTACAGCTACAGTGCCATCATAATCGATTCGGATACCATAACAAGCGATTCCATCGACTCCATTGGCTAAAACTTCGCCGCCAGTCACAATTACGTTACCCCAGTCGAGAAAAATAGTTGAAGTGTTCCTTTTGGCGGAAACCTTGCCGCCAGTCACCGTTACATCACCGTCATGGACCATAATAGCTGAACAGACCCAATTATCATTGATTTCTGTTCTCAAAGCTGACACCTCACCGTCGGACACCAATACATTACCGGTATCGACACGAATAGCCGCAAACCATTGACTAACATGATTATGTGTAGTTAAAAGTACCTTGCCACCGGACACGATAACATTGCCGGTATCGACTGTGATAGCGTCTTCACCAGTGACGTCAATTACCCCACCTGTAGCTACTTCAAAGGTTCCACCGCCATCTATATGGAATGATAGACCTTTGGAGTTGGCTTTCCATATTACTGTTATACCATCGGGAATATTTAATGTGATTATTGCGTTTTCATTATCCTTGTTTCCAGTTACGGTGATGGTATCGCCGGATGAGACATCAATTATAGCGCCTTGGATGTTGTCCTGAATACTGGCAACAGCCATGGAAGTTGTGAGGATGATAGGTGTGTCGGTTTCAGATGCCTGGATTGATAAAACTGATATAAGGGTTAACAACAGGCTAATTGTAATTAATAAGGTGAATGATTTTTTTAAATTTAATTTCAAACTATATTCCCAGCTAAATTTCTTAATAAAGAAGACAGGATAACAACTAAATAATGTTTTTGATAACATGATAAGGCTGTTCTATCTTTTAAATGGATCACACTTTGTTTTTGAGGTATATTTCTGCAGGCGTTAAATATTTTATCCCTTCATGAGCCTAACAAAATTGTAATACCTAATGAAACTCCAATGTTCTTTGAAAAAATGCGATTCCACCTGGTAGGCTTTATGAAATGCTTCGATTTTACCGCAGGTAGTGGGTCTGCGCACACTAGCCGTAATGTGTTCAATACCCAGAGATATGCAGTGAGCTCTAAACGCAGAAATCGACCCCGCGGGCAGGTTTAAACTGGGTGCCTTGATCAGTTAAAATCTGACGTGGAATCCCATACTTTCTAACCGCCCGATCAAGCAACAACACAGCATTCTCACCCGTAGGACTCCAAATCTTTATCGACCCTGTGATGAAGCGGGAATGATCATCCTGATAACTTATCATCCAAAAATCATCATCGCACAATTTGAAATCGGCCTGCCACAAACTATTACAATGCTCCCGCTCAAAACGCTTGGTTCCCCAGCTGGTCTTTCTAGGTTTGGTTAGGGGGTTGTTTAGGCCTGCTTGACAGATAATTTTGTAGGCCTGATTATTATCTACCTCAAAACCTCTATGAGAAAGATAACCCGCGATCTTTTTTGGACCCCACTCATATCTGGTTCGCAGCTTGATGATTTTAGTCGTTAGACTGGTCTTTATTTGCGGTCCAAAGGGACGACCTTTGGGTTTTTCCTGTAACCCACTCCACCCAAGCGGTTGGCAACGGTTCCACCAACGATAAAAACGTCTTCCTATCAACCCGTGCTTGAACACATATATCCATAACAGCAATCCCCTCTATCCGCTTCTTAACCATCCACACTTTGAGTTTTTCCCAATCTCCATCCAACAAGACCCACACGCCTAACTTTGAAAAAATGTGGCCCATTTAAAAGATAGAACAGACCGTGAGACAATCATGAAAACGGTTATCCGTAACTGTAAAAAGAGTTTATGAAAGACACGAGCCAATAGTTTGTGTTGCTGGTTAGTCCGATTGTTTCTTGGTCAATTCGACCGTTAAAAAGACTGGGCTAAACCTGAGCTGCTAAACAACTGGGCAAATCGCCCGAATGAGAGAATGCAGCCTGAAACCAGCAGGACGATGAGAAAGAAAGATGATGAGATATGTCGGAGTAGACGTAGGCAAAACTAGATGCCGAGCCGCACTCATGAACAAACAAGGCACCATAGAACAAGAATTTTTCTTCGAAAACAACCCCCAAGGAATCGAGCACCTAACCACACTACTAACTAGTGATGATCAAGTGGTTATGGAATCAGTGCGCCCAGATAGGGTTCAGTGTGAAGCAATGTAGGTACTGCCTCGAAAGATAACTCGAGAAACAATCTGACCAACCGAAGAGGTGAAAACCAAAACGGGAAAGAAGCATGTCAGAAAAGCGGTAAGTCGTCTAAAGGCAAAAGGACGCGACTGAACCGCAATGTTAAGTGGGTACAAGGTTCAAGTTGAGTCTACCAAATGCAAGTTTCCAATTTCCACCTATGACTGGACGATGGAAAATTGCCTGAAACCATCGGCACAAGAACAACAAAAGAGTCGATTCCTCTAGTTGGTTATCAAAAAAAACTCGTGCAATCTGTAAGAGAACTTATGGCAACGAAACAAAAGCAGAACCCAAAACCCACACACCTACACACAGAACTAACTGGGGATACCCTAAAGGAGAACGCCAAAAAAGGCTATAGTCAAAGGACTTGAAAATCTCCCAGTCGGGTACGGAGCGCTCATAGTAGTCTGAGAGGGATAATGACTCTTACATGGCAAAGGGGCGCAGTTGTTGCGAACTAGAATCAAAATTGATTAGGGAGGAAAACCTCAAACGAAACCAACAATGGAGATTTTAGAAAGAATCAATAAAAACTCTAACAAAAATAAAGAAGAAACCTTCACAAGACTCTACCGATACCTACTAAGACCAGACATATACTATGTTGCTTACAAAAACCTCTATGCAAACAATGGAGCCTCCACAAAAGGCATAGACAACGACACCGCTGATGGATTTAGCGAAACCAAAATCACAGAAATCATAACTGCACTAAAAAATGAAACCTACCAACCCAAAGCAGTACGACGAATATACATCGAAAAAACAAACAGCAAAAAGAAACGACCTCTGGGCATACCAACATTTACCGATAAAATAGTGCAAGAAGCTCTACGCATGATACTAGAAGCTGTGTATGAACCTGTCTTTTTTGACTGCTCACATGGCTTTAGACCAAACAAAAGTTGCCATACTGCTCTAAAAACAATACAACACGGATTCAATGGCTCAAGATGGTTCATAGAAGGCGACATAAAATCATGCTTTGACAGTTTCAACCACGAAACACTCATAATTTTAGTCGTACAAAAAATCAAAGATGCACGAATAATTAAACTGCTCTACAAATTTCTTAAAGCAGGCTATATGCAAGACTGGCAATATCACAAAACATACAGTGGAACGCCTCAAGGTGGCATAATTTCGCCCTTATTAGCCAACATTTACTTACATCAACTCGATAATTACATATCAAAGACATTAATACCAAAATTCAATCATCCTGCTGAACGCAAATTCACACAACAATACAGTACCATCCGAAATCAATTACACAAAATAAAACGCTATATAAAAAAATCAAGTGGTACAGAACGACAAAACTATATCAAAGAATACAAACAAACCCGTGCGATGCTACTTAAAACGCCTAGTAAATCTCAAACGGATAAGAAGATTAAGTACGTGCGTTTTGCTGACGAT
>JGI24705J35276_12237448_pt1 | contig 11164 bp, 5 predicted proteins | sample TergutNt197P4_FD_35276 | JGI IMG/M metagenome (IMG submission 35276)
GCCGCGGCTGACCGGCAAGGGCGCGGGCGAGCGCCGTCCGCTGCTGTTCGCCGCCTGACATCTCTCCCGGACGATGCGCAGAGCGTTCTGAAAGACCGGCTTCGTTCAGCAGCTCTTTCGCCGCGGCGGCGGCTTCCAATGGCGGAACGCCGCGCAGCAAAAGCGGCATCATCACGTTTTCCAGCGCGGAAAATTCCGGCAGTAAATGATGGAACTGAAAAAGAAAGCCTATCGTTTTATTCCGAAAAGCGGCAAGCTCCACAGCGCTTAAATCCGCTATTTCCCGTCCAAGAATCCGTATCGAACCCGAATCCTGCCTGTCCATGCCGCCGATAATGTGCAGAAGCGTACTCTTGCCCGAGCCGGATACGCCAGTGATTCCTATCATTTCTCCCTCGTCCGCTTCCAGCGAAAGACCGGACAAAATTTCCAGCCGCCCGTCTCCGGACGGGTAACTTTTTTTCAGGTCGTTTATCTCAATCAGTCTACTCATAACGCAGAGTCTCAACGGGATCAAGTTTTGCCGCTCCGCGCGACGGATAAATCGTAGCCAGATAACTTATAAGAATCGCCGTCGCGGAAATCAGCAGCACGTCGCCTGCGCGCACATGAAACGGAATGTACGGAATACTGTAAACATCCGCCGCAATCTTGATGATTCTGTAGTGGTTTAAAAACCAGCTTATCCCGACGCCCAGGATATCGCCGATGACGGTTCCCGTTATTCCAAGAATCAGCCCCTGGTAAATGAAAACGCGCCGGATTGTCACCGCCGTCGCGCCCATGGCCATGAAAATTGCAATGGAACCCTGTTTTTCAAGCACCATCATTATGAGCGTTGTCAAAATGTTAAGCGACGCAATAAAAACGATAAGTCCAATTGTGATGAAAAGCGCGATCTTTTCAAATTTGAGCGCGGAGAAGAGCGTCCCGTTGAGTTCTATCCAGGTGGTTGTAGCAAATTCCGGCCCGGCTTTTTTGCTCAACGCGCCGGCAACCTCGCCGGCGCGGTCAAGATTGTTTATACTGAACTGCAAAAGCAGCGCGGAGTTTTCCGGAAATGAAAAAACGCGGCGCGCGGTTTCGATGTTGACGTAAGCCCAGTTAGAATCAATATCCCAGAGGCCGGATTCAAAAACGCCAGCAACCCGGACTGTTTTTTCAGAAATTGTCATACCGAGCGGCGTCAGCCTTCCCATCGGATTAAGAATTTTAATCGTATCGCCAGTAGCGACGCCAAGCGTCCGCGCCATTTCCTTTCCAATAAGGATATTTTCGAGCGACGGCGGCTCGTAATCTTCTTCGTCTTCATAATCGGCAAATTCTTCTTCCAGGGATGCAAGCGTCAGGACAGGCCGGTGCGGGATATCAAGCGCATACGGATGTTCGCTGAAAATACGGGAGAAAAAATTTGAGACATCCGCTTCCCGTTCCGGATATACGCCCTTGAGCGCCGCTCCCTGGTTGGAGCTTGAACTTGAGAGAATTATCTGTTTGAGAATGGCGGGAGCGCTCGCGGCAACGAGTGGATCTCCGGATATTTTTTCTATCAGCGCGTCGGGATCGCGTATAGGTTCCATATCGGCGCGGAAAAGATTAACCGCCGGCGTCGCTCCCAGAATTTTGGCCTGCACGTCTTCCCTGAATCCGGTCGAAAGCGACAGTGCGATCACAAGAGCCATGACGCCCGCGGCGATTCCCGCGACGGCGAGTATGGATATGACGGAAACCATCGTCCGCTTGCGTTTTTCGCGCAAATAGCGTAACGCCACGAAAAGTTCAAATTTCATATTTTATAATGTTGAGCATCCAAAGTACGACAGTTCGTCAATGATCCGCGCGAAATCCGCTTCATCCGCGTATTTGCGAAGCCTGGCGACAATCTCGCCGTTCGACTCATATTCATACAGTTCAAGCTCCGCCATAACCGCGTTCGTTTCGTCCATATCATATTTAATACAGGCGGCAAACAGCTTTGTAAGCGTCTCTCTGTCCGGCGTGGCCATTTTTTTCTTCGGGTTTTTATCGCCGATTTTCTCGAGTATTTCATCAAGGTCTGCAATCAGCTTTTCAATATTTTTTACGAAGTCCGGATTGTTATTGCCGATAAAGTCAAAATCGCCTGCATTTGCGGCTATTTCGAGCGCCTCGGCTTTTTCTCCGGCCGTTTTCGCAAAAATGCCGCGGCACGACCCTTTTATCCCATGCACGGAGATGGCGTAATCGTTCAGATTTTCCCTTTTCACGAGTTTCACTTTTTCAAGCAGAGGTTTGGTATTAACAGCGAAAGAACGAAGTATTCCCAAATATACTTCCATGTCGCCGCCAAAGCGTTTCAGACCTTTTTTGATATTAATGTCGTAATATAGTTTTTCAAACAATCGCCGGTCAAATCCTTCCTGTCTGTCGCGTACCGAACGTATTTCATTCCTGGTATCTATCTCGGGGATGTCGTCTCCTTCCATATCGAGCCGCCTGTCAAGGTACAGTTTTTCCCGCTCTTTATCCCGTACCCAACGACGGATAACAGCGTCAAGGCGGGATATTTCAATAGGTTTGGATATGAAATCCTGGAATCCTTTGTCTAAAAACATTTCCTCGTTTCCCGCGACGGCGTTGGCGGTAAGAGCGATGATTGGAACCGTCTTTGCGTATTCCGTGCCTATTTCCCGAATAAGCCGCGTCGCTTCTATACCGTCCATGCCGGGCATCATGTGATCCATAAAAACGGCGCTATAGCGCACTTTTTCATCGCGAATGGCGTCTATTGCCTGTTTTCCGCCTGTCATGCAGTCGATTTGCATTCCATACGGCTTCATTAAGCCTTTTGCGACGTCCAGGTTTGTTCCCACATCGTCCACCACCAATACCCGCGCATATGGCAAGTTTATTCGAACCAGCTTGGCATTCTGCTTGCGTTTTTGCCCATAATAGTGGAAGTTTTTAAGATTATTTACAATTTCCTGACCTATAATCGAATCGTTTACACATTTCTGTGGAATACTGACGGTAAAAACACTGCCCTTACCGTATTCGCTCGATACGGTAATCGTACCCTTCATTAACTCGACCATTCTTTTTGTGATGGAAAGCCCCAGACCTGTTCCCATAATCCTGCGGTTAGCCTGTGTATCCATTTGTGAATAATCTTCGAAAATGCTTTCCAGATATTCAGGTTGTATGCCTATGCCGGTGTCTCTCACATACGCGGTCAACCAAACCGTCCTGTTTTCGTCTCCCTTGTCGCCTTCATTACTGACGCAACATAAGCCCAATTCGATGGTTCCCTCCTTTGTGTATTTGAAAGCGTTGGACAAAAGATTGTTTAGTACCTGTTTAATACGGAGTTCATCGCCAAATAATTGCGCCGGCATATTCCCGTCCATATCCAGAACGAACTCTATCGGCTTTTCCCCTTTATGCATGATGCTTTGCGTTATGGTGTCGTTGAGCAGACTGGGTATATTGTATTGGGCGGGCACAATTTCGAATTTCCCGGACTCTATTTTTGAAATATCCAGGATGTCGTTAACCGTACTTAGCAGAGTCATTCCGGCGTCATTTATCTTCTCCAGACTTGTTAAACTCTCATCATCCAATCTATCGTTTTCAATCTCTAAATCGGTAAGGCCGATAATGGCGTTAAGGGGCGTGCGCATTTCATGGCTCATATTGGCCAGAAAACTGCTTTTTGCGTCGTTGGCTCTTGTGGCGTCATTTAGCGCCGCCTCCAATTTTATCGAGGAGTCGCGGATATCCGACAGCATTTCGTTGCGGAGAATGGCATTGGCGATTAACAGACCGCCGGAACGCAATATGGATTGTTCGCTTTCAGTAAATAACCTTTCTTCATGACAATTGTCATAGCCGACAAAACCCCAGAATTGATCCTGAACAAACACCGGCGCGACAAAGATGGCAAGTATGCTCTGCGGCGACAACTGCGCCTGCAGTTCCGGCTGCATATCGAAGACCAGTCCGTTAATGCAGTTTCCCTGTGACAGTGTTTCTTCCCAGCCGGGCGCCATTTCGCTGTATGATATATCTATCGTATAAACGGTATCCTGTTGCGGTTCCGCGCCGCCGGACCATTCGTACAATTGAGTACAGTAAAGTTGACCATTCACGGTGTGGTTTTTCCATATATAAACGCGATCAACATCCACAGCTTCCGCCAGCATGCCCATACAATGGTACAAATCCGCCGCAAAGTCATCATTTTCAGATCGGAGCAGTATGCCTGCCGCTTCGTTTACCGTGCTGAGCAGATTGGCATTTCGCTCGATTTCGCCCGTCATTCTCTTTTGCTCTCGCATGTCGCGCACATACCCGGCAACGGCAAAATCGTAGTCGTACGCAACGCGCACAAGCGTGGTTTCCGTCGGCAACAGCGTGCCGTCTTTCGTTATGTGCAGCCATTCAAAGACGCATTTGCCTTCGTCAAACGCTTGTTTAATATATTTTTCAGCCGCTTTGGCGGAAAGTTGCCCATCCGGCTGGTATTCCGGTGAAAAGTTAAAGAAATGATCAAGAAATTCCTGCCTGTCGTTAAGTTGAAACAGTCGGAGCGTCCCTTCGTTGCATTTGAAAAAATTCATATTTTTATCTATTAAGCAACCGGAAAGAGGCATTGTGTCAAGAAAAAGCATTGTAAGTTCATGCTCCCCGCGTATTTTTTCCGCCTGCGCATGAATAATTTGAAACGGTTTTATAACAATTCCGGAAACAATTGCAGAAAAGAAAATGCATATGGCTAGGAAAAGCAGGGCGGGAAATAACAGTCCGTTATGAATGTTTATTAATGGGTTAAAAAGAAAACTTACCGCTGTAAAGACGAAAATGATTACCATGATTATCAGCGTGGCCTTTATTCGCATTGATGTCATATTCACCTCGGAGTGGTTTTCTTTGTACCTAACATGCGTTGCCAGTGTTGTCTTGATAATTCCGAAAGAAACGCTGATTAATTGCCTGTGTGGGCGAATCGCTGCTTTGCGCGGCGCTCGAAAACGCGACATATTTCTATATGCCTCGGTTCCTGCGCTCCGTGCGTCTTACGCTTCATCCTGCGCAGACAATTACTCAGCATTTCCCTGATGAAGGATAAACGTAAAAGTTATATCTTATCAGAAGAAGTTCACTGCCGTGATTCAATTAACCTGTCCACGGCCTTTACAATCTCATCAAATTCGCTATGCAGAAGATTCCCGGCGATTTCGTCCAGAAGTTCCGCAGTCGGCTGCGACCAGGTTTTATCCTTTATGCTCGCCATCGCGCTTCTGGCCGCTTTTTTGTCGTATGCAACGCCGGCTTCTTTCAACGCCAGCAATTTTTCCAGAAGATACGCATTGTCGTCTTCCACCGTTTCGCCGCCGGTTTCTTCATTCTTTGGCGTAAGTTCCTCAATCAATGCCCGTAGCGAGTCAAGAAACGCTGGGGTTTTTGCCGACATGACATCGGTATTATTTTCCCGCCCCGCCTGTTCCAATTCGCGCGCGTTGTCTGAAAGCTCCATCCGGCCGATATTCGCCAGCGCGCTTTTCATACCATGAACATTGATTATATACGTCCGCGTGTCTTCCTCGCCAAAGCCGTCTGGCCTGGCTATAATTTCATCCAATAACGCCAGGGCTTTTATCGCGTCCCGCGCGAAGATTTTGGCAAACCCGGTGTCAATAGCCGGATGAACATGCTGAGACGACAGCTCTTTTCCGGCGGCTTGCTTTCTCGCATCGTCCGCCTGCCGCCGCGCGTCCTCGATAACTTTCGGCGACTGCCTGTCGCGGATAAATTTATTCAGCATGTTATTCAACTGACGAATATCAATCGGCTTGGAAATAAAATCGTTAAAACCATTGTGCAGGAATATTTCGGACTGCCCTACAACGGCATTCGCCGTCAGCGCTACAATGATTCCCTGATACCCAATCTCCCTGATAATCTTCGTCGCTTCAATGCCGTCCATTTTCGGCATCATATGATCCATGAACACGATGTCATAAACATTGCCGCCCCTGATTTTATCAATCGCGGCGAACCCGCTGTCGGCAGAATCAATCCGCAATCCATACGGCGTAAGCAGACCCCTGGCAACGTAAATATTCGTTTCAACATCATCCACGATTAATACTCTGCCATAGGGCATCGGTTCTCTGGAAATCCGCACTTTGTTCAGATATTCATTACTACCCGCCTGGAAATGTTGCAGATTTTCGGCCAATTCCTTACCCAGCGGGCCGGCGCGCTTATCGCCCTGCGGGATACGCACGGTGAAAACCGATCCTTTTCCTGGTTCGCTCTCCACTAAAATTTCGCCGTTCATCATACGCACGAGGTTACGGGTTATGCTCATACCAAGGCCCGTACCCTCTGTTGTGCGATTGGCATCCACGTTGAATCGGGAATATTCGTCAAACAATTTGTTAACCTGATCTCCGGTCATCCCCTGCCCGGTATCTTTCACCGTAATAATGATGGTCGCTTTATTTTCTTCGGCGCCGCCAGTTTCAGCTGATACCGTCAGCGTAACCTCGCCTTCCGCAGTGTATTTGAACGCGTTGGAGAGAATGTTGTTTAATATCTGTTTTACCCGCAACTCGTCGCCCACAAGTATCGACGGAACGTTTTCATCCACAAAAAGTTCGAAATGAATGGGCTTACTGCCGATGCGCATCATGTTTACCTGCGCGGTATCGTTTATCAGGCTGGCGAACCTGTAATCGGTAATTACAAGTTCCAGCTTGCCCGCCTCTATTTTAGAAAGGTCAAGGATATCGTTGATAATGCCCAGCAGCAGAGTGCCTGAATTAAAAATCTTGCCAAGCGCTTCCTTTAAGTCCGGTTCAAGCGAATCATTTTGCAGTTGTATTTCCGTAATGCCCAATATCGCGTTCATCGGCGTACGGATCTCGTGACTCATGTTGCTAAGGAAAGCGCTTTTCGCGTGAGAAGCTATGTTGGCCGCCTCAATTCGTTTATTAAGCGTATCTATCATCGTCTTCAGCGCTGCAGCCAGTTTTTTACCTTCGCCCTGGCTCCTGACATCAAGGGCGTCCTGTAACCTGGCGCGCTTTTCAGACGAATGTTCGTAATCGCCGCTGGAAATTATGACCGACGCTTCAACCAGTTTCTCAATGGGATGCGCGATGCTTCGGGCGAGTATAAGCAGGGCGGCTAGGGTGACAACAAATACGATGCCGGCAATGAGCATGATGCTGGACAACAATTTATATGACGATTCCAGCATCTCGCTTTGTTCGAAAACAACGGCGATTTTCCAGTTTATCTTGTCAATAGATAGGATGACGATGTACTCGTTCAGACCGCTTGTTCCAACGCCATATATTACGCCGTCGGGGGACGCCGCCATGCGTTTAAGCAATTCGGGATAGTCTTCCGGCTCCATAGTCAGGTATTCCGGATGATGCCCGTTCGAGATAATCCGCCCGTTCTGGTCAAATACGATAAGATAGCCGGTTTTTAGAACATGTCGTTCGGACAGGTCGCTGGTCAAAATGTCAAGGCTGTAGTCAACGCCTAAAAGTCCAAGCGGCGAGCCTTGCAGGTCATAGGTTTTCACCATTATGCTGCATACCATGCCTCCGCCGGTGGTCAGGTATGGCGTCGTTACAGTAACGTCCTGAACGCTTTGCATGGCTTCTTTGTACCAGGAGCGCAGGCGCGGGTCGTAGCCCGCCGTCTTTATATGTCCTTCCGGCGCCTGGGCGTATTGTCCGTCCATATTGGCCATGAATACCAGACCGTAATTTTCGTTGGAATTTGACACGCGTATAAATTCATCATAAATGAGCCGCTCGTGTGGCGGATGGTTGGCATAGTACAGCGTAGTGGTTTCCGTGGTGTTCAGGTAGCTTGTCAGTTTTCCCCGCGATTCGCGCACAATGTCAAGTCCTGCCAGGTATTGAACGCTCATTTCTCCCGGACTAAGGAAGGTTAAAATACGTTCTCCAACCCGTTGAGCCTGTGAAAGCGCCATAGCGTGGAAGGATTCTACAGAAGCGCGTTTGGCCGAAGAGAACACCATGAAAGAAATGGCGCCGAAAGCCAGTATTAGACAGGCTGAAATAGTCAAAACAAGACGTATACGTATGGACATATTTTACCAGCGTAATGTGTCTGAAAATGCCGTATGAAGATATCAAATATCGGACAAAAACGCAAAAATTACATTTCTTAATAGAAATATTCAGGGCTTTACAGCTCTGATGAAAGCACTTACGAATTTGCCTTCGATTTGCGCGCGGAGAGACTCGCAGTCCCATCCTTTATTTTCCAGCGTCCGCAGCAGGTCTTCGGCGCGATATACGCGCGTCGGTTCTATGTCAATTTTTATAAAACCCGCCGCAGCCAGCTTTTCACGGTATTCTGAATCTTCAAGCGCTCCGGCCAGGCAGCCGGCCCAAAGCAGGGCGCTTTTGCGTAATTCATCCGGCACGCCGCCGCGCGTTACGATGTCAGCCACGGCGAAACGGCCTCCTGGTTTTAACACCCGGAAAGCTTCGTTTAAAACTCCATCTTTGTCTCCCGAAAGATTAATAACGCAATTTGAAATAATCACATCGACTGAATTTTCCGGCAACGGGATGTTCTCAATCTCTCCCCTGATAAATTCAATATTTGTGACGCCTGTTTTTTTTTGGTTTTCGCGCGCCAGCGCCAGCATTTCGTCCGTCATGTCAAGGCCGTATGCCTTCCCAGTCGGGCCGACGCGTTTCGCCGAGAGAAAAACGTCGATGCCGCCGCCGCTGCCGAGATCAAGCACGATTTCTCCCGGCTTTAGTTCGGCTTGCGCAACCGGGTTGCCGCAACCAAGCGAAGCAAGAACCGCCGCGTCCGGCAGAGATCCTTTTTCCAGCGCATCGTATAGACTGCCGATGATTGGGTCGTTTGTCGAACAGCATGAAAGGTCGTCGCAGCAAGAACCTTTCGTTCCCTGTTCCAGCACGCGCAATGCCGCGCTTCCATATTTTTTTTGAACAATGTTTTTTATATCCATATTTTATAATTATCCCTGATTTCATTTTTTTATAGTATACTCATTATTAGCAATGAACGGACTGCCCATACTGATAATTTCGATAGTTACGCTTTCCCTTGCCTACCTGCTATACGGCAGATTCCTGGCAAGAAAATGGGGTATTGATCCTTCTAAAAAGACCCCGGCGAATGAACTGGAAGATGGGAAGGAGTATGTGCCTACATCCCCTTCCGTGCTGTTCGGCCACGAATTTGCCTCGATAGCCGGGGCCGGACCGATTAACGGGCCGATTATTGCTGCAATGTTCGGCTGGGTGCCGGCGCTTTTGTGGCTGCTCCTTGGGAGCGTCTTTTTCGGTGCGGTTCACGATTTCGCGGCTCTGTATACATCGGTAAAAAACAAGGGCAAGTCAATCGGGTATGTAATCGAATGTTATGTAGGAAAATCAGGGAAACGGATGTTTCTCGTTTTCGTCTGGCTTTTTTCAATTCTTATCGCCGCCGCGTTTGCCGACATTGTCGCCGGGACTTTTGTCGGTTTTGATGCCAATGGGATGCAGGATATAACCAACGCTTCAGTGGCCTCCACATCAAGCCTTTTTATCGTTGCGGCAATCGGGCTTGGGTTCCTCATCCGAAAACGAAAGTCTTCGGGGTTGGCAAGCGCCATCATAGCGATTGACCTGCTCATTATCTGCATAGTCCTGGGGATTTTCTTTCCTGTATTTATAAATAAAACAATCTGGCTCTATTTAATCTTCGCCTATATCTTTATAGCGTCAATAACGCCAGTCTGGCTTTTAGGACAGCCGAGGAATTACCTAAACTCTTTTTTATTGATAGCAATGATGCTGGCGGCTTTTGTCGGCGTGGTTTTTACCACCCCGAAAATTTCCATTCCCGCCTTTACCGGTTTTGTTGTTGATGGGAATTTTCTCTTTCCCGTTCTTTTTATAACCGTTGCATGCGGCGCTATTTCGGGCTTCCATTCCCTGGTAGCAACGGGCGCGGCGTCCAAACAGTTGAGCAACGAAAAACACATGCTTCCTATTTCCTTCGGAGCGATGTTGCTCGAAACTCTGGTAGCGGTGCTTGCGCTTATCGCAGTCGGTTCTCTTGCGTATAATGGGGTTTTTCCGCGGGGAACGCCGCCATTGATTTTTGCCACGGCGGTATCTGGTTTTCTTTCCCAGCTTGGTCTGCCATCGCAGGCTTCCTTCATTATTGTGTCATTGGCAGTGTCGTCTTTTGTTCTTACCACTCTTGATACGGTTGCCCGACTTGGGCGTCTTTCGTTTCAGGAGCTTTTTTCCATTGAAGACAATGAAGAAGCGTCGGCGGCTAATACGCTCGTCAGGCGGATGCTTAACAGCAAAGCCGCTGCGTCAATCTGCACTCTGTTGCCCGCATACCTTTTGGCGATTATGGGTTATCAGAGCATATGGACGTTGTTTGGCGCGGCGAACCAGCTTCTGGCGGCCTTGACGCTGATTGGCTGTACATTGTTTTTCAAAAAAACGGGACGCAGTTTCTCCATGTTGATAGCGCCAACTATAATCATGCTGACTGTCACTTATACTTCTCTTGTACTAAGCATAAGAAGTAAATTCCTGAAATTCTCAGCCGGAGAATTTAACCCCCAGGTTGACGGCATTCAGTTAGGGATTGCCGTAATGCTCCTGGTTTTAGGAATACTGGTAGCGGTTTCCTGCGCTATAAAGTTGATGAAAAAAAACAGCGAACCTGCGGTTGCGGCAGAAACTGATTAAAGAATCAGCATACAGTCTCCGTAACTGTAAAACCTGTAGCCCATCGAAATCGCCTCACGATAGCAGTCCAGCATCAGTTCGCGTCCGGCAAACGCGCTTGCGAGCATGAACAGCGTCGATTTTGGAAGATGGAAATTCGTGACAAGCCCGTTTAGCATCCGGAACTCAAACCCCGGATAAATAAAAAGATTGCAGTCTCCCGAAGCCTCGCGCTCAAGCGAATGCTTGTCCCTTGCCAGATATTCCAGGCAGCGCGTGCTTGTCGTTCCTACCGCTACAAGCCTCCGCCCTTCGTCTTTGAGCGCTCGGATGCGGGCGGCGTTTTCTGCGTCTACGCTGTAAAATTCCGGCTCCATTTCGTGTTCTTCGATGTTTTCAGAGCGGACGGGTTTAAAGGT
>JGI24705J35276_12237447_pt1 | contig 11159 bp, 7 predicted proteins | sample TergutNt197P4_FD_35276 | JGI IMG/M metagenome (IMG submission 35276)
AAAATATGCGGGCCGCCTGTGAAAAAATGCACTGCGGGTAATAATTATGATATGACGTGGGTGACAAATGCGGTAGAACGTGGGCGACAATTACGGTGCGATGTGGGCATCGCGCCCTACGGTCATTCTCATTAAGGCGCGTACTTTTAGGGGGAGGCCGAATAGATTGATAAAACCTTCCGCGTCCTTTTGATTGTATACTTCATCCTCACCGAAGGTGGCAAAATCTTCACTGTATAAGGAATAAGGGCTTTCCATGCCGAAAATAGTGCAATTGCCTTTGTATAGCTTCATTTTGACCACACCACTTACGGTTTCCTGGGTTTTATTTACAAAAGCGTCTAAAGCTTCGCGCAGCGGATGGAACCATACGCCGTCGTACAACAGTTCGGCATAGCGTTTGGCTGCGTCTTCTTTAAAATGGGCGGTGGCGCGGTCTAGGCACAGGCTTTCTAAACAGGCATGGGCCGCGTATAATATGGTTCCACCGGGCGTTTCATATATACCGCGCGATTTCATGCCCACCAGGCGGTTTTCCACCATATCCACTATGCCTATGCCATGCTTGGCGCCTAGTTTATTTAAATAATCGATGAGGGCGGCGCCGGTCATTTCTTGGCCGTCTGCTTTTATGGGCACACCTTGCTTAAATTCGATTTCTACTATTTGCGGCGTATCCGGAGCTTGTTCCGGAACCGTGCAAATACGCAGCATCTGCGGGTCGAAATTATTTAGGGGATTTTCTAAATCGCCGCCTTCATGGCTTAAATGCCAAATATTGCGGTCCATGCTATAAGGGGAGGTTTTGCTGACCGGTATGGGAATATTATGAGCCTGCGCATAATCTATTGCTTCCTCGCGCGAGCGTATGCTCCATTCCCGCCAGGGCGCAATCACTTTCATTTCCGGAGCCAGCGCTTTAATGGCCAGCTCGAAACGCACCTGGTCATTTCCTTTGCCGGTACAACCATGGCAGATGGCGTCGCAGCCTTCCTGTAAAGCTATTTCTACTAAATACTTTGTTATTACCGGGCGCGCAAAAGAGGTGCCCAGTAAATATTTGCCTTCGTATATGGCGCCGGCTTTTAAGGCGGGGAAAATGTATCCCTCTACAAATTCCTCTGTTAAATCGCCCACATAGACGCTTATGGCACCGGAAGCCAGGGCTTTTTCTTTTACCGCTTCCACCTCGGCCCCCTGGCCCACATCGCCGCATACCGCCACTACCTCGCAGCCATAATTCTCTCTTAGCCAGGGGATGATAATAGAAGTATCTAAACCCCCGCTATAAGCCAATGCAACTTTCTTGATCATAAGAATGATCCTCCCATCAGTTTTAGACATAATGAAACTTTTCTAAGTATACATTATTGCGAATATAAATGCAAGAGTTTTATTCTAATTTTATATAAATTTTTATAACGCATTCTTTATGCAGGCAAAGTTATTGGTGTGGCATACAAATAGCCGTCGAAAATGACGGCTATTTGTATAAGTGGCGTATAATAAACTATTGTGCAGCGGGTTTTATTTGCCGCTTTTCTTATTTTTCCCATTCTTCCTCGCCAACCCTGGCAAACATGCCGCTTTTGCCGCCGCTTTTCATAATGAGGCGAACATCGCCAATTATCATGCTCCTATCCGCCGATTTGCACATATCGTAAATGGTCAGCCCGGCTATTGCTACGGCTGTTAAAGCTTCTATCTCTACCCCGGTTTGCCCACTGGTGCGGGCGCCGGCTTCTATTTCTACCCGGCTTTTTTCATAATCCAGCCTAAAACTGATCTCTACCCCGGAAAGCAGCAGCTGATGACACATGGGAATTATTTCCGAAGTGCGTTTGGCGGCCATAATAGCCGCCACCTGAGCTACGGCCAATACATCCCCTTTTTTTATCTCTTTGTTTTCGATCAAGCGCAAAGTGGTTTCAGTCATCTGCACCCAGCCGCGGGCTATTGCCATACGCATGGTGGGCTGCTTAGCCGAAACATCTACCAGGCGCGCCAGCCCGTGGGCATTGAAAAAGGTCCGCCGGGTTTCCGTAATTTTTTTTTCGGGCATTATTTACCTCCCAATCCGCAACTATACATAATAAACTCGCTTATCTCTTTAATATCGGTATTTCTAAAACAAGGCAGGGACAAATGCTGCGGCGCTTCGCTGATCAGGGCAATAGTATGGGGCAGCAATAATTCCTTATCTAGAACAGATTCGCTGATCAACAGTTTGGGCTGAGGACCATTTTTATAGCCTTCGGTTAATATAATATCCGTGGGCATACTTTGTTCAAGCAGATTTTTTGCCAGAGTAAAATCCGGCTCTTGCGCTGGGGCGGCGCTTAGCTGCCAGCCTGTTGGTGAAACAATTAAAGAAGCTGCCGCGCCATGCAGCATATATAGCCCGCTATCTTTATCGGCAGGCCAGTTTATATGCGAAGCATGCTTTAATACCGCCGCCCGTAAGCCGCGCCGGGCCAACTCTTGCACTAACGAAAGTATTAGCTGGGTTTTGCCCGCTTGCGAACTATGGGCGGCTATGCCGATAAGCGGAGTGTTTTTCATAAAAGCTCACCATTCTATGAAGGTTTTATTTGAAAAAGTTTATTCATCTTATCCATGGCGCCTTCATAATCCATCATCATCACCATATCTTTTATCTGCTCTACTTTTTCTTGCAGTTCGCCGGAAAGCATCAGCGCATCTAAGTTTTCCACCTCTTTATCTATGTTCACCAAATCTATATCTATAAAAGCATTTGTCAGTCTTTTGAAGATATTGGGCAGTTCGGGAGGTATTTGCAGCGTTTCGCCGCTCTTTCTGATAATGGAAAAAGCTTTCTGCAATTTGCTACTAAGACTGTCAATTTCCACTAAAAAAGCCAGCAGGTTGTTTTGGCAATACTGGAGGTCTTTTTTATCTGAGGCTGTTTCCAAATCCCGCGCCAGGGCGGAAATCTCCATCGCGCCAATATTAGCCAAAGCGCTTTTTATACCATGTACTTCAATACGGAAGCTTTCCAGATCGCCGGCTGATAAAAATTCCGGTAGGTTTTTATAGCTTTTGTTTATTTCCTTAATGATCAAGCGCAAGGTTTTTTCAAAAACGTTTTTTTGGCCGGCTACTCTGTCCAGCCCGGTTGCCAAGGAAAGGCCTTCGATTTGTTCTATTATTCTCCAAAACTTTCTATGCTCCTCGTCCATAGCTTCTATTTTGTTTTTATTCTGCGAATCGGGTTGCGGATCAAGCAGTTTTTCGGCGGGCAGCCATTTTTTAAGTATGCGCTGCAACTCCGCCTTGATTATCGGTTTCCATAAATAATCATTCATGCCAGATTCCAGCATTTTTTCTTTGGCGCCCTCTATAGCGCTGGCTGTTAAGGCTATTATTGGTATATTTATACCCAATTCGCGAATAACTTTGGTGGTATCTACACCGCTTAAGCCCGGCATGCGGTGATCCATGAATACCAGGTCATATTTGTTTTGCAGCATCTTATCTATACCTTGTTTGCCGGATACAGCCGTGTCTACTTTTATGCTATAAAGCTCCAAAAGACCGCAAGCTACATTCAAATTTGTGGAATTATCATCCACAACCAATACTTTGGCCTCCGGCGCGTATATGGCGATAACATTGGTATCAACGCTGTGTATCAGCGCCGGATCTCCTAAAATGAAGGGGATATTTACTGTAAACGCGGAACCCCGCCCATATTCGCTTTCTACGTCTATATACCCACCCATCATTTCGACCAGGGCCTTAGATATGGAAAGGCCTAACCCCGTACCTTTTGTGCTCCTGTTTTTCAGAATATCCGCCTGCTCGAAATCATTAAAGAGTTTGGGAATACTTTCCGGCGGTATGCCTATGCCCGTATCGCTCACGGTCAATTCCAGCGTATTCTCGCCAAAGTTTACAGCCAGCTGTACATGGCCGTTTACCGTAAATTTAATAGCATTGCTCAGTAAATTTAAAAGTACCTGACGCAGTCTCACATCATCGCCATATAGGCATACATGCGCTTGTTGCGGAATAAGCATTTTAAAAGCTATACCCCTGTCTTCTACTAAGAATTGCGCCATAGAACCAATATTGTCGATCATCTGGCCAAAATCATAGTGCACCGGCACCAATTTTAATTTCCCCGCCTGTATTTTAGAAACGTCTAAAATATCATTGATAATATTCAAAAGCGATACAGCAGATGTTTTAATATCCTGCACATAACGATATTGCCTTTTATTGAGGGTTTCTTGCAATAATAATTCCGCCATACCTAATACCGCGTTCATGGGCGTACGTATTTCATGGCTCATATTTGCTAAAAACTGGCTTTTTGCTTCGTTGGCCGCCTGCGCCGCTTCTTTTTCCAGCATGGCGCCTCGTTCACTGGCCGCAATTTCCAGCATCTTTTGTTCATTTGCTTTTGTTTCACGCAGATCCAGTGAATAAGATAAATAATAATTGGTATCTTTCCAGGGAATACGCACTATTTTGCTGTCTACAGGAATTAGCTCTCCTGCCGGGGTTTTAAAGGTACGTTCCAAACTGTAATAGCCCGTATCATTTAGGATATCTATGATCTCGATGGTTCTTTGCGCGCTATTTGAGCCATCCGGCTGGTATTCGGGAAAATAAGTATAAAAATCGCGGCAAAAAGTAAGTTTGTCACTAACGCCAAACAAATTCAGGGCTTCTTGATTGCAATCGATAATACTACCCTTATCATCTCTCATTATACAGATCATGGGATTACTGTTGAACATGAGATTTATACGTTCTTCCGCTTCCTTCGCTTCTCTTTCTTTAACTATTTCATTGGTAATATCATAATAATAAACGATCACGCGGTAAGTGGATAACCAGGAAATGCGGGCTGCGGTAACCGTAAAAAACATCTGCTCATTTTCAGTAGTTATCAATTGGATATTTGTTTGCGTGAAACCGTTTTTAAGGGCTTCGCCGATAATTTTATGCCAGAGCTCTTTAGTCATTTTTCCGTCCGGCTGAAATTCGGGCTGCAGGCTGAAGAAAGATTTGTCGAAATCTTGGGGAGACAATTCTTCCGAAAAACCAAATATATTTGCTACTTCATGGTTATAAGCTACCACTTCGCCTTGGTTATCCAGCACAAAGCAAGGCAAAAGTGAGGTATGAAGCATATCGTTCAGGCGGCGCTGCGCTTCTTCTATTCTGATATCGGTGAGGTCGCGCATGATGATAGCCATGCCTTCAAAATTGTTTTCATCATCTTTTACCTGGTTATAAATAATACGGTATAAACGGCTGGTACCGTTAGGCCAGGTTACGGCGTCGTCTTCCGAGAAGCTTTCTTCTCCGGATAGTATACGCTGCATGCGCTGGCGGCTGCGTTTGGCGTAATTGGCGTCTGCAAATTTTTCCAGACGGCTATCTAAAGGCTCGTTTCTGATTTCCGAGATATCATTCACACAGAGCACCGGCAGAAAATTATCGCTGCAATATTTAACCCTTAAATTATGATCGGTCAATATAGAAATATTGGTAGTGCTTTCCATTAATAACTTAACATAATTATTCAGTTTATTTAATTCCCGAGTACGTTCTTGTACGTGTTTTTCAACTGTATGCAAATTATCCTGCTGAGCTCTGAGCATTTCGTCAAAAGCGTCCCATAAATAAGATATCTCGCTTTTTAAACGCGGCTTATTTTCGGCGGACGAAAAAATATCTATATCATAATTTCCGGAAGCGACTTGCTGCGCTTGGCGTGCTAAAATACGTATGGGCCTTACCAAGCTGCGCGCGCCAAAAAATATCGTGCCAATACAAAAGAAGAGGCAAAGCAAGCTGGCTATGATCACGACCATTACTATATAATTGGCTTCCGCTTGTAAAATTTTAAGCGGGGTCGATATAATCAAATATAAGTATTGCTGCTCTGTAGCATAAGTGATAATGATCGGCTGTAAATAAAAGAATACTTTTATGCCAAGAAAAGGCGATACTATTTCCCGGGAGTATTCTTGGCCTTGCTGAGCCGCCGCATGCATATTTTTTAAAACATCATCATCATAGCCCAAATCGTCGATAGCTTTGCCGACCAATTCTGGGTTGAATGCGCTTAAAACAGTCAAGTCTTGGCTGAGCAGCATTACAACATTAATTTCCTGTTCGTCTTGAAAATTATAGTTCAGGTCTATAATATCTTCATAGCGTACATCTATGCCGCTCACGCCAACGATTTCGTTATCCACAAATATCGGCATGCTTATGGAAATAACATAATGCGGCCCCTCGCCAAAACCATAATCGAAGAAATTAGTGGTATTTAAATATGTTTTACCTGTGGTCAACGGCTTATAATACCAGGGCGAGCTCTCGGGGTTGGCTAGTTCTTGTTCCGTATTGGGGCCTATGAATTCAATTATCTTATCCTCATTGCGTATAAATTCCTGAATGTGGTATTCATCTTTTTTCTGGATGCCTTTTTGTAAAACCAGCCAGGTGCTGAGGATATTCGAATCGTTTTTCATCATAGTAGTTAAAATACCGGCGGCAGCTTTGCCCGCTGCGGGCGAGTAAAGATCTAGCCCCGACAAAGATTGCTGGGTCATGTATAGTAAATGAGTCATATGTTCAAAATTGGCGCTCAAGAAAGTTGTAACCTGGCTGGCGTTGGTGGCATCTATAGCCTTGGCATGATCGATACTGTTCTTGAACAAAGTATTGGTCAAAAACACTATCATCAGTAAGAAAATGGCCGTGATGGCAATGAGCATCGATATGATAAATCTATTGAGGGTAGATACCCTTTCGCTCTTTTGCTTACTCATTTTTTGTCCCCTCGCTTATGGCTTGGATGCGGTCGGAAAGCTTGATGAACAAATCGGTCAGTTGAGGGTCGAACTGCGCGCCGCGGCCTTCGGCAATAATAACCATAGCTTCCTGGTGAGAAAAGGCTTTTTTATAAGGCCGCTCGGAAATCAAGGCGTCGTATACATCGGCAATAGACATCATGCGAGCCTGTAAGGGAATATCTTCGCCTTTTAAACCATCGGGGTATCCGGTGCCATCCCATTTTTCATGATGCCGGTAAGCTAAAATTTTAGCGTATTCCAGAAAAGTTTGATTAGGCACTTTGTTTTGCAAGCTTTCGATCAGCGCTTTTCCATATAAAGAATGGAGTTTCATATTGACCAGTTCTTCATCGGTCAGCCGGGTTTTTTTCAATAAAATATCATCGCGTATTTTGATTTTTCCCACATCGTGTAAAAGCGCCGATTTTAAAAAGGCATCTATATCCCATACCGAAACCTCTTCTATATAACAGGGCATATTCTTCATTTCATCCAACATTACTTGCAAATACTTTTGTACGCGCTCTACATGGTGCCCGGTTTCTTCATCTCTAAATTCTATTACTTCCGCCGCCCAGATAATGATGGCGTTTTGTAAAGACGATATATCATTGGTTTTTTCATTGACCATTTCGATCAAGTTGCCGTTAAATTCGCGTAATTCATTTTTCTGTTCCTGCAATAATAGATGCAATTCCACTCTTTTAAGTAAAAGAGGTTGGGAAAAAGGTTTGGTAATATAATCCAGCGCCCCTAAAGATAGCCCCTTAAGCTCATTTTCTACTTCGTTTTTGCCGGTGAGGAAAATAACGGGAATATCCGCCGTTTCCGGATTAAGCTTTAAAGCTTTAATAGTATCGTAACCACTCATGCCGGGCATATCTATATCCAGCAAAATTAAATTCGGCTTAAGCTTTTTTAAAGATTGTAAGAGCTTTTCACCAGAGGGAATGGTGATAACAGTATACAAAGCTTGTAGAGCAGCTTTACCAGTATTTAAATGTACGATATTATCGTCGACCAAGAAGATGCAAGGTTTTCTTTGTTCCATTTTATATTAACCTCCTAAGTTTATAAATATCCCAGTATCAGACAATAATATCGCTAAAAACTACCGTTACTGAACTGCTAAAAAATTGTGTTATATCGTTTCCGCAATGCTTTATATTATATCCTATAATAAGCATCAAAACAAGCTATTTTATAATCATTGTGATAAAAAAGAAAGCGACTTTTCGTCGCTTTCTAAAGTTGTTGTGCATATTTTTCAAAGATATTAACGTTTTGAGAATTGGCTGGCTTTGCGGGCCTTCTTTAAGCCATATTTACGTCTTTCTTTCATACGCGGGTCTCGCGTTATAAACCCGGCCGTTTTCAAAGCCGGCCGCATTTCTGTATCTGCCTGTACCAAAGCGCGCGCTATACCATGGCGCACCGCCCCGGCCTGGCCGGAAATACCGCCGCCTTTAACATAAGCCGTAACATCGTATTTGCCAAGGGTGGAGGTCAATTCCAAAGGCTGGCGTACGATCATTTCCAGGGTTTTTTTGCCGAAATATTGATCCAGCTCTTTTTCATTTACAAGTATAGCGCCGTTGCCCTGGCTTATCCACACTTTAGCTATGGCGTTTTTGCGTCTGCCGGTACCGTAGAATTTCATTTCTTTAGCCACAATATTTTCCTCCTCCCTTTATAGTTGCCATTCCCACACCCGCGGTTGCTGCGCGGCATGGGGATGTTCGCTTCCCGCATAAACTTTCAGCTTCTTAGCTATAGCGCGGCCCAGCTTATTATGGGGCAGCATGCCCTTTACGGCTTTTTCTACCGCCAGCGTGGGTTTAGTTTCCATCAATTCGCTGTAAACGGTTTCTTTTATCCCTCCGGGATAGCCGGAATGGCGGTAATACTTTTTCTTATTCAGCTTATTGCCGGTAAGCACAACTTTTTCGGCATTTATGATGATCACGAAATCGCCGGTATCTAAATGCGGCGTGAAGATAGGTTTATGTTTACCCCTAAGTATACGGGCGGCTTCCGTAGCCAAACGGCCCAAAGCTTTACCTTCGGCATCCAGCACATACCAGTTCTTCACAATATCCGCCGGCTTAGCCATAAACGTATTCAAACTATTTCCCCTCCTTAAATAGCTCATCACTAGAAAGCACAGTAATATATTTTAAAAGGAAAATCATATGCAGCCAAGTTTATTGCCAACGGGGCGGAAGTCAATAAGCCAACCCTGCATTTTTATCTTCCCATTTCCTTAAGGGCGCCTCTAAATACCCACTCATCACCATCTTCGCTGCCCTTTTTCCGCCAAGACTGCGTTGTCGCCGCTTCACGTAACTTTAGGCTACGCTTCAGCTCCTTCGCTTTGCCAGGCGAAAAAGTAGCTGGTGAATATGGCAATTCGGAGTAATTTGAGATACCCTTAATCATTATAGCGACGCCGGCCCCCCTTGTCAAGACCCCCACTGCCCTGAAGAAATTATAACCCCTTTAAAATTAAGCGGCGCGATGTCCCCCAGGGGATATTTTCTTGCCCTTTCAGGCCAATTCACCTTAAGGGCAACCGCCCTACATAAAATGATAATACATTTAATAGTAAATAATCATGATATTGTAGAAGTTAATTTGATATTTTATAAAAAATTAATGAAAATTTATCATAATTACAAAAATTACCCCAAAAAATGGTTTATGCTTCACGAATATTATTAATGAATTTGAGAGTTTTCACTATTTGTGATATTAAATAATCTGGTTTGGGGGGGGATGTACAAGGGGGGAGAGGTTTTGAGCCACAGAAAAGCGATTGTTTGCTTTTCACACCAATTTATCATCACGATTGAGGCATAAAGCGGGTAAAGCCCGCGTTAATAGGGGGAGATTCAGAAAAGAGAGTGAAGGGGGGATAATTAAAAAAAGAAAAGCTTCTATAAAGATAGTGCTTTTCAAGTCCAACAGACATCTAGCACCTGACAGCAGCGGGCTTGAGCCCGCATTGGGGGAGAAAGATGAAAATTTTATATTCTAACCAAAATTAAGTTTTAAAAAAGCCGCCGCTTAAAAAAAGCACGACGGCGTAAAGTTGAAAGCCGGCTATTGGTAAAAGCAAAATAGCGGCTAATGCCGGGAGGTAAAACATAATAAAAGTTTTACCTCCGGCGGAAAAGGGAGAACCACAACTCCAGAAAAAAAGAGGCATAATAAAAATATTATAAATAAATAAAATTTAAAATGGAGGATTAAAAAATGAAAAAGAAATATATAGCGATTACAGTAATAGCCCTATTAACGATTTGCCTTATTATCCCAATTGTAGCATCTGCGGGAATGATAGGAGTAAGACCAGCTGATTTACCTGCTTCAGCTATAGAACTAGATGCAACATTTACTAATTCAACAAGCGGAAACAACGCGCTAATAGCAATATGGCAAGATATTGATGGTGTGTATGTTCTGGTAGATAGGAATCCTTCAAATTCACTTAATAATAACTCAAAGCTTAATGGCTCCCCCTTTGTACTAATTAAGACATATTCTGAAACAGGTATTCCTGGATTAAAAAGTATAAAGAAAGATAATGTGTTTGACTTAATAGTATTTAGAGATGTCATTGTTAGCGAGCAGAATAAGCTAGAGCTATGGGTAGGTAATGGAACAGGCAACAGTGTGATTAACGGCACAGAACTAAAGATAGTTGGATTGATTAAGGTGACTTATTATGATGAGATAGAATCAGATAACGCAATTGACCTTGATTTTAAACAGGTTTTGGGAGATGATTTTGCAACATTTACCATTAAAGGAATTGGGGATACGGAAAAATTGGGGTATAAGTTTAGCCATTGGGTGGATAAAGACGGTAATATATATGACTTGGATGATGAGATTGAAATCAATGAGGATCTTGATTTATTTGCAGTATGGGAAGAAGATCCCACTCAAACAAAAAAACTGAGCTATACAGTTGAGCATTATCGTATTGACGAAACAATTCCATTTGCAGAAGAGTATAAACCTGTAGATGTTTGGGTCAACGCGACTACCATTGAAGTAATTTCTGTTAGTAATTTAGCACCAACTGGATATGAGCAAGATTCTATCGATCACGAGTTGCCATGTGACGTTAATAATGGAGAAGTGATCAAGGTCTTTTATAAGAAAGTGATCTTTAAAGTAACCTGGGTAGATGAAGACGGCACTGTATTAGATACTGAAAACTATTACTATGGCGATATGCCGAGCTACAAGAAAGCTGAACCGACCAAGACTGCGACCGCACAGTACACATTTGCATTCAGCGGTTGGGATCCC
>JGI24705J35276_12237445_pt1 | contig 11158 bp, 9 predicted proteins | sample TergutNt197P4_FD_35276 | JGI IMG/M metagenome (IMG submission 35276)
ATGTTTTCCATGGATATGCGGCTCACCGTGATGTTGGCCGTGCAGCCGTTGGCAAAGATCAGGCGGGCGTTGGCGATGTCGGTTAAGCGGGTGATGACCGGGCTGCCGGCGGTGAGGATTGAGACGATCTCGGATTTGACGACGGCCAGCACGATGTCGATGTCGTGGATCATCAGGTCGAGCACCACATCCACATCGGTGCCCCGGTCCTTGAACACCGAGATCCGGTGCGCTTCGATGAACAGCGGATGGGTGAGCAGAGGCTGCATGGCCAGCACCGCCGGGTTGAAGCGTTCCAGGTGGCCCACCTGGAGGATGCACTGGTGGTCGCGGGCCAGCCAGATCAGGTCGTCGGCCTCGGTCAGGGTAGTGGTGATGGGCTTCTCCACCATGACATCGACCTGCTTGAGCAGACAGGCCTTGGCCACCTGGTGATGCAAGGTGGTCGGCACCACCACCGATACCGCGTCGACCTGGTCGAGCAACTCATGGTAATCTCCATAGGACCGGGTGGCGCATTCAGCGGCAACCTGCCTGGCTCGCTCCGGATCAGAGTCAGCCACGCCCACCAGTTCGACACCGCCCATGGCCGCATATTTCTGGGCATGAAAACGACCCAAATATCCAACACCTATAACTCCAACTTTAATGGTTTTCTTCATGTTTTTTCATTTTCCTTTTGGCTACAATTCCCTCGGGCAAACTTGAGCGGGGTCAGATGCCGAAATAGGCGCTTTGCACGGCCGGGGAGCGGCGAAGCGCTGTAGCCGCATCGTGCATGACGATGCGCCCATTTTCCAGGACATATCCCCGATCCGCGGTCTGCAGGGCCAGGTTGGCGTTTTGCTCCACCAACAAGATGGTGGTTTGCTGTTCTTTGTTGATTCTTGAAATAATTTCGAAGAGATGCTTGGTTAGAAGCGGTGCCAGACCCATGGAGGGTTCATCGAGCAGCAAGAGCCGGGGTCGGGCCATCAAGGCCCTGGAGATGGCCAGCATCTGTTGCTCGCCACCGGACAGGGTCCCGCCGGGCTGGCGCCGCCGTTGCTGCAAGACCGGAAACAGGTGGTAAATTTGTTCCCGATCCCTGGCCACCTGGCGATGGTCCCGCCGCAAAAAGGCCCCCATGTCGAGATTTTCGGCCACGGTCAATTCGGCAAAGATGTGGCGGCCCTCGGGCACCTGGCAGATCCCGCGCCGGACCAGTCTGTCCGGAGCCAGGCCGGAGATAGGCTTGCCCTCAAACAGGATCTCGCCCCGGCGGGGCACCACCAGGCCACTGATGGTCATCAGGGTGGTGGTCTTGCCGGCGCCGTTGGCGCCGATCAGGGTGACGATTTCCCCGGGTTCGACCCGGAGGCTGACCTGGTGCAAGGCCTGGATATTGCCGTAGGCGGCGTCAACCCCGCGCAATTCAAGCATCGGCTGCCTCCTCGCCCAGGTAAGCCTGGATCACCGCCGGGTGGCGCCGCACCTGGTCGGAGGTGCCTTTGGCGATCAGGCGGCCATGATCCATGACAAAGATGTGCTCGGCCAGACGCATCACCAGCTTCATGTCGTGTTCAATCAGCAGAATGGACAGGCCGTGGTTACGGATTGCGACGATCAAGGCTTCCAGTTCCACGGTTTCCTGCGGATTCATCCCTGCCGCCGGCTCATCGAGCAAGAGCAACTGGGGATCGGTTGCCAGGGCCCGGGCGATTTCCAATCGGCGTTGGGCGCCGTACGGGAGGTTTTGGGCCACCTCGTCGGCCTGATCGGCCAAGCCGACCCGGCCAAGTAGAGCAAGGCACATGGCAATGGTTTCCTTTTCCTCACGCACCGTGGCGGCCGGACGGAAGATCGCCCCGAACAGTTTTGTGTTCGTGCGACAGTGACGGCCGACCATCACGTTTTCCAACACACTCATGCGGGGAAAAAGACGGATATTCTGGAAGGTGCGCGCCAAGCCCGCGGCGGTGATCCGGTGGGGTGGCAGGCCGTGCAGCCGTCGCTGGGGCCGTCCTGTCGGGGTCAGCACCATTTGGCCGGAGGTGGAACGGTGCATCCCGGTCAGGCAATTGAACACGGTGGTCTTACCAGCGCCGTTGGGGCCGATCAGGGCTACGATTTCTCCGGGGAAAACACAAAAATCCACTCGGTCCAGGGCGCGGATGCCTCCGAAATCCATGGTCAAGCCGCTGACAGTGAGCAAAGGGTCCATGACTGTGTCAATTGTGCCACAAATTAACGCATTGCCGAGTAGGTTCGGCGAATCGCTGGGATGAGACCCGAGGGGCGGACGATCATCAACACCACCAGCACCGCCCCGAACACCAGCATGCGGTATTCGGCCACAGCGCGCAAATACTCGGGCAGGAGCATGAGGATCAGGGCGGCGAGCACCACTCCGGTGATCGAGCCCATACCACCCAGCACCACGATACAAAGAATGAATGCCGATTCCATGAAGGTAAAGCTGTCCGGGTTAATGAAGGTGGTCTTGGCGGCGAACAGGACGCCGGCCATAGCCGCCCAGGCTGCGCCCAAGGAAAAGGCGGTCAGCTTGATGGCGGTCTTGTTGATGCCCATGGCCTGGCAGGCGATTTCGTCTTCTCGCAGGGCGAACCAGGCCCGGCCGAGGCGCGAATACCGCAGGCGATTGACCACAAATATTGTAAAGAACATCATGATGACGGTAAGATAGTATTGATAGATCAGGTATTGGTTTAAACTCAGGTCAAGGCCGAACAGTCCTGGCCGGGGGATATCGGCAATGCCGCTCGGCCCTTGGGTGAGGTCACCCCAATTCACCAGAACCAGGCGGATGATCTCACCGAAACCCAAGGTAACGATGGCCAGGTAATCGCCCCGGAGCCGCAGCACCGGAAACCCGAGCAGGATGCCAAACAAACCACCCATCAGGCCGCCGATTGGCAGCGCTATCCAGAAGCCCAGATTAAAATGGAGATGGAGCAGGCCGTAGGTATAGGCCCCCACCGCGTAAAAGGCCACATGGCCGAGATTGAGCAGACCCGCGAACCCGACCACGATGTTCAGCCCCAGCCCCAGGATCACGTACATCAGGGCAGTTGTCATGATATTGACTTGATAAGTGGAAAACATCAATGGCAAGGCTAGAAAAATCAGGATGATGATGCCGCCGAGCAACCACAGGCGATCCGGGGTGAAGTGCTGCGATAATGTGGATTGTACGGCGAACCATCCCGGCTTTGGGCTCGGGTGTTCCGCCCTGGCGGCCCGGTGGGCAACGATCAGACGGCCGGCCAGGGCCATGGCCGCGCTGGCCCCGCCCACCCACAGCATGTTGGCCCAGCGCCAGCTCACGGTCTGCTCGCCCGGATTGACCTTGATCACCAGCAGGGGAAAGGTGAGGAACATGAACCAGAGACCAATGAGCAGGGCGTGGCCGATATCTTTGCCAGTGGGCATGGGCAATTTTTTCATATTCATGACAGCCGGTTACACCTTTTCCGCCGCAGCTTTGCCCAGCAGGCCGGCGGGTCGGAAGATGAGGATCAGCACCAGCAGGGAAAAGGCGAACACGTCTTCGTAATCGCTGGAGACATAGCCGGTGGCAAAGGCCTCGGTCAGGCCGAGGACATAGCTGCCCAACACCGCGCCGGGGATGGAGCCTATCCCTCCTAAGACCGCGGCGGTGAAGGCCTTGATCCCGGCGATGAAGCCGATGGCAAAGTTGATCTGGCCGTTGTGGGAGGCGATCAACAGGCCGCCTATGGCTGCCAGGGCCGAGCCGGTGACAAAGGTGAGGGAGATGATCCGATCGACATTGATACCGACCAACAGCGCCATTTTCCGGTCCTGGGCTGTAGCGCGCATGGCCTTGCCGGTCCGGGTGAACTTGATCACCAGGGTGAGTGTTGCCATGACCAGGGTTGAAACCACCAGGATCATCAGGCCGGAGGAAGTGATGATCGCGCTGTAGGGTTCAAGAAAGGCGAATTCCGGCACCAGCCTGGGGAAGGAGACAAAGTCCGGGGTCTGGGCCAGCAGGACGTAATTCTGCAAGAAGATGGACATGCCGATGGCGGAGATCAGAGGGGCGAGCCGGGATGCGTCGCGTAAGGGCCGGTAGGCCAGGCGTTCGACGGTATACCCATAGGCCCCGGTCCAGATGGCTGCCGCCAGGCCGGCCAGGAGCAGAATCGCGGGCAGGGGCAGGCCGTAGATCGACAGGACCGAGGAAACGATCAGGGCGGTGAAGGCGCCGATCATGTACATCTCGCCGTGGGCAAAATTGATCAGGCCGATGATGCCGTAGACCATGGTGTATCCCAGGGCGATCAGGGCATAGATCGCCCCTTTGGTCAGGCCGCTGAACAAGAGCGCAAAGAAGTACTCCACAACAAGATCCCGGCAAGAGTCAGGCCGGAGGTCGGCGGTCCGGGCGTGGTATCGCGGTCATCGACTGGCCATGGGTAGGGTTCATCGGACCTGGACAAATTGTCCATTGGTCGCTTGGTACAGGGTGACGCCAATGCCGACCGGCTCGCCCTTGGCGTCAAATTTGATGAACCCAAAGGGCGTGGCCACCTCCGAAGTCCGCAGGATACGCGCCATTGCTTCCGGGTCGGTGGTGCCTGCCTTGGCAATGGCGTTGGTCAGGGCCAGGGCCGCGGCCACTCCATTGTCAAAGAAAGCGCCTGGATCGGTCCCCTCGGTTTGTTTGAATTTCTCGCGATAGGCCTTGGCCATGGGATTGTCTGCGACCTCGGCCGGGCCAGAGGCATAGACGCCCTCGGCATCCTTGCCGGCCACCTTGATGAAGGTGTCGTTTTTGACCCCGTCGTCGGAGACAAAAGGGATGGCCAGCCGTTTCTGGCGCATCTGGCTGACCAGCTTTGAGGCCTCGGGATGGTAGCCGCCAAAGAGGACGGCTTCGGCTCCCAAATGTTTGATCTTCTGGATCACAGACGAGTAATCGACCGCGCCGGGGGTGATGCCTTCAAACAGCACCACCTGGGCCTGGCCGGATCGCTCGATCAGGGATTTGGCAAATTCGGCCAGCCCCTTGCCATAGTCGCCTTTGTCGTGGAGCACCGCGATCTTGCCGACCTTGAGGGTCTGCAGGGTAAAGTCGACCTGGGCCCTGGCCTGGACGTTGTCGGCGGCGATGGTCCGGAAAAAGAAGGGGTATTCCCCGTCTTGATTCAGCAGAGAACTGGTGGCCGAAGGAGAAATAACCACAATTTTGGCAGCTTGATAGATCGGCAGGGCCGCCTTGGTGGGCCCGGAACAGATGTGGCCGATCACCGCCGTAACGCCGGCGGCGACCAGCTTGGTGGCGCTGTTGGTAGCCATCTCCGGTTTGCAGGCATCGTCTTCGACCAGCAATTCCACCGGCCTGCCCTGGATGCCCCCCTTGTCGTTGATCTCCTTGACGACCAGTTGGACCGCTTTTAAAGGAGGCAGGCCGTAGGGCGCCAGGTCGCCGCTTAAGGAACTGGCCATTCCGATCTTGATGGGTTCGGAAGCCTGTGAGCACATGGCTGCGCCGACCGTGAAGGCCAGCGCCGCGAGTCCGGCGTAAAAAAATTGCGCATGCGGCACCATGGTACCCTCATCTTGGGATTGAATTGCAAAAGCAGCGGGAATGATCTACTGTGCCTTCCTCATACCGTATTCTTTTTTTTTTTTGCACTAAAAATGACCGGAGCTTGGACCACGGTGTTTTGACCTCCCTCCTGGCCGGCGCGCCCTTCATGGAAACGAACTCGCTGTTTTTTGCCTTTGGCCGTCCTTTTTCCCCCTTCTACAGTTTGGCCATGCGCCTGCGTGAATCGCTGTATCGGCGGGGAATACTGCCTTCCTACCGGTTCGAGGTGCCGGTGGTCAGTGTCGGCAACCTGACCATGGGCGGCACCGGGAAGACCCCGATGGTGCAATATTTGGCCCGCCTGCTGCAAGAGCACGGCTTTAAGCCCGCCATTGTCAGTCGAGGCTACGGCGGCGCGGCCAGGGGCAAGGTCAATCTGGTGTCCGACGGCAGCAATCTGTTGCTCGATGCCCATGCTGCCGGTGACGAGCCACGGTTGCTGGCCGAAACCCTGCCCGGGGTGCCGGTGCTGACTGGCATGGTCCGCAGACTGCCGGCCCGGCGTGCCCTGTCGATGGGAGCCGACGTGCTGCTGCTCGACGACGGCTTCCAGCATTTGCCGGTCGTCCGCGACATCGACCTGGTGCTGTTCAACACCGATCGCTTGGCCGGTAACTCCCGGGTTTTTCCTGGCGGCGACCTGCGGGAGCCGGTGGCAGGCTTACGTCGCGCCACCGGCTTTGTCATGACCGGGGTGCATGGGGCCAACCGGGAACGGGCGGAAAGGTTCGCCGACCTGCTCCGCTCGAAGTTTCCGTCCATCCCGGTTGCCTTCGCCGGCTTGGAGATGGAATCCTTGGTGGGGTTCACCCCGTCCGGGTTGATCGTTCCGGTTGAGGCCGGTCCGCTTCAAGGGCAGCCTTGCTTCGGCTTCTGCGGCATCGCCCATCCCGAGCTGTTCCGGCAAACCTTAACTGACCAGGGTTTTCCCCTGGCCGGCTTCCTGCCCCTGGCCGATCATCAGCCCTACAGCGAAGCGTTGCTTGAGCGACTTGTTGCCCAGGCGCAAAAATCAGGGGCCCAGTGGCTGTTGACCACGGAAAAGGACATGGTCAAGCTGGTTGGCCGGGCGGCACACCTGCCTCTTCCCCTCTGCGGATTGCGCACCCGGGTAACAGTGGATCCTGATTTTGCCCGCGCCATCATTGAGCAGCTTAGATCTTGGACAGCGCCACGCTGAAGTCCGGCAGGCAGCCGTGTCGAATCACCCACATTTTTATCGAACGGGGTGTTTTGTGTCTTTTTTGCCACAAATTTTCAGGCAAGGTGCGTCAGCGGTAGCAGAACGATTTTATGTTATCTTTTCGATTAACCGTAAAAAAATATTGATAAATCCCTGTGTGGTTCTTTTTGCTTCAGGTGGTTTGATTGTTGCAAGGGCTTGATAAAATAAAAAATTATTTTCTCGCTCACTTGCGCCCCGAACCCTCTCATTGAGCCCACTCATGGCACTGCACATAGAGCCGTATCAACATACCCTGCAACGCCCGGTTAGCTGTTGCGGCGTTGGCCTGCATACCGGCCGAACCGTCAATCTGACCATCAATCCGGCCCCAGTAAACACCGGGATCCAGTTCCTCCGTTCCGACCTCGCTGGCTGCCCGGTCATCCCGGCGCGGGTGGAGCGGGTGGCCAGCACCGCCTTGGCCACCACCATCGGCGAAGGGTCGAGCATCGTTGCCACCACCGAGCATCTTCTGGCGGCTCTGCGGGGATGCGGGGTTGACAACGCGGTGATCGATCTCGATTCCCACGAGGTGCCAATCATGGATGGCAGCGCCGGGCCCTTTGTCCGCCTGCTGAAGAACGTTGGACTGTCCCGGCAACAGGCTTTGCGCAAAATGCTGCGGATTACCCGGCCGATCAGCCTTACTGATGCCGATAAATCGATCCGGATCGAGCCCTATGATGGCTACAAGGTTACCGCCCGGATTCAATTCGACGATGCCCTGATCAACGAACAACGCTATTCGGTGGAAGTGACGCCGGAGAAGTTCGGCCGGGAGATTGCCCGGGCCCGTACCTTCGGATTTGTCGAGCAGGTGGAGCAACTCTGGCAAAACGGCCTGGCCTTGGGCAGCACCCTGGACAACGTGATCGCCATCCACTGGAACCGGCAATCTGTCCTCAACGAGGACGGCCTGCGTTTTGACGATGAATTCATTCGCCACAAAGTGCTTGATATTATCGGCGACATGGCCCTGCTCGGTTCGCCGCTGCTCGGCCATGTGGTTGCCGACCGGTCCGGCCATGGACTGCACCGTGCCTTCATGCAGGCCATCATCGACAATCCTCAATCTTGGGAATACGTGACCTTCAAGCAACAGGGCGCCTCCCTGTGCCGCCAAACGGTACGCTCCTCCCGGGATTCAGCCCCCCGATTCGCCCCCTTTTTCGCCCCAGTGGGCGAGGTGATGAACTTTCTGCCTGCTTGCGCCGCCTGAGTCGGCTTGAGACTATTTGAAATTTTTCTATATTTTTTGTCTGTCGAAAAAACAGAAAACCGTCGGTATGTGCCGGCGGTTTTTTTTTGGCGCCACCGGCTCTGGAGAGGACAACGGTTGTCGCCTGGCGCCAAGCCGCGTATAATGACGCTGTTATTTCATCTTTCTTTTTCCTTAAATTGAAGCAGGGTTAGAAAACAAGCATGGGCGCGACACTCACCACCCTCCCCTTCATGGGCTTTGTTGGCGGCGGCCAGATGGCCGAGGCCATGGTCCGCGGCATTCTGGCCGCCGGCCTGACCGCGCCAAAACAGATAATCATTGCCGAGCCAACGGAGGTTCGCCGCGGCTACCTCGAAAAACAATATGGGGTTTGTTGTACCGATGATCCGGCAATGCTCTGTCAGCAGAGCGAAATCCTGATCCTGGCGATCAAGCCGCAAATGGCCGCCGCTGTGCTGGCAAGCTATCGGCCCCTGGTCACCCAACAGCATCTGGTCTGTTCGATCATGGCCGGCATCACCCTGCGCGGTCTGGCCGGTGCCTTTGCGGTCCCGGTCCGGCTGATCCGGGTGATGCCCAATACCCCGGCCCTGGTGCTGGCCGGTGCCGCCGCCTTCAGTCCCAATGACCTGGCCACGGAGCGCGATCGTCAGATCGCCATGACCCTTTTTTCCGCGGTGGGGACCTGCGTCGAGGTTTCTGAGCATCTTTTGGATGCGGTGACCGGTTTAAGCGGCAGCGGTCCGGGATATGTGTTCGCCATGATCGAGGCCATGATCGATGCCGGGGTTCTGGCCGGTCTGCCCCGGCCCGTGGCCGAACAGTTGACCATCCAGACCGTGCTGGGTTCGGCTCGACTGGCCCAGGAAAGCGGTGAGCATCCGGCCATCCTCAAGGGCAAGGTCACCTCGCCCGGCGGCACGACTATTGCCGGTCTGCAGGTGTTGGAGAAGGGGGCCTGGCGGGGGCTGATCATGGATGCGGTCATGGCGGCGACCGAACGAGCGAAGGTATTGGGTCAATGAAGATCGAATATGCGGGAGTGGTCACCCGGCCGGACAGTCTCGAGGTGGAGCGGATCGGCCGGGAGATGATTGCCTGGTTCGCCCGCAAAGGGATCAGGGCGGAGCTGAACACCATCGAGCCTTCGATGGATCTGCTGGTGGTGCTCGGCGGCGACGGCACCTTGCTGCATGTGGCGGAAAAGGCCAGCCGCTATCAACTGCCGGTCTTGGGGATCAACCTGGGCAGCCTCGGCTTTCTCACCGAGGTGGCCGCCGATGAGCGGTATCAGGCCCTTTCGACGTTGCTGGCCACGGACAAGGTCCGCATGGAAAAGCGGATCATGCTGACCGCCGCCTATGTGAACGGGATGACCGGCAAGAAGAGTGGTTCAGTGCATGCCTTGAACGAGGTGGTCATCGTCAAAAAAAGCACCGAGGCCATGATCCGGCTGCGGTGCTGGGCAGGCAGGGAATATGTCACCACCTACCGGGCCGACGGGCTGATCATGGCGACCCCCACCGGCTCGACCGCCTATAACCTTTCCGCCGGAGGGCCGGTGGTCCATGCCGAGTTGGAGTCCATCGTCCTCACCCCGATTTGCCCCTTCATGCTCGAATCGCGGCCGGTGCTGCTCGGTTCCCGGCACAAGGTCACCACCCAACTGCTGGCCCCGGCCGGGCAGGTCAAGGTGATCGTCGACGGCGAGCTGCAGTGGACCATCACCGAGAACGACTATTTGTTAGTTAAAAAGGCCGCAAGGCCGCTTTTGATCATCAGCTCGCCATGGAAGAGCTACTTCAACATCCTGCGCAACAAGCTCAACTGGGGAGGGGCAAGCGTCGACGTGCCTCTGCCGGAAAAGGTCTGCAGATATTGCTGATCCCGCAAGGTCGGCCAGCCAACCCCCGCTATGGCGCCTGGCCCCGGACTAGCGCTTGCGCCGCTGCACGTTGTACTTCTTCATCTTGTACTGGAGCAGACTCTTGGTGATGCCCAGTTGCTCGGCGGCCCGGGCCTGGACGTAAAAATTGTCCTCAAGGGCCTTGCGCACCAGCTTCTCCTCGATGCCGTTCAACACCTCAGCCAGACTGAGATGGTCCGGAATGAACTGGCTGAGTTCCAGACCCTTGCTCCATTCGTGGGCGCTGGCCATTTCCATGGAATCGGGATGAACGTCCTCGGGTTCGATCCGATTGCCGTTGCAGAGAATGGCTGCCCGCTCGATGGTGTTTTCCAACTCCCGCACATTGCCTTCCCAGGGAAGACTGACTAAAAGCCGCAGGGCTTCCGGTGAGATATCAAGCGATTTCCCCAGGCTATGGCTATTTTTCTCGATGAAGTGGGTGACCAGGGCTGGAATATCGTCCACCCGTTCGCGCAGCGGGGCCAGGTGGATATGGATGACATTGAGCCGGTAGTAAAGGTCTTCCCGGAAATGGGCCTTATCGACCTCGTCCTTGAGGTCCTTGTTGGTGGCGGCCAGAATACGGACATCGACCTGCTGGGTGACTGCCCCTCCGACCCGCTCAAAGCTTTTTTCCTGAAGTACGCGCAACAGCTTTGCCTGAAGCTGGGGCGGCATCTCCCCGATTTCATCGAGAAATAGGGTGCCGGAATCGGCCAATTCGAATCGCCCCTTGCGCATGGCCACCGCATCGGTGAAGGCCCCCTTCTCGTGGCCGAACAGTTCGCTCTCCAGAAGATGCTCGGACAGTGCAGCGCAGTTGACCGAGATGAACGGTGCCTCTTTACGCGGGCTCAAGTTGTGGATGGCCCGGGCGACCAGCTCCTTGCCGGTGCCCGATTCCCCGGTGACCAGGACCGAGGAGGGGGTGGGCGCCACCTTTTCGATCAGTTGATAGACCGCCCGCATCGGCGCACTCTTGCCGACCATGCCGCCGAATCCGGAACGCGGGGTGGCCTCATCCCGCAGACGCCTGATCTCGCGGATCAGACCATAATGCTCGGCGGCCTTGGTCACGCTGGCCAAGAGTTGCTGATTGGAGAAGGGCTTGGCCAGGTAGGTGAAGGCCCCCAACCGCATGGCCTCGACCGCCTTTTCCACCTCGGCATAGGCGGTGATGAGGAT
>JGI24705J35276_12237446_pt1 | contig 11158 bp, 10 predicted proteins | sample TergutNt197P4_FD_35276 | JGI IMG/M metagenome (IMG submission 35276)
GAATTAAACATCCGGATAAACGCCCACTGCGTCCATTTATAATATTCCGGCTCACAAGTGCGGATTTCCCGCGACCAGTCGAAGCAGAACCCGATTTTGTCCAATTGCTCACGGTAGCGCCGGATATTTTGTTCGGTTGTAATTGCCGGATGCTGACCTGTTTGAATAGCATATTGCTCGGCGGGAAGTCCGTATGCATCATATCCCATGGGATGCAGAACGTTGAATCCTTTCAAGCGTTTGTATCGCGAATAAATATCGGAAGCAATGTAACCCAACGGATGTCCGACATGCAAACCGGCTCCGGAAGGGTATGGAAACATGTCCAGCACATAATATTTGGGCTTGGTTATATCTTTTGTAACTTGATACGTTTTATTTTCTTTCCAGTAGCTTTGCCACTTTTTCTCAATTTCGTTAAAATTATACTCCATAAATATAATATATACTTAGTCCTGTTATTGTAAAAAGAATTTGAGGTACAAAGGTATATTAAATTATTAAATAAAATTATAAAAAAATACTAAAATGTATATACGATTCATCCGGTTTGTACGTTTTAAGTAATAAAATAGCTATTATTTACACATAACAGTTTTTAGAATGAAATTGAAAATTTTATTTATTCTCATTTTTCCTGCTTTCTTTTTTTCTTGCATAACTCAGCCTAAAAGTATTGTTTATTTTCAGGATTTGGGTAAATACCGTCAAAAATTGCAAATGACAAGCGATTTGGAAGCATACGAACCAATCATCAAGAAATATGATGAATTATTGATCACTGTCGCTGCTCCTGTTTTAGATCAAGATGCTGTGGCACAGTTTAATCTCCCAATAACGGTTTACTTGACTCAAATAGATACTAAAGCAACCAATATCCAACAATCCCCTTCTGTTCAGACCTATATCGTTGATAATAGTGGAAATATCAATTATCCGGTTATCGGACGAATATTTTTGGCAGGATTGACTATATCGCAAGCCACTGAGCATATAAGAGATTTAGTTTCCAATTATATCAAAGATCCTGTGGTAAATCTGAAAATCATGTCGTTCAAAGTTACCGTTTTAGGTGAAGTTATGAGACCAGGAGTTGTTCCTGTCACTCAGGGAAGACTTTCTATTTTGGATGCTATTGGCGCTACAGGGGATCTAACTATTTTCGGCGATCGAAAAAATGTGCTATTAGTCAGAGAAAATGATAATGGTAAGCTTGATTATATCCGGTTTGATTTGACGAACTCCAATATATTTACTTCGCCTTATTACTATTTGCAACAAAATGATAAAATAATCGTTGAGCCGAATGATACGAAGCAATTAGAAAGTAAATACAGTCCTGCCAACAATTATAGATTATCCATATTCTCCATGGTGTTTAGTGCGCTCTCTGTTATTGCGTCAACAACCATTGCCATTATTTCTTTGCATAGAAATTAAAATTTTTAATATCATTATGAAACAAGAGAATAAAAGTGAATTTGAGCAAATAAAAGATACCTTTACTTGGTTGTTGAAATATTGGTATTATTTTGTCATCAGTATGGTGATCTGTATAATTCTTGCTATTGTTTATGTGAAAGTAAAAACTCCTGTAATGATGGTATCAGCGCAAGTTAGCCTCCGGCACGATGAATCACTGCTGACTACCTCGTCTGTATCAGGAAACCAATCATCAACCATTCTAAATGCCTTTGGGCTTGAACAAGGATCACAAAATATTGAAGACGAAAGTATCAAAATGGGTTCTCATGGTTATCTAAAAAAAATAATCCGCAAATTTGCTCTTAATTTCGATTACAAGCAGTCGAAGTTTTTGGGTTTGATAAAAAATGAACTCTATGACCAGTCACCCCTTATTTTGAGCATTGATGAGGCAATTTCGGATACCATTACCCACCCTGTTTTTTTTACTTTGAACGTAGAAAAAGATTATACTACTGTGAAAGTGAAATATAATAAGAAACTAATCGGTAAATATAAAGTGAATACGTTTCCGTCCGTTCTGGAAACTCCGTTGGGGGCATTTACAATTTCCAAATCAGCAGATTACGATAAGTACGAAATACCGATGGAAATTAAAGTTCTATATACCAGTTTTGATTATATGACACAATTATATCAAGACGATAACGTTTTATTAATTGATTATGGGAAAAAGACATCCGACCTGATTCAACTAAGTATGAATACAGAAAATGTTATGTTTGCAAAAAAAATTTTAAAAGAAATAATTGCTAACTACAATGCAGAATGGGAATCAGATAAAGATTTAGTGAAAGAAAGAACGAAGGATTTTATTGATAATCGATTACGTATTGTTAACAAAGAATTGGCGCAAGCGGATTTAGCCATTCAAAATTTCAAAGACCAGCACAATTTAACGGATGTAGTGGCTGATGTCGAATATTATTATACACTTAGCGGAGCATTGCAGCCTGCCTTGCTGGAAGCCGAAACACAATTAAAAATAAGTGACTTGGTCGTCGATTTTGTAAAAGATGAAAAAAACAAGTACGCTCCGTTTCCACTTAGTTCAAGTACGAGTTCGAATCCGGCTGCCCCGAGTATATCGGATGTAATAGATAAATACAATGAAGCGCTTGCCAAAAGAAATGAAATGTATAAAAGCAATTCTCAAAGTACTTTAGTAAAGGAATTAAACGAACGAGTAGAATTGCAACGAGAAGCGCTTCTGCAATCGGCAGATAATCTCAAAAAAGGTTTACAAATTACTGTAGAAAATTTAACAAAAAAAGAATCGGAAATAAAAAGTAAAATCGGGAAAATTCCAACAATAGAGAAGAATTACATTGAACTGAAGCGCGAACAAGAACTGCAACAAACCGTTTACATTTTCTTATTGGAGATGCGGGAAGAAAGCGGAGTAAAAGGTGTTTCGCTATTGCCAAAATTGAAAATAATTGATGATCCTTATGTCGTTAACAAACCGGTTGAACCCAATTTGATAAAAGTAGCTATTACTGTTTTATTTTTTGGAGGATTTGTGTTTCCATTGTCTGCAATCTATGGTTTTCCTTTGATTAACAAAAATATGCGGAGAAGAAAAGGAAAATGATTCGCTTCATCAAGAAAAAAATGTTCATTTTTTTTAATAAAGGACATAAACGAACACAGCTGGTTAAAAAAAATGTAATTGCGTCTTTTGTTATTAAAGGGATAACCATTCTTGTTTCTTTGATATTACTTCCTTTAATAATTAATTATGTGAATTCGGAGCGGAACGGTATTTGGTTGACATTGTACCAAATGGTGTTTTGGCTTAATCTCTTCGATATTGGATTTGGCAATGGTATGAAGAATAAGCTGGCAGAGGCAAAAGCAATGGGAAATATGAATTTGGCACAAAAATATATTAGCTCAACTTATGCAATTATGGCTATTATTTGCCTATTTATATTCGTTTTGTTTTGCATCTTTAATCCGGTTTTAAATTGGAATTGGATGTTTAGTAAGTTGAATATCTCGCCGGTTTACAATCAAGAAGTTTACGGCTTGATTTGGGTACTGATGATTTCATTTTGTTTTACTTTTGTTTTCAATTTATTGAAATCTGTAGTCACAGCTGATCAAAAGCCGGCAATAGGTTCTTTTATTGATATGCTTGGGCAATTGCTTACTTTGATTGGAATCTTTATTTTATCGAAAACGGTTGCTCCGTCATTAATATCATTGGGATTGATAACGGGGTTTGCCCCGGTTGTTGTTCTTATTGTATCCAGCCTTGCTTTATTCAATACCAGATATAAGGATTGGCGTCCGACTTTCAAAAGCCTTGATTTAAAATTAGCAAGATCAATGATGAATTTGGGAGTTAAATTTTTTATTATGACTTTTGCTGCTTTTCTGGTTATTCAAACACTACCGTTTTTGATTCAGGGAATGACTAATCCGATAGAGGTAACTAATTATAATACGGCGTTGCGTTTGTTTTCGTTAGCGCTGAATGTGATGGGTATCATAATTATACCCTACTGGAGTTCATTCACGGATGCTTACACGCAGAAAGATTTTGCATGGATGCAAAAATCTATCTTTGAATTGCGAAAATTTTTTCTGTTTTTGCTCGTTTTTCAATTGGCAATACTTCTCCTTTCCCCACTCATTTATTATGTATGGGTTAATTATTGGATGAGAGAAAGTCATAATGTTTTGAATATTACATTTATACTGTCCTCCGCTGTATGTTTGTACACCTCTGCAATTTGTTGGCTAAATATTTGTATTTACCCGATTAATGGAATCGGGAAAGTAAAATTGCAAATGTATAGTTCAATAGCAGAAATACTTTTGATTATTCCCCTTGCTTTATGGATGGGACATCACTGGAAAGTTGTCGGAATTGTACTTGCTCCGGTAATCGTCTATACTCCGCGTATGATTTGGGCGCCTATACAATTGAACAAATTAATTAATAACAAAGCAACCGGAATCTGGAATAAATAATAAGTCATGGTTTTTATTGGAATCGTATTAGTTGCTATCTTTTTGTATATACGGGATTATAAAATTCCGGCGTTATTGTTGTTTTTCTTTTTTGTCACTTCCGGATTCAATTTAGTCCCGGAAGAAATAACTAAATTTGCTTTTATATCCAAAGGAAGCGATTACGCTCTTTTGATAATGGTGGGAATTATTGCCATTGACAGCATTTATAATCGAGGATATTTCAAACGGGATGATTTTACCAAATACCTTATCCTGTTTGCTTCATTTCTGATTATCTGTATTTTTTACAGTAAATTCACCTTAAGAATAGGGTGGGGGGATATACTCCGCACTTGCCGGTATCAATTTTTCTGGATCGCTTATTTTGTATTTCGACACATACCGAAGGAAAAATTGGAAACACTTTTGAAAGGTCTATTTTTTATAACATTGTTTACGGCTTTTCTCTTTTTATGCCAGATCGTTATCGGAAAAAATATTTTGGTGGAAACGGGAACCGCTCATATCCGTTTGTTTGGAATGAAAATTCTGCGTTTTTACAATCAACCGGATATGCTTTTTTTCTTTACGTTCATGGCTATATATCATAATCCTTTGAAAGGTATTTTGAAATACTTATCAATGATCATATTTACGGCTGCTTTATTAGGAGCTTTTCATCGCAGTTTGATTGGTCTTTTCTTTTTGTCGGCTCTTTTCGGCTATATAATTGCTCTCCCTTATTTAAAAAGAATTTATTTTGTATCAATAACTTTTGTCCTTTTGTTATTTGTTGTTGTCTTGGGTGGATATAAGTTTGTTCATTCGAAAACATATAAGGATGTACAAGCTGTAATCTCAGGTAATTTTGCAGACGCTAATTTTGATATGGATAATTTAGAAGATGCTACCTTTACTTTCAGAATGCTTCATCTATTGGAACGAAATCAGTATTTATTAGACCATCCTAAAGCTATTTTTTGGGGAGCTGGACTGATGCCGGAGGATTCCAAGTTAGTGGATAAAATGTTTGATTTTAAAATCGGATTAATAGCGGAGCTAACGGACGTTCCAATTCAGTTAGATACCAGTGATATTTCCTATTCTGTTTTGTTTCTTCGGTTTGGCTATATAGGAACCGCTTTATATCTTCTATTGATTGTCTATTTGATGGTCTTTTTCTACAAAAAAAGGGATAATCGCTATGGTTTTTTTTCTTTTCTCTATTTGGTGCTGACAATTGGCGATTCGTTTTTTTCGGCAAACCTTTTGTTTCCAGCCACTTTTCTTTTGCCTGTAATTAGTTATCATATAATCAAAAAAACAGATTTTGAAGAACTACAATTGAATACTGACAAATGAAAAAATCTAAAAGAATATCTGTATTAACATCATTGTATCACAGTGATAATTTTTTGGAGGATTACTTCCATGCACTTGACAAGATTGAAGATAAAGAGCAGATCGAAGTGCTTCTTTTACATAATGCTCCTCAGGAAAAAGAATTAGCCATTATAACCGAATATCTTCCGAAGTTTAATTTCGTCCGTCATATTATTATTCCCGAACGGGAAACACTATATCGTACATGGAATAGAGGAATTCAACTTTCTGAAGGAGAGTATATCACAGTTTGGAATGTCGATGATGTACGATTCCCTGATAGCATCATTCAGCAAGCGGAAGCGTTAGACAGTAATCCGGAGGCAGCTATTGCTTATGGCGATATTTGGCTTTCCAGTCAATATGGGGTTTGCGGCACAAAGAAATCCAATAGCCCGGTTTTTAATCCGGCTACTCGTAAAAAGTTTTTATCGGAATATCATATCTCCTGTTTTCAAATGTGGCGAAGATCCATTCATCCGGTTGTCGGTTATTATGATGAACAATTTGAATGCATTGCTGATTTTGACTTCCAGATAAAAACTGCCCTTCATTTTCCTTTTGTGAAAACAGAAAAACCTTTGGGAATTTATTTGGAACATCAGCCCCATAAATTGAGCGCTAACAGATTACAACCGATAGAACGTAATATTGTTTGTTTGAGGTATGCAAACTATTGGTGTATGAATATTTTCTTATTACCTGAAACAAAGAAAAAATACCAGCGAAATCAAATGTTAATTTTTGACGAATGGAAAGATTTCACAGAAAAAGCGCCTTTTGGATGGATTTACAGGTTTCGGGGAATTATTCGTGCTTGTTTTGATTCTTCTTATTGGTTGTGTAAACAGACAGTAAAAAAAATTATCTTTGCATATAAATATTAACGATTATATTTTTAGATGCAAATCATTCATGCCATTTTTTCTTTTCACGTAGGTGGCGCAGAAACTATGCTGGTCGATATTCTCAACCGGCAATGTCAAGAAGCGTCTGTCGGTTTGATTATTGTGAACAGCAAAGTCAATAGGAATTTGCTGGATACGATAGACAAACGGGTAAATATCTATTTACTTAACCGAAAAGAAAGTAACAAAATACAATTGCTATCTGTTTTTTTTAAGATAAACCGAATCATAAATACAATTAATCCAGATGTTATCCACTGCCACAACAATAAGCTCCTTCCTTTTTTTGTCAATCAAAGGGAAAAAACATGTTTAACTGTTCATAGTATGGTACAATCTACTCTGTTTCTGAAATATTACAGAACAGTTTTTGCTATATCAAAAGCCGTACAGGAAGACATACGAAAACAGACTGGAATTTTTGCGCCGATTGTTTATAATGGAATTGAAATTAAACAGTATAAGCAACGTAATACGTATGAATTTGATAAGGAGAAAGAAGTATTTCAGGTTGTTCTACTGAGCCGTCTGTTTCCGGAGCAAAAAGGGCAACACATTGCCATGCAATCCATCCGTATTCTGAAAAAACAGGATTTAAATGTAAAGTTGTATTTGATTGGAGGTGGAAATCAAGCCGAACTTAAGCGATTGAAATCTATGGCAATAGAATACGAGATAGAAAATGAAGTTGAATTTGTAGGACAAATGGATAGAGAATGGATAAAAAATAATCTGAGAAACTATCATTTGTTGATACAACCTTCTCTTTGCGAAGGATTTGGACTTACCATCATCGAAGGATTTGCCTGTGGATTGCCGGTCATTGCAAGTGATTTAGACGGTCCGAAAGAAATCCTGGAGTCCCTGCATTCAGGATTATTGGTCAAACCGAATGATCCTGTGGATTTGGCTGAAAAAATTAATCAAGTTATCCATGCCTATATAAATGAGGAGATGGATACAAAATACATTTCTGGTGATAATTTACACATCTTCGATATCCAAACAACGGTAGAGAACTATATGAGGTTGTATCTCAATCAATCACAAGGAGTGAAAATATGATAGAAAAAACAATACATATCGGTCCTGTTTTATCAAACAATACACTATGATCAACAGTAATCTATCCAAAAAAATTCTCACGCTCGGACCTGATAAAAATGGCAAGGGGGGTATGGCTTCTGTTCTGAAAGTATATAATGATTATGTGTTCAATCCTTTTTTGTTTTTGAGAACTACAGCCGAAGGTTCGCTTGGGTTTAAATTGCTTATTTTGTTAAATGTGTTTGTTAAAGTACCATTTTATGTGTTTTTTTGTGGTGTAAAAATTATTCATATACATGGAGCTTCCCACAAGAGCTTTATCAGGAAAAGAATTTTAGTAAACTACTGCTCATTATTTCCTGTTAACATTATTTTCCATTTGCATGGAGGCGAATTTAGGTTGTTTACAGAAAAATATGGTGCGAAAAAGATAAGAAAAACATTTAAAAAATGTATAAAAGTTGTTGCCTTGTCGCAACAATGGGAAGAATTTATTAATAATACAATTGGTTATCACAATACGGTTGTGATAACCAATATTGTGCCTTACCCTCAAAAACAAAATATCAAAAAAAATGGTAACGCTATTTGTTTTTTATTCATGGGTAGTATCAGTGAGAAAAAAGGCGTTTTTGATTTGTTAAAAGTGATAACAGCCAATAAAGATTATTATAAAGAGAAAATCAAAGTGGTAATTGGTGGAAATGGTGAAACAGACAGGTTAAAACAATATATTGCCGGTAATCAATTGGAGTCAATAGTAAAATATGCAGGTTGGGTAACCGGAGAACAAAAGATACAACTTCTGAATGAATGTGATATTTATATTTTACCTTCTTATAATGAAGGATTGCCTGTTTCCATATTAGAGGCAATGTCTTATGGCAAAGCGATTATTTCAACGAATGTAGGCGGAATTCCTGAAATAGTAAAAAATGGGAAAAATGGTTATCTGCTAACTGTTGGCGATACGGAAGCCTTGGAAAAGTCGATAAGTAATTTTCTTGAAAATCGTGAAATTATTAAATCCTTTGGCGATTATTCCGAGCGAATCATAAAAGATTTTTTGCCTGACAATGTGATTTTACAACTTGAAAATATGTATGATGAAGCGCTAAAAAGATGAACTTAAACTCAAACGCCACATTAATAAGAATTGTTCTTTTTCTAGAAAAAATAAAAATTTTATCCCCAAAAAGAATAGGGCAGGTAAAGTATTTTTTGAGATTTGGCAAGAAAGCAAATTTGAAAGATCCGCAAAACCTGAATGAGAAAATTTTGTGGCTGTCACACAATACCGATACTTCACGATGGGTGGAATTAGCGGATAAATATCGTGTAAGAAAATATGTAGAAGAGTGTGGATTAGGAGATTTACTTATGAAATTATACGGTATGTATGATTCAGTAAACGATATCGATTTTGAAAAATTACCTCAATCGTTTGTTATAAAGACAAATAATGGATGCGGCACGGTAATTTTGGTTAAGGACAAAAATAAATTAAACATAGAACAAACAAAAAAGACAATAACTAAATGGCTAAAAGTACCATTTGGGGTAATGTCCGGTGAACCGCACTATCGAAAAATAAAGCCTTGTATTATTGTTGAAGAATATTTAAATGTAGAAAATTCGATTTCAACTTCTCTTATCGACTATAAATTTTTATGTTTGAATGGAGAGCTTTGTTATGTTTTGGTTTGTTTTGACAGGGATATTCCAAACCATAAAACTAAATTTGATTTATATGAAGCAAAGGATTGGAAGCCTCAAAAATTTTTTTTAACAGAAAAATACCGGGAAAATATAGTAATTCCAAAACCAAAACAATTGGATAAAATGCTTGAATATGCCAGAATTCTTGCCGGCGATTTTCCACAAGTACGTGTGGATCTCTATGAAGTGGATGGAAAAGTATATTTCGGTGAATTAACATTTTCTGCTTATGGTGGAATAATTCCTTATTTTACGCCAAAGTGTCTGAAAATGCTGGGAGATAAAGTAACTTTACCAAGTTTATGAAAGATAAAAAAATAAAAATACTTGCCATTGCCTCTATCGGCGGTCACTGGAAACAACTATTACGTATTGTGCCGCCAACTTTCGCCGGCATTGAGACGGTGTATGTATCTACACATCCCAAGTGTGCTACGATGGTTGAAGGTCATACATACTATACTGTCAGCGATTTTAGCCGGTGGAATTTTTATAAATTAGTGCCTGTGTTTTTTCAGGCAGTACGCATCATCCGGAAAGAATTTCCTAATACCGTAATTACCACCGGCGCCGCACCGGGATTGATTTTCTTGTTTGCGGCAAAATTATCAGGTAAGAAGACTGTCTGGATCGATAGCGTGGCTAATGTGTTGCATCTGTCTATGAGTGGACGAATTGCCTCAAAGTTCGCTTCCAAAGTTTATACACAATGGGAAGGATTGTCAAGCAAAAAAATATTTTTTGTCGGAAGTGTTTTAGATTGAAGAATTAAAATTATGATATTTGTTACAACAGGCACACAAATTCCTTTCGACCGTTTCATAAAGGTAGTCGATGAAATCGCCGGAACAATGAATGAAACTTTTGTTGTGCAGGCGCTAAAAGGCAGTTATATGCCTAAAAATTTTAAAACAGTAGCGTTTATCGCTCCCGACGAATTTGATAAAATTGTACAGGAAGCAAGATTAATTGTTAGCCACGCCGGAACAGGCAGTATTTTGTCGGCAATAGACTATGAAAAACCGATTATCATATTTCCGAGATTAGCTTCACTTGGCGAGCATCGCAACGACCATCAGATGGCAACCGCAATGGCAATAAATGAAAAAGGCTATGCGTATGTGGCTTATGATAAAAAACAACTCAAGGACTTGTTGTGTTCGAAAGATTTGATTCCGCTAAAAAAGAAAACCGGACAATCGGCGAATCAAATTTTATATTCGATAATTCAATAAAATTCACATCACCCACGAAATAACATACTTTTCCCCTTTCTTTTTGGGCGCCGTATCCAGCGTCTTGAATTTCCCGGCAATACCTGATTCCTTGCAGGTTTGTTCGAAATGACACAGGGCAATGCCCAAGTCGATGGCAGTAAATCCGATTGCGGATAAATGCTGGTAGAAATGCAAGCTGTTTCCGTCCAGAATGACCCGCCACGATTGCTGATTGTTGGCGGAAGGCGCTATCCGCACCATTTCAAGCGGTTTGCCATAGACGCCGGCAGATTCTTCCGACAAAGGCGTATTAAAATCTCCATGAAAGAAAAGCGATTCAAACGGTTTGCGCGAGAGATGTTTACCTTTCGATCCGAGAAGCGTCTCGGTGAAACGGGTCTTCGGATTGATGTAACCGACCGGAGAAACAATCCG
>JGI24705J35276_12237444_pt1 | contig 11156 bp, 8 predicted proteins | sample TergutNt197P4_FD_35276 | JGI IMG/M metagenome (IMG submission 35276)
CACCTTCCCTACATAGAGGATTTTCACACCCGTTACATGGTCTCCAACCGTGTCATGAAGGCATGGGCCGACATGGTGCGCTCCCTCGACATCGAAATCATAGCTCCGCAACACGGCGCACTTTTTGCGGGCAAAGAGATGGTTCACAGATTCATCGATTGGTGCGCAGACCTCAAATGTGGCAGCGATCTCATCACTCCGCTCTTCAAGGTCCCCGTTGCGTGACGGTAGTTGCCGCATCCGTGGAAGATGATCTTTTCTGAAGGAGAGCGCGATCCTCGCACACTGCAGGTCCCGGGACACATAAGTCATCGAACCTGTTTGAGTTGAGTAGCGATGAAGTGGTGGCAACGCAGACCCCGGACCGCGCCGCAGGTGGCGCTCGATGCACTGGAAATGGCCGAGTTGCTCCAGCGCAGCCGCTCCTGGGACGGATTTGAACGCGAAGCCGTTGTGACTGAACTGTGCCGGCGCGACGACCCGGCCGCCATCGGTGCGCTGCTGGTGGGTTGCGGAGACTGGGTGCCACAGGTGCGCCGGACCGCGCAACAGGGCCTGCGCCAGTTCCTGCGCAGCGAGTGTGTGCCGCGCTGGGCTACGGCTTGGCCGGAGTTGGCTTTTTTGCGGCGCGTCCAGCGTGTCGATGTCAGCGCGCTGTTGGCCGACATCGAGCGCTTCGTGACGCTGCACATCGATGCCTTCGATCGGCAGGCGCAACTGTCCAGCCCCAACCCCGAGCGGCAACGTTGGGTGTTCGGGTTGCGGCTGAAGCAGGATTTGCCCAAGACCGAGCGTTCCGCATTGCTTTGCCAAGGCGTGCAAAGCAGCGATCTGCCGCTGGCGCGGCGTGCACTGCAGGCCGCACGGCACCTGGATGCGCAATGGGGCCAGGCTGTCTTTGAAGCGGCCTTGCGTTCTCGCCTGCCGCGCATCCGAGATGCCGCGGCGCGTGCGCTGCTGCGTTTGCCCGCAGTCCATGGCCAGAGGCTACTGCGCGAACTGTGTTTCGATGACAGCGCGGAGCTGCGCGCCACGGCCGCCGCCTTGCTCCACAGCGGACGCGAGATCGTGGCCGCGCGTGCGGTAGCCGTGCTTGACAACGTGGCCACTTCGCCGCGGCAACAGGGGATCGCATTGCATGCGCTGTCGTTGCTGGAAAAGCCCGCAGCGTTGGCGCGCGCCACACAGCGATTGGAGGCTGCCAGCACCTCCTTGCGGCGCATGGCGCGCAGCCTGCGTCTGCAGGCCGTGCAGGATGCCGCACTGGACGAGGAAATGCTGACGACGTTGGCCGATCCTTCCGCGAAAGTGCGCCGGCTCGTCGTCGAACTGGTGCGGCGAGGCACGACAGCGCCATCTGCCGAAGCACTGCGCGCACTAGGTCTGCAACGAATGGAACTGGCCGCGGACATTTTTGCCATACTGCGGCGGGGCTCGCCCTGGGAGCGGCTCAGCTTTGCGCTCGAACTGCTGAGCACAACGACGCCTGAGCCAGCCTTGCGCCAACGCATCAAGCAGGAGTTGAAGTCATGGGCGGCGGTGCGCTTCTTCGTCCAACCCGATGCTCAACAGCGCGCGCGGCTGGCGGCGTTGTGGGGCGACCACCACACCGGACTCCGACATCTGCACCGTCTGGTGGGCACCGATATGGTGGAGAAGATCGAAACGCGGCTGCGCGCTTTCCAAGTGCTGGAAAGAGCACGCACTGCCACCATTATTCGCAGCGATAATTTCCGGACGACGCCTTAGATTAGCGTCCGCTCAGACTAACGGATGCGGGCGCTCCGAAGCCAGCCTTGAAACATGAGAACGTTCCACAACGCATATTGGTGGTTGCGACGACCTGCGAGGTGGTCCTTCCATGCCCTGCGGATGATGTCCGCATTGAAAAAACCTTCCTGACGGAGGCTTCGTTCATCCAGGAGTTCTTCCGCCCAGTCGCGAAGCGCCGTTCTGAGCCAGACGTCGATCGGCGGGTTAAAACCTGCCTTCGGGCGATCAACCAACGCCTTTGGCACGTAGCGCGACAGAACTTGTCTCAGCGGCCACTTCGTCTTGCCCTCTACCTGCAGCGTGGAAAGAGGCAGAGAAAAAGCAAACTGGACAATCCGGTGATCCAGCAGCGGCACCCTCGTTTCCAGTCCGACCGACATGGCAGCCCGGTCCACCTTCGTCAGAATATCATCTGGCAAATAGCTCATGAAATCGAGATACATCATCTCTTCGACCGCACCTGGCAACCGAGGAACGGGATCCAGACCGGTCAACATCGTCGGCGGCTCAGTTGCCCCCAAGACCAGCGCGGTTGGGGCCGTCCACATGGAGCAGAGCTGGAGATACAGCTGATCCGGATCACGAAAGGTGAGGAGGTGCGCCGCCTTATGAATCTTGTCGCCGATGGAGCGATGTCGCAGACGCGCCGGTGCAAACCGCAAGAGCAGTTCAGCTGCTGCGTCGTAAGTCCGGGGAGAGACAGCTCTCAATAGCCGGGAGGTCGCCTCTCGCATCCACGTTGGAGCGGAAGAAAGCCGCCGCCACATCGTGTCAGTAAGGGTGTATCGGGTATAGCCGGAGAACAGTTCGTCTCCCGCATCTCCGGAAAGTGACACCGTGACCCTGCTGCGCGCCAGCTTCGACACCAAGTAAGTCGGAATTTGCGACTCGTCGGCAAACGGCTCACTGTACACTTCCGGAAGCTGCGGTATGACGTCCAACGCATCCTGTTCTGTCACGTAGAGTTCGGTGTGGTTGGTGCCCAGGTGCTCAGCAACCGCCTTCGCTTCGACGGCTTCGTTGCGGCCGGGAATATTGAACCCAATACTGAAGGTCTGGATGGGGCGCGCGCTTAGCGATTGCATGACAGCGACAATCGTCGACGAATCGATGCCGCCGGACAGGAAGGCGCCCAGCGGGACATCCGCAACCATCTGCCCCGATATCGACTGCTTCAGAAGCCGCTCAAGTTCGTCCGCCGCATCCTCGCGGGTCCCTTTGAACAGGTTGGTCTTGGCCGTTTCGATTGCATCGTAACCGCTCCAGTATTTCTCGATCGAAACCTCGCGGCTCCCGTGATGCACGTTAAGCAGACAGCCCGGTCGAAGCTTGTGAATGCCTTCAAAAATCGAATAGGGAGCGGGAACGTAGCCGTACCGCATCAACAGCGCCAGGCTGTTGCGGTCAATCTGCTGAGACCAATCAGGATGCTGCCGGAGCGCGTTCACTTCCGAAGCAAAAACGAGTGTCTGACCAAGCCAACCATAATAGAGCGGCTTTTCGCCAACTCGGTCCCGCGCCAGACTCAGCGCCTTGGCCTTCTTATCCCACACCGCGAGCGCAAACATCCCGACGCACTCTTGCAGGGCTCGTTTCACACCCCAGGCCGCAATTGCCTCCAGGAGGATTTCCGTATCCGAGTCGCTGCGCCACGCCCGCGGTTGCCCTCTTTCCAGCTTCTCTCGAACCGATTGAAAGTTGTAAATTTCACCGTTGAATACGATGACATAACGACCGTCATGCGAAAGCATCGGTTGATGACCTCTCGGCGAGAGGTCAACGATCGAGAGTCTGCGATGACCGAGAGCCGCTCCTGAGTCCTCATCGCACCAGATCCCTTCATCGTCCGGGCCACGGTGAACTATGGACTTAACCATTCCCTGAACATGCGCGTAGCGCACATGACTGGAGTATCCTGGGGAAACGACGCCAGCGATGCCGCACATTTCAGTCCGCCCTGATTTCCTTAAAATTTCACCCGCGGGAAGCGACGAGCTCAGTGCGAGCAAAGCTCGTCACTTCGCTCGCACTCGTCATTGCCGGGTCAAGCCGGCCAAGCCCGGCAATGACGAGTGGCGCGCCCACTACCACCACTATTCAAAGCTACAATTTCTGGTCGACGCCTTACTGGCTGGGAACACCCTCCGGGCGCAGTGCCACTTCAACGACGTCACCGGGCTCGAGCTCAGTGTCAGGTGAGCTGACCGTCCGCGTCCATTTCCGGTCGACGTTACGCACGATCGCAATGTCTGGCTTCATTTTATCCGGGTCCACCAGTGCCGGACCGCCTCCGCCACCCATCGGTTGCAGACGCTGTCGCGCCGCCTTTACCGCCGCTTCCAACACCGCGAGCTTGGTGTTCGTGTCATTGAATTCTGTAAGGAGCTTCTCTCTCCGCTGCGATGCCAGTCTATCGAGCTGACGTCGCTGATCATCCTGCTGCCGTTGCAGTCGCATCACTTCAACCTGTGTTTGCAGGTGCCTTGTCGAGGACAAGAGCATGGCGCGCCGGGCGTCCGTCACGCGGGCGGCCGTCAGATTCCCTGCGCTGAACAGCCTGCCAAGGCGATCAAGGTCCTCATTGTCAGCAGCCACCCCTTTCGCTTCCTCCTGCTCCTGTTGCTTCAGGACACCCAGCTGCCCATCATCCTTTTTAACAGCCTCCTGAAGAAATGACTGTTCAGCTCGGAAGTCGTTCTGAGCAACGCGCAACGCCTCGGCCTCCGATTTGACCATTACGGAACTCACCGGGCTCATTGCAGGTGCGTCTTTAGAGCCTTGCGGCTGGAAAGTATCCTTGTTCTGAAGCTCAGCCTGGAGACGGAGGGCATGAAAATATTCCTTGGCGTATTCGATCGAGGCCGACTGATACTCCTTCTGCAGTTCAGCCGGATCCACCGCCCCCTGTTGCACTCGAGATCGTAACAGGCTGTAGCCCCCGGCCATCGCCACGAGCTGACGGACGGTCATTTGCGGTCGATACGCTTGCTGCCCCGGCGTGAGAACGTCGCCAGAGATGTAGACCGGCCTGTATTCGGCGATAGAAGCCGCGATATCGGCAGGCCTGAGAACGACGGGGTGCTCCTGCCCGTCTTGTGTTCGGTAGCGAAAAATCTTGGTCGGTACCAACGTCTCCATGCGTTGCTGAAGTTCCGTTTGCGTCAGACCACCGACGACAACCTGCCCCACGCCAGGCAGGCTGACACTGCCATCGGTCTGAACGAGTGCGCGATAGTGTTGATCGGGGATGCCGTAAACTGCAACCTCTACCGTATCGCCAGGTGCGATGTGATAGTCTGCCAACGCCGTTCGGCTAAAGGCGATCGATGCGGTCGCAACCAGACAATAGACCGCCCAACGGCGAAGTCGTCCCACTCGGCTTTGCATGGGGAAGTTCCTTCTTTCGCACCTCTTGAGCGCGATCCGATCCGATTGAATCCGATCACACTCTGATCTCTTCGTTTGAGCGTGATCACGCTCTGGCGGAAAGACCTTAACCTAGCGGTTCAGGCATCTTCACGCGCGTAACAAAATCGTACACCGGCCCACCCGGCTTGCCCCAATTGCTGGACCAGATGACCTGTGAGCCGTCCGGTGAAGGCGAAGCATGTGTCTCGCTCCAGTAGTTGAACGGCACGTTGTGGGTTTCAGCAATCAGCCGCGCCGCTCCACTGCCGCCGAGCGGAAACGCCACGACCTCTCGCGCAAATTGCGCCCAGTCCGGATGGGACGCCACTTCGGCCGGGTCACCGGCATAACTCACGAATGCCCACTGAGGCCGCGTCGTTGCCCGCAGCGAAACATGTTGACCTTCACCGTAGCCGGCCAGAGACGTCACAACGCTGTCTTTCAACCGGCGCTTGATGACATGATAACGATCCGGATCAGATTTGCTGATCCCAACGTAAACCTCATCGCCAGCATCATCCACAATCATGTCACCGTGGCCGGGTCTGTGGTTCTCCGTCCAACTCTGAACAATCCTGCCATCTGGCAGTAGTACGAACGTATTTAAGACATCGTCCGCTACATCTTGAACGCAGACAACATAGGTTCCGAGAGGTGAGATCGAACAATAGTCGTTCTTGCCAGGAAGTTCCTCGAGATGAATTGGAGGCAGTGCCTTGCGCTTGTCTATATCAATGACCAATGCATCGAACAGGCCTTCGGAAGTGGTACCCCGCACAACAATCCACCTCCCGTCCCGGCTTGGATTGCCCTTCGAGGGGCCGAACCGCAGCTCGCGATATGAGCTGTTAGAGTAGATCAGCTCCGATTGATCGCTTCGCGGATCCCAGAGCGAAACGGCATGGCCGGCAACACAGATCATACGCTCCGGCAGCCGCGGATGCCATTCGCACTCGCCGCGCTTTTGCCTGTGAAACAACGGAACGTAGGTCTGTCCGTCAAGAAAGCACAGGCCATGGCAACCATTCGAAATGAGCAGAAGCTTCTGATCTGCGCTCCAGGCCTGCGAGCTCGAATAGCGGTGAGTGCAGTAAGCCTCCTCGCAATTTTCATTGACGCTTGCAGGCGCGCCGGGATTGGTAACCCTGGTAATCGTATAGCCTGTAGTCGGGTCGACCGTCGGGGTCAGATAGGGCGGAAGAGGTTCCGGCGCGGCTGAGTTGCCACTGAATTCGGCGAGCTGGCTTGCAGCCAGCCACGACGCCGAACCGACCACAGTTGCCACCGAGCCGACAATCAAAGCCATCCTGACGCTCAGCCTCAAGTCACCAGATCCTTGTGCTGGCGTACGGCTCCCCTTGAGAGTCGTGCCCGCCACCAATCGATCGTATGTCCCAGGCCTTCTCGCAGGGAAACACGGGGCTCCCATCCTGTTGCCTGGTTAAACTGCCGCGCGTCAGCCAGAAGAGCCCTTACCTCGGAGTTCGGCGGGCGCAATCGCGCGCTGTCCTCCCTGATTGGCTTCTCGCAACCTGTCAGTTCCAATGCCAAGGCGACCAGGTCTGCCACCTTGATCGACTTTTGACTGCCCGCGTTATACGCACGGCCGTATTCAACGCTTTTGCTTGAGCCGGCGGCCAGGAAGGCCCTCACGGTGTCCTTGACGAAAGTCAGGTCACGCGCAGTGGTCGTATCGCCAACCAGAACTGCTCCGCAGCTGGGATCCAGCATCTGACGAAGCAGCGTTGGGATAATGGCCCGTTCACTCTGCCGCGGCCCGTAAGTATTGAAGGGCCTCAGGATGACGACGGGCACCGCAAATGACCTGGCGAACGCCTCAGCCATCATGTCCGCACCAATCTTGGAAGCGGAATACGGAGACTGTCCCTGCAAGCGATGCGTTTCATCAATCGGCATCTTCAACGCCGAACCGTACACCTCACTTGTCGAGGTATGAACCAGACGCGCCGTCCCATGTCGGCGCCCGGCTTCCAGAACGTTCAAGGTACCGAGGCAATTTGTCTCCACATAAGATTGCGGCGCCGCATACGAATAGGGTATCGCGATCAAGGCAGCCAAATGGAACACAACTTCCTGGCCCCGCATGATCCTGCCGACCAGCGCGGCGTCGCGAACGTCGCCGCGAACCAGCTTGATCTTTGCCCTGATCTCGTCAGGCAGATCATCAAGCCAGCCAAAGCTGTCAAAAGAATTGTATAATGCGAGCGCTGTGACGTCGGCTCCCGCCTGAACAAGCGCCTCCGTCAGATGAGAGCCGATGAAGCCGTCGGCGCCCGTCACAAGAACCTTGGTCTCCGCGTAACTCAAGAACCCCCTCCATCTATCCTGTTCCACACCACTACTTGGGCAAACTCTCGCGCAAAATCGCCTTCCGCATCCTTCGACGATGTCAGCCCGAAAACCGCTCCCGCTCCCCGTAACATCCAACCCACATCCTTGATGAGCGAACGACGGGAGAAATATTCCAGATCAATCTTTGCTTTTGCTGGAAACAGCACACGCCGATAGAACTCCTCCGGCTCGGTATTCGGCGGAAAAAATAACTCTTCGTGCCGAAACAGAAACTGACACGGCCCGAAAAGCCCCGGCCTGCAATCCAGCACGCGCTCCAGCCCGTTGCTGAAGCAATCGGCAAACGCCAGCGACTCGGGTCGCGGCCCGACGATGGACATGTCGCCTCTCAACACGTTCCAAAGCTGCGGCAGTTCATCTATTTTGGTCAAAGCCAGGAGCCGGCCCACCGCCGTCATGCGATCGTCGTTACGCACCGTCAGTGGACGCCCTCCGGGCCCACAATCCGCCCGAAATTTTCGGAATTTGTAAAGGTAGAACGGGCGCCCGCCCTTGCCCAGGCGGAGCTGTGAGAAATAAATCGGGCGTCCCGACTCCAGCCACACCACGACAGCAGTCAACAGCATCAATGGAGCGACTGCGCACAACGCAAGCGACGCCACGCAGAGATCAAAGACACGTTGCCATGGCTTCTCTTTGCAGGCGACGGCGCTGCTGTCGCCCGCACCTGGTGAGTTATGCATGTTCATTCGGCTGCCAATACCTTGTGAGGCGAGTGAACTGCATTCGCCAGCTGCGCCACAATCGTCTCGACCATGTCCGCTTCCAACTTGGGATGAAGAGGTATTGTCAGTTCGCGGCGTGCAAACTCCTCAGTGAGCGGCAAGCCGATATCCTTACATCGATCCCGATAGAAGCTGAGCCGATGTATCGGAGGATAGTGGATCGTCGTCTGGACTCCGGCGTCGCGCAGCCGGTCGATGACCGCGGTCCGCAGCCCGGCATCGGGAAGCAGGATCGGCATGATATGATGGGTGGAGGTTCTTGCCTGTGAAAACGGAACGGTGACCAGTGGACAGAGCCGAGCGATCAGCCGGCGGTACTGCTCAGCCAGACGGCCTCTGGCGTGGTTCCAGCTGATCAGCTTCTTCAGCTGCGCCAATCCGACCGCAGCCCGGAATTCGTCCATCCGGTAGTTGAAGCCGAGCATCGTCACGTCATACTGCGGATTTCGGCTTTCGAACCTCTGCCGGGTCCCGCTCGTCATCCCATGTCCGCGCATCTGCCGAATTCTTTCCAGCAGCGCGCGATCGCGGGCAATCACCGCGCCCCCTTCGGCAGTTGTCATGTTCTTGTTGCCGTAGAAGCTGAATGCGGCGGCGGCTCCGTAGGAGCCGACCTCGGCTAGTCCGGGCGCATGAGCAGCGTCCTCGATGAGCAAAAGCCCCTTTCGACGCGCAAAGGCTTGCCAGGCCTCGCGGTCCGCCAGGTATCCGGCGAAATGCACCAGGATGACCGCCTTTGTTCGCGAGGTACATTTCGCCTCGGCGTCCTCGATCGAAAGGATTGGCACATCGAGCGATTCGATGTCGACGAAAACCGGATCAGCTCCGACGTAGAGCACGCAATTGGCTGTGGCCACAAACGTGAGCGAAGGAACCAGGACCTCGTCCCCCGGACCGATATTCAAGGCGTGCAAGATCAGGTGCAAAGCCGCGGTACACGAAGCGACCGCCACGCAGTCTTCCGCCTGATGAATGTCTGCGAAGGCTCTCTCGAACTGATGAACCTTCGGGCCCATCGTAATCCAGCCGCTCTCGACGACTTCACAAAGAGCCGATTTTTCTTCCGAACCCAGAATGGGCTCCGAAACGAGCCGCAAAGATGCGTCTCCCATGAGGATGGGTCTCCCTTATCGAGAATCAGGCTGTTACTTAGGCCACTGACAGCGAGGCAGTGGCTCCAACTGACAGGGAGGGCGATTGTTCATCCCACGCGATATCTTGCGCTCGGTGAAAGTCGTCAGCGCGTCCGATATCAAGCCAAATTCCATCGTGCTTGAACGTGTGCACGGGCATACCTTGTTCCAGCATCTGCAGGATCAGATCGTCAAATCCGAACGGAACGCCTGACGGCACATAGGTCATGACTTCAGGATTCATGCAGTAAATGCCCATGCTGACAAGTGTGTCGACCGTGGGCTTTTCGTGAAATCCGCACAGCATCCCATTCGTCTCGTCGAGGACACCAAACTCCATTTTGGAGTGCCGGACGATCGAGGCAATCGTCAATTGGTCCCCATGGGACCGATGACTCTTGACGAATTGGTTAAGGTTGAGATCTGTCAGCACGTCACCATTGAGTACCAGGAACGGCTCATTCAGCCGATCGCGCAGTAATGACAGCGGACCAATCGTCCCGAGCGGCTCGACTTCCTGCGTATATTCAATCTTCATATTCCACTGCTGACCATCGCTGCAAAAGCTGCGGATCAGGTTGCCGAGGTAGCCAGTAGTAATGAAAACTTCCTGGATGCCGTTTCGGCGCAACCATTTCAACAGAAGCTCCAGCACGGGTCTCGATCCAATCGGCATCAGCGGCTTCGGCAAAATGGACGTGTAAGGCCGCAAACGCATTCCCCTGCCACCGCATTGGATCACTGCCTTCATATACGAAACCTCCCAGATCGGTCGCCCCAAGAGGCGACAGTTAATCAGACCGCACGAATGGAATTTCGAGAACGATCATCAGGGTGAATTTGTGCCGTAATCCTATTGGCCAGCGATGGCATCGTCTTCATGCATTCACACTAAACTTACTCGCACCAAGGGGCACAAATTTTCGAGGCCTACCGTGGCCGCTCCAGAACCGAACTACCCCTTACGAAGAAAGTTCCCCATTCTCGCAATCCGGCCTGTGCTTGCTTTGCTCTCAGGTCACTCCTGCATTCGGTGTCTCGTGCTCATTCCCAATTCCCGGCTCCGCTTGAGGTAGCAACCAGGATAGGACCTCAGTCCTGCCATCGATTCCGGTTATTCGAAGCGACCTCACAGATAAACTCACAGATAATTTGTAAACTCACAGATAATTTGGCATTTGACCTTTGATGGTCCGCAGGACAATATCCAGATAGTATTGAATTGGGAGGCTTGCCGAGGTCCCAATTTGGGAGACCCATCGGCAGGGAAATTGGCGTCTTACGTCAGTACAAAGTTCCCGCCCCGCACGGAGGGCAGCAAGCGCGCGCAAGCTGAAGATTGTGACATCCTATCAGGAACCAGCGGTCTCCTGGAACGTTGGGAGGGCGCTTGATGGCCAGCCGGAGGGGAATACATGCGCAGGCAAGGTTCTGACGCGGCGTTGCAGGGTTCTGACGCAGCGTTGGGTGCACCGGAGAGTCTCCCGTATCAACGGAACATCGCAAGCGCTTTTGGCCGCGGCAATGTCCCGCTGCCCTCGTCGTCCCCTTACACGCCGGAGGCCAGCGAGGCTGACCATCACCACGCCCTTATCGCAACGATGCTTGAGCGCGTGGAGTGTGCATATCTCGTAATCGATCAGGATCAGAGAATCGTCGAGGCGAATGCTGCTGCTGAAAGGATGCTTGATCACGCGGTCGGATCGAGCAGCGACAACTCTCAGCGCTACCAATTCGTCCGCGA
>JGI24705J35276_12237443_pt1 | contig 11155 bp, 10 predicted proteins | sample TergutNt197P4_FD_35276 | JGI IMG/M metagenome (IMG submission 35276)
ATCCTCAAATAAACATAATTTCGCTCGATTTTATAATCCATAGGCACCGTAAGACGTATCGCGTTGAATAACTGTTCGATGGTTTCTTCCTCCAATGTAGCGGATATTCGGTAATCTTCCACTTCAGGGTCTTCAAAAACAAGCGCTACATCGTATTTTCGCTCGATGATTGCTGCAAACGCACCCAGACGTTCGCCCATCACAATCCAGCGTTTATCTTTCCATGAAGTGGATACTTCCACATCCACATCTTTGGTTAACTCTATTTTACTGAAACCGTGTAAAGTTTCGGGAATTATCTCATCGGAAAGATTTTGTTGATCGTCATTATTGAAAACTGATATGGATTGTATGCTTTTGTGGAAGACGACTTTCTGGTTGGGTTCCAACACAACAGGCGCGGCTTTTGTTTTGCTCTGTTCATTGGTTTCGATACGCACCGAACCTTCCACTAATGTGGTTTCAATGATGTCCTCTTCAGGATAGGCTTTCACATTAAAAGCGGTTCCCAGCGCAGCAATGGTTATACCCGATGTTTTCACTAAAAACGGGCGTTGGGTATCATGAGCCACTTCAAAGTACGCCTCGCCTTGCAGTGAGAGTAGCCGGTTCTGTTCGCCGAAAGATTGGTCGAAAAGCAGGGTAGTTCCCGCATTCAGCCAAACCTTAGTTCCGTCGCTCAGGGTCATCAGCGATTTTCCGCCTTTGGGCGCTTCAATGGTATATTCGCCTTTTGCGATTTCCACATTTTCAGGTTTTTCAGCAGTCTGTGTTCCCAAAATGTATGCGATAGCAACCATTGCCGCAATTGCCGTCCATTTAAGACATTGCATCCAAACAACCTTTCCTGATGCTTGCGACTGAATTTTCCTTTCGAGTTTCGACCATACCTGCTTTTGTCTGTCTTTGGCGACCGGTTTCAACAGATCGGCGGCAATCCATGTATTGCGCATCTTTTCAAAAAACACTTTGTTTTGCAGCGATTGATGCACCCACCGGTACGCCTGTTCATATTCCATATCATCTGCCATTCCTTCAAGGCAGCGGAACAAAAGATTATTTATTTTTTCGTCATCCATGCTTTTTTCGACTTTATGCTTATATGACAATCGAAAATGAGTTATGGATGACAAAAAAGAAAAATATTTTTTTAGGAATGAAAAATAAAAAACATATCACAGTTTTTGACATCCCGTTAGGGATGTATCTCTCGGTAGAACGGAACAATACCCCGCAAAAGCAGCATCCCGTTAGGGATGCATCCCTAACGGGATGCAAGGGAAGAAACGTCCGATCATTTTCTACCGAGAGATGCATCCCTAACGGGATGCGTTTTGATCATTCAATCATTTCAACTTGATGATAATATGTTGATTATTTCATATTGCTTAACAGTAAAAGCAGAGGCAAAAAATCCTTCAGTTCGATGCGCAGTTTTTCCAACGCGCGGTGTATCTGTGTTCGGACGGTATTGATGCTGATGTCCAGCGTTTGAGCGATTTCTTCATGTTTCATACAGTCCATCCGGCTCATGATGAATATTTTACGGCACTGTTCGGGAAGTTGTTCTATTGTATTTTGTAAAATGTCGTTGATTTCATTTTCGATGACGCCTGACAAGGGATAGTCTGTCTCATCTATACTTAATGGCTGGTGATGAATGAAAAATTCGCGGTATTTGTCCTCAATACGGATGTGTTTCAATGAGTTGAGACACTGGTGATACACGCTTTTGAAAAGGTACGATTTTAGCGAAGTATCAATCACTACGCTGTTCCGTTTTTCCCATAATTTCAGGAACACGTCGCTAACAGCATCTTCGGCAATACTTTGTTCCTTAGTGATGCTTAAAGCATAATTGTACAAAACAGGATAATAGATGTTGTATGTTTCCTCGAATAAACGTATGTTTCCACTGATTTTCAATACTCAATTTTCTTATATTTTTGCAAGCAAAGATAGTAATCATTTCCAATTTATCTAACTATTCGGATAATTCGGACTATTTTATCTACTACGACTTCTGCTGACTTCTCACGACAATTATTAGCCGTGCTTCCGAAAAAACGTCCGGTACGTCCGTGAGACCTTCCGCGGTAAGAGTAATAACCTTCATCCCATACAACTGCGACATTTACACCCCCTGACTTCGGGTAGTTATAGGACTTCGTTTTGTTTGGCAAACTCATCCGGTTAAGATATGTCTGATGTTATTCGTGTTCCTCAGTTCGGGACTTTGTCGTCGGCTTCCTTCAGATTCCACCTCGCATGGACACCCTTGCCGTTGGCAAATGGTTGCTAACTACCGAAGGAAGTTACAAATATTATCTGTGCAAATCCGCATCATCCGTATCATCCGCTTTCCATTTCCTGCATTTTCTAAAACACAAACCTCAATCTGAACCGCACGCCCCATTCCGGCACATCGGGATGGTCAAGATAATTCAAACGTTTGACAAGGTCAATACGCAGGAATTTGAACACATTATCAATCGCTACGCTGGCTTCCATGTAGGGTTCGCGATTGAGACGGTACATGGAAGGTACGCCGGTGTTGTAAAGCGGGAAACGCAACAGGTCGGAATTGTTTTCGGGACGGTTCTTTTCGCCGACATCGCCCCACAATGCCTTGAAGGTAACAAACTCGCGCCATTTCAGTTTCCGGATTAACGGCAACCGATTGAATATCCACCCATTGAAACAATACGATGCGTTGATTTGCGCATATTGGTCACTGACAAACTCCATGTAATTCATCATATTATAGGCTTCGTCCTGATAGGCGTAGTTTTGGTTCGCCTGATGAATGATGAGCAGCGGAAAGGGAACCGTACCCCATATTTTTCCGGCTTTGAGCCAGATGTCGGCAAAACCCAAACTCGAAAACCAACTTCGCTTGTCAATTCCTGCTTCTAAACGGTGAAAAGAGTAATCGCCTCCCCACACATCTTTTATACCATAATGATAATTAACCGTAAACACAGGATTGGTGTGATTGAGCGGAAACCGGTTGCGCTGTACCTGATAAAAACGTTCATTGGGCGCAAAACGCAACATTAATCCCAACTGCGTAGTGGTAACATCTTTAATATTCCCGTTTGCGTTGGCATACAACAATGCGCCTGCCGGATTTTCCTCACGTCGCGAAAATGAAGGTTTTATAGAAAAACCGCTGAGAAATTCACGTTCGTAATTCATGGTAAATGTGCGATGATATACCATCTGCTGCGAACGTCCGCGATGAAACGACGTCAGCAGACGGTCGGCGCTGCCAAACATGAAAAATTGCCCGGGCGTTTCTATATTGTCCTCGTAATAGATGCTCAGCAGATTGACCGGATACTCCCACGGATGTAATTTTCGTGGACGAAACGAATACATTGTTCCTAACTGATATTTAAACTTTTCATCCTTGAAACCATAAGCGCCGAAACCCTCGAAAAAGAGATGCTTGTTCAATCGCGTATTGGTTTTTCCGCTCATGCGAATACGTCCGCCTTCTATCTCGTTGAAACTGAAAAACGTTTCAACCGGACCCAAATCAAACTTTCCGGCGTCAATATATCCTGAAAAGATAATCCCTGCAACATTGAGGATACGATTGAACGTCTTGTCGTTTTTCATGTCGGTAATCATGTCGTACACACCCTGTTCCGAGCGCAAAAGAGGAACAGGACGATTATCCTCCCAGTATTGACCGGCACGCATGTCGTATCCCGGTAGCTTGTCCACTTTATGGATGCCAAAAAACGTGCTTTCGGGAATACGGTGATCGAACCTGTATTTTCCGTATATATTGGAACGTTTGCCCAGCATCATACTTTTTTTCTTTGTGAAACTGAAGTCAATGGTCGCTTCATCCAACATCAGACACCATGTGCCGTCAATTAGCGTATATTCCTGTATTAGCGAAAAATCGTTCACAAAATTGACGCTGTTGTTTTGCGTAAAAGCCAGTTCGACACGTTTGACGGCGTAATCGTCGTCATTGGTAATGTACAGATTGCCCCGAAAACCGAAATCCTGATCATTTCGCGGATAAACGGACAAATGAATACAGGATATACCTCTGATGTTTACGGTATCCAGAATGTGGTAACGATAGAAATTAGGCGCCAATGGAGCCATCGGGCTCATGTAATCATTTTCAAGCACGCTGATCTGATTGTCATAAATATTCGATTTTCCGACCAATCCATCCATAAATACACCGATGGTTTCCTGTTCTATAAAGTCATGAAAATTAGCCATTCGCGAAGCAATCAGAAATTCTTTTTCGGCTTTGGGCTGTTTGTTGAAATAATGTTCGGAAATGTTCTCGCGGAGAAATACCGGTAAGGACAAGCGTCCCGACACTTTTGACGTGTCAATATAATTGAGTAAAAACGGAAAACTCCGAAATAGCGGGTCATTTTTAATACTGTCGTTCAATTCGTTGATGGACAGTTGTATCTTCTCGTATCGTTCGTATTCATAAGTATTGTGCGTTTCAATACGGTTTTTGTCCTTGTTGGCAATAGCCTTACGGATAAGTTCCACAGCGGGATTGTCGCGGTTGCGGTATCGCGTGCGGCTACCGGCGATGACTACTTCTGCCATTTGGGTTGCCAAAGGTTTTAATTTCACATTCAGAATACCATTCTTCGCCTCTGATAAAGGCAGCGTTGCAGGTTCGTAACCCACAAACGAAAACAGAATATTTTCGCCCTTAACCGCGAAAGTTAATGTATATTTCCCGTCATCGTCGGTCATCGCGCCCACCCCAAGATTGACGGGCAAAAGTATGACATTGGTATAAGGCAGCGGCTCGCCCGTAACGGCGTCGGTTACAGTTCCCTGCACGCGAACCTGTTGCGCAAATAGATCGTTGTGCAAACCTGCCAAGAAGAGATTGCAAAAGATAATAAATAAAGGTATGCGAAATAAACAACTTTTAATTCTTTCTGACATCCCGTTAGGGATGTGTCTCTCGGTAGAAAATGACGAATAACCCGACACGCAGCATCCCGTTAGGGATGCATCCCTAACGGGATGCTGCACTTGCCGGGTGTTGCTTTGTCCTACCGAAAGATACATCCCTAACGGGATGCGGTTCAAAAGTTCAATCATATTAAAAAATGTTGTTTAAATCCCGTACTTATGGTATAAATCGTTCCTTAACCGATGCTCCGGTCATCAAGTCTAAACCTTCAATTTCCACATATTCCACATGTAACGAATTGGACATTTTGGTTTTAATGTAAATCTTTGTCAGGATGGAGGGTTTTTGATTGATCTCTATTTGGCAAAAATAATTCTGTTCATTCCGTTCGACAGTAATGATCCTGTTTTTCGCAGCATTTATTCCGATGACCATCGCTCCGTTCTGTTTTCCTGCCACCGTGTATCCGTATGCAAGTTTTTGCTGAATGTAACTTAATTCCCCATGTCGTCCCGGATGCTCCTCGCGGTTAATCCAGTAAACCGACAATGGATTTTTTTCATCAGGCTTACCGGATACATCCGTATTGAGGTCGTAACAAACTATATTTTTGTTTTTACTCCTTTCGATGTGAAACAGACGCTTTTCGGTGCGGTAAGTATCGTCATTATCGGGTGTGGTTGACCACGAAAGTCCTGACGAACAGCAAAAAAATGAAACAAAAAAAAGGAGAATGTATAAAACTTTATGCGTCATGGCTAATCAATAGGCATTTTTTTAAAACGCGACAAAGATAATGTTTTTTTTGAAAACTAAAAAAACAAAAAAAGTTTTTTGGTTTTTATAAATGTTGTATCCGCTGCGCAATAACCGGCGCAGCCTGTTCTCGGCACGGAGCAAAACTTGGAAAGTCGTTCATATCTATCAGATAGATGTTCTCGTTGGACGTGATAATGGCGTCGCCACCGTAAATTTCAATATTCAACACATCGGCAGCACGAGCGGCTATACTTTTCAACTCATTGATACGGATAGAATAATGCTCGGTTTTTCCGTTTATTGCTTCATTCCCGAATTTACTATGCTGATATTCTTCGGGATAAAAATGAAAAAAGAAATCGGTACCACGTACACCATAAAATTTCACTAAATCGCCAAAAATATGTTTGCAGAGCACGGCTGTTTCTATACCTCGACGAGCAAATTCTTCAAGAATGGTGCAACCTTCATCCGCATTTCGGGAAAAACTTACGTCTTCCCTGTGAATAGCATGAAAATCGCCGCGTTTTATCCAGCAAGGTATCAGGTTGAGGAAATTTGCAACATCTGGCTCTCTCGTGTTCACTGTGATATTATCGGGTGCGGGGATGCCGCCTTCATTGAGCAATCGAGTCATGTTGTTGCGGTAACAGTTTTCGATGCCATATCCTGAATTGATCACCCGTGCGCCGCCATCTTCCAATGTTTGCAACATCCGCACAACTTGCTGCTCGCGAGCCATCGTGAATATATACTGTTCGCTGATGCCTCTTAAACAATCTTCTTCACTGTATTCATTCACTTGATGACCCATTTCCCTCAAATGGTCAGTTACCAGATCAAACACGGTACGGTCGTTCCCGATATGATTGGGCGAAAACCTGTAACTTCTTGATACACCTGCAAATAACATCTTCATGAGTTTTTTGAGCGTGCAAAATTACTAATCTTCATCTTAAAAAAACTAAAAAAACAAAAAAAGTTTTTACGGTAGTTAAAAATGATTATTTTTGCAGCGTAAATAATAAATCAAATCTTAATCATAAAACATAGATAAAATGGACAAAATCAGAATTTCTATTATCGGAGTGGGAAATTGCGCAAGTTCTTTAATACAGGGGCTGTATTATTATGAAAAAAACAGTTCCACGAAACCTATTGGCGTCATGCATAAAAAAATAGGTAAATACGACGTTAGTGATATTGACGTGGTTGCAGCATTTGATGTGGATAAACGAAAAGTTGGATTAGACGTGAGTGAGGCTATTTTTGCCAAACCCAACTGCACAAAGATATTTGAGCCAAATGTTCCAAATATGGGTATAAAAGTATTAATGGGTAAAGTTCTCGACGGAGTCTCCGAACAAATGGCTGAATATCCGGACAAAGACAAAACCTTCGTCCTTTCGGACAGCAAAGAGCCTACGGAAGATGAAATCGTGGAAATTTTAAAAAACACAAAAACTGATGTATTAGTCAATTATCTCCCTGTTGGTTCGGAAAAGGCAACAAAATTTTATGCGACCTGCGCCTTAAATGCGGGAGTTGCATTTGTCAACAACATACCGGTTTTTATAGCATCCGATCCTGTTTGGGAACAAAAGTTTAAAGAGAAAAATCTTCCTATCATTGGCGATGATATTAAAGCACAGGTAGGGGCGACCATCGTTCATCGGGTATTGTCTGATTTATTTAAAAAAAGAGGCTGTTCATTAGACAGAACTTATCAGTTAAATTTCGCAGGAAATACGGATTTTCTGAATATGAAGATCGGTCAAGACAGATTGGTTTCCAAAAAGATATCAAAAACAGAGGCGGTTCAATCGGTTGTTCCTCAACGAATGTCTCCCGATGATATTCATGTGGGTCCCAGTGATTTTATTGCATGGAAAAAAGACAATAAAATCTGCAATATCGTGATGGAAGGCAAAATGTTTGGCGATGTGCCATTTGATTTGGAATTGAAACTATCAGTCGAAGACTCGCCAAATTCAGGCGGTGTAGCCATTGACGCTATTCGACTTGTAAAATTAGCCCTTGACAGAAAAATAGGTGGCGCCTTATTTGATGCATCTTCTTATTTATGCAAACATCCGCCAATTCAATACACTGATGATGAGGCATTTCGGTTAGTCGAAAAGTTCATCAATGACCATCAATAAAGAAAAAGGTAGACCAAAAATGAAAATCGTTTTTCTCTCAAAAACCTTATTTTTTCAAAGACAACCTTAGTAGAAAAAAATCAACACCCTATATTAGTTCATAGCTGCTGATTTGCACCGGCGCCTGCAAAACAGGTAATATCCGTTCAACTAAAATACCGTTACGGTTGTCGTATTCGTAGCCGAATGTAGCGCGGATACCCATCAAAATAAACTGAACGGCGCGGTCGAGGGCTATGGGGAGGCTGTCGCCCTGCATCAGCGAACCGGTGATGACGCTGGTAAATGTGTCGCCCGTGCCGGGATAGTGCGCAGGAAAATAGAGACATGATACTTTCCAGAAATGTTTGCTGCGTTTGTCGTAAGCCACTACCGACGTGGTTTTTGCCGATTGATCTTCGGGAACGCCCGTTACAATTACGATTTCTGGACCTCGTTCCGCCAGCATCACCAAATATTCCTTCAATTCGTCCACCGGAGCTAATTCGCGGTAAGGCTTTTCGAGCAACAAAAACAGTTCCGTAAGGTTTGGCGTGATCACTATCGCTTTGCGTATCAGTTCGCGCATTTCGGAAACCATCTCATCGCCCAGCGAAGCGTACAGTTTGCCGTTATCGCCCAGCACAGGATCAATCACTACCAATTGTCCGTTTCCGGCAAATTCGTCAATCAGGTTGGCAACAATGAACGCTTGTTTTGGCGAACCGAGATAACCGCTGTAAATAGCATCGAATTGAAGCCCAAGTTGTTTCCAATGATTGACGAAATGAGGCATCTGTTCGGTAAGATCAAAAAAAGTAAAATCGGGATATTGCGTATGCGACGACAATACCGCTGTGGGTAAAGGGCATACCTGTATGCCCATTGCCGAAAGAATAGGAATAACTACCGTCAGGGATACGCGACCGCATCCCGACAAATCGTGTACAGCCGCAATCTTTTTAGTTGGATGGTTCATGTTTGTATGTTATGGTCTTTCGCGCATTTCCGGCATTTCCGGACGCCTGTCGCGCATTCTTTGCAACAAATAGGTGCGAAAACCCATTTCGGCTACATACAAATTCATCACTTTCCTTGCCGACAATACTTTCCTGAATTTGGCGTCGTACTCTGCCGGTAACGCCATTTCCTGTTGCTGAATGTCTACCATCCGGTTGAGTTGTTCGTCTATTTGCTTATCGTTCAATTTGTCTGCATCCTTCGTGAATTTTTGCATGATCGCTGCCCGTTCTTCAAATAGAGCCGTTCGTTTGTTGTCCATCTCGTTGTATATGGGCCAGAAAAGTTGCGCTTCGGCGGCAGTCAAACCAATCTTTTCGGTAAAGTACGCAATACGTTCTACCTGAACCTGTTCTCCGGCAATTCTGACTTGAGTAAAGGTACGTCTTTCAGGTCGTGCATTTTCTTGGGCTTCCATCTGAAAAAAGATGAAAAAACAAAAGATAAAACTAAAAAATATTTTAGACATGGTTATTTGCTTTTGTGTGAAATCGTTATGAATTTTAAGGTGTATACAATGGTTCGTTATTTAAGGAGTGGACAATAGCCGCAAGGCTGATATTGTCGCGTTCGAAGAATTGGATGATTGCCTCGTCTTCTTCGGAATATTCGGTTTCGTCTGTTAAAAAAATTTCAGGTATCTGTACATCTAATGCTTCAGCCAGCAATGTAGCCCCATCTGTTGCATAAAACCACCGGTAGAAATCTTCGTCAATAACCGTTTCGGCAACGAAAGACTGTTTGCTCGTGTATACCACGTACAACGATGCGCCTGCAAACATAAACAGAACACAGGCGGCTGCGGCAACCAACGCCCGCCGGTAGGGATGCATCCTGACGATGCGTCCTTGTTCCTTCGAGCGGATTTCTTCGATTTCTATCCGGCTCATGATACGTTCTTGCAGGATATCAAAATACCCGTCAGGAACCGTAAACGGATTGGCATTGTTAAAAATTTCTTTTTTCATGTTCATTTTAACGATCATCTTTCAATTCAAACCAGTCTTTTATCTTTTTCACAGCGTGATGGTACGATGCTTTCAGCGCGCCAACCGATGTTCCGAGTATTTCGGACATGTTCTCGTAGGGCATCTCATCGAAATACTTCATGTTGAACACAATCCTTTGTTTTTCGGGAAGGGTTAAAATTGCTTTTTGCAACTCCAACTGTAACTCATCGCCCGAAAAGTATTCATCGTGATGCAACGATTGCGACAACAAATATTCGGCGTCTTCAAGCGGCATCATTTGTCGGTTGCGCTTCTGGTTCAGAAAAGTGATCGCTTCGTTGGTTGCGATACGGTACAGCCAAGTGTACAGTTTCGCTTCGCCTCTGAAGGTTTCCAATCCATTCCACGCTTTCACGAACGTGTTCTGCAACACGTCATCCGCGTCTTCGTGTACAATCACCATCTTGCGGATGTGCCAGTAAAGGCGCTCTTTGTATCGAACCACCATCGCGCTGAAAGCATCGTTACGGCTACTCTCATCACGAAATCGTGCCAGCAATTCATCGTCGCTATATTCGCTCATTCAATTTGTCCTCTTTTTTTTGCAAAAGAAAACATTTTTTAACATTTGACACGATTTTTATCAAAAAGTTTAAAAAGGATAGATGAAAAAGTTGGCTCAATCTCATGAAAAATGATTTACGAACTATCAACCGAACCTTATTAGACTTGTCTCAATGCCATCATGTCCTTGTGATATTTTGAAGTTTATCCATTGTATGCGATAGGAAATTTAAAAAGAAAATATCAACATTTAAAAAAATATTTTATCAATTACAATTTTTTTTCGTATATTTGCAAAAAAATTCAGCATGAAGATCACCAATATCATATCCGTCATTTTATTGTCCGTCTACAGTGTAGCGACTTTTTCGGGTATTGGTATCTATAATTGCAATTGCACTCATTCTCAAAGAATTGTTTTCATGTTCGTTCAGCCTTCGTGCCAATGTGAAACCTCCACCGAAAGATGTTGCTCACACAACCACCATCAACATTCCGACGAACACCCTAACAGAAATCATATAATAGATGATGAAGATTGTTGTTCGTTGATATCTCAACAAATTGATATTGACCAATTAACTGTTGCTCATCACTATGATATTCAGGCAAAAGTTTTGTCGCTGTTTTTTTCTCCCTTTTTATGGATTGAAAACTTCGCAACAGGCGTCAATGAATGTTTTGCTGTCTTCAAAAATCACTCGCCTCCTGCTTTAATAAAAATACCGCTCATTTATTTGCAAGGTCAATTACGGTTGTGATTTTTTTTACCCACGCAATTTACGCGAATGATCACTATT
>JGI24705J35276_12237441_pt1 | contig 11150 bp, 14 predicted proteins | sample TergutNt197P4_FD_35276 | JGI IMG/M metagenome (IMG submission 35276)
GAGGATTTTCCGACGAACTGAAGCAGCTTCGCACGCAGTTGCTTGATTTTACGTCGCTGATAGAACTGGAACTTGACTTTGCAGAAGAAGAAGTCGAATTTGCCGACCGCACACAACTGTTGACATTAGCCGAAAGCATACACCGGAAGGTTTCCTGCCTGACCGATTCTTTTAATGTTGGCAATGTCATCAAAAACGGCATCCCCGTAGCCATTATCGGCAAACCGAATACAGGTAAATCAACCTTACTCAATGCATTACTGAATGAAGATCGCGCCATTGTTTCCGATATACCCGGCACAACCCGCGATACCATCGAAGAAACCTTAACCATCGGAGGACAGTTATTTCGATTTATCGACACCGCCGGAATCCGCCAACATACCAACGACCGCATTGAGGCGCTGGGCATACAACGTACCTTTGAAAAAGCAGAGAAAGCGGCAATCATCCTTTATCTGTTTGATTTGACAGTCGAGGATGATCCGAATGATCTGACTGCAACCTGCCAATGGCTGCAAAAATTTCAAAAACCTTTCCTGATAATCGGAACAAAAAATGATATAGCACACCGAAGCCCGATTCAAATATCCGACAATGTATGGCCAATCCATATCTCATGCAAAGACCCTGCCGATATTGAGCAGATAAAAAGTACCATTCTTGATTTTATTCAGTTTCCGTCATGCAAAGCAAACGATGTGATTGTCACCAACATCCGCCATTACGAAGCCCTTAGTAAAGCCTTGTCGGCCATCAAAAACGTTATTGAAAGTCTGCAAAACAACCTGTCCGGCGACTTCCTGTCCCAAGACATCCGCGAATGTACCCATTACCTTGGCGAAATTACCGGCGAAATCACCTCAGATGATATTCTCGGCAATATTTTTTCAAAATTCTGTATCGGAAAGTGAAGCCTGATTTTTGACAAGAAAACAACGGCAAAAAAGAGCCTGAAAAAAGACACTAAAACACGTTATTTATAGCGATTTGAAAGAAAGAGGATATTTGGCAAATATTTTCTTTCTTTTCCTTTGTTTATTCTTTTTTTGTTGTATTTTTGTGCCTGGTTTGTGTCTCGTCAATATACGAGAAACAAAAATGACTAATATTTAACGGAAAAATATGGTTATAAAACATTATGTATAAATGAATTAACAGGCAAAAAAACGAGAAACAAAAATGACAAAGGATATGGCAGCAAAGAAAAACGACAAAAAAAGGGTACAAAAAGAGCCGGTAAGGTTAAGAGAAAAGGCATTAGCCGATGGGAATAAGAGTTTGTTTTTGGATATTTATAGAGATGGAAAGCGCGAGTATGAATATTTGAGATTATATTTAGTTCCGGCAAAAACGCCAATCGACAAAGAACAAAACCGCCAAACACTGGCGACAGCACAAGCCATAAAAGCCAAACGACAAATAGAGTTGCAAAACGGCGAGTATGGATTTGTAAGTCAGTTCAAAATGGATGCTTCATTTCTTGCTTATTACAGAAAGATGTGTGAAGAAAGGCAGGGCAACCCTGAAAGTCGCGGCAATTGGGGCAATTGGTACAGTTGCCTGAAACACCTTGAAAGGTATTGCACCGACAAAACCACATTTAAGGACGTTACTACCGACTGGATAGACGGCTTTAAGGATTATTTGGATAACGCTGCCAAAGATGCCTACAAGAGAAGAAACAACGATTTGGCAGAGGCTAAACCGCTATCCCAAAATTCCAAAGTGTCCTATTTTAATAAATTGAGAGCGTGTATTAACAAAGCGTTTGAGGATAGAATAATACCGACCAACCCGCTACGTGGCGTTTCAGGCTTTAAGGTTGAAGAAACGGAAAGAACCTACCTTACCTTTGATGAGGTTAAGAAAATGGCTAAAACGGACTGTAAATACCCTGTATTAAAGCGTGCGTTTCTGTTTAGTTGTTTGACAGGGATCAGGAAAAGCGATATAGAAAAAATGACTTGGGGGGAAGTGCAAAAGATGGGCGAACAGACAAGAATCGTATTCAAACAGAAAAAAACAGGCGGACAGGAGTATTTGGATATAAACGAGCAGGCAGGCGTATATTTGGGAGAAAGAAGAAAAAACACAGACCGGGTATTTGCCGGATTTAATTACAATTCCCAAACGTTGTTAGAGTTGAGGCGTTGGGCGATGCTGTCAGGTATTACAAAGGATTTGACATTTCACGCGGGGCGGCACACATTTGCCGTTATCATGTTGGATTTAGGAGCTGAAATATACACAGTATCAAAACTGTTAGGACACAAGGAGCTGTCTACAACACAGATTTATGCCAAAATATTGGACAAAAAGAAACAGGAAGCGGTAAACCTTATTCCGAGTATTAATGAGTAAAATGATTGTAGGTAAATTGGATGGTTTAACAGATTAAAAAAATGCAGCATGTTAGACGCTTGGATAAACAAAGATGATATATTACGGATACTTTCTAAAAGTGAAACCGTAGATAATTGTATTGAAAGGATAAGTTTTATACAATCGTTAGAAAGGTTGAACGGAACAAAAAAGCCACGAACTAAATATTCAATCTATTTTGCAATACAAAACATTGAAAAATATATTAACGATGTAAGTAAACACCCAAACAACAGATACATGTTTAAAAAACTAAAGATAATGATTGAAAAATACGGAGATAGAATTTGGTATAAATGGCACAATGTTATGGAATCAACTTTACCAAAAAAACACAATTTCAAAAATTATGATGAATGTATGAATGAAATGATACCAAAAAAGTATTTTTATCCTTTGATTAAATTGTCTAAAAGAACAATTGCAAGATGGACACGTGAGGGGATTATAAAAAAACATAGAATATCAGTTAATGGATTACATTTTGAATATTATATTATATCAGAAATATTAAATAGTTTAAAAGCAATAAAATCAGGGAATTAAAAACGAATTGACCAAAAACACACCTTACTTTGCCGTAAAATTGCAGCATTAGTACGATAAATGGACAATTTGCAGAAAAACAGCGTATTAGTCGCTGTTCTTATTATTCCTTTATTTACCTTTGCAGTGGTTTTTGAAGCGGGGGAGTGTAAGCCGCCGTTACATAAACCAAAGGCACGGTTGGGAATGTCTTACACCTACCCCCTGCCGGCCATAATCCATAAAACAATAGAATTATGGAGCAATCGGATATTAAAAACGAATTGCAGCAAATAAAGCAGTACACGCTACTGGCTGCAAAAAAAGTATTGACAGTTCCCGACTGTGCGATGCTGACAGGGTTAAGTAAATCACGCATTTACAAAAAGATTTGTGCAAAGGAAATACCGTATTACAAGGCAAACGGTTGTAAAAATGTTTTCTTTGACAGAGACGAGTTAAACGCATGGATGTTACAGCATCGCGTTGGAACAGCAGAGGAGTTGAAAACAGAGGTGGCAACCCGTATTGTAACCGGAAAGGTTGCCAAAACGGCAATCGGTAACAGAAGGGGGTAGCGGTATGAGCAATTACATTTATTTAAAACTGGAACAATTGCCAAAAGAGGAAAAAGCAAGGAACGGAATAAAAGTGGATGCAAAAATACCGAGACTGGACGTAACGGCACAATCAGGATATTACGCACCTATGGAAGCAGTAAAAAACAAAAAGGGAATGATTTATTTTAACCTCATCGAAACGGACGGAGTTATAAAAAGCACAGACTTGCGGCGATCTGACGTATGGCTTCAATGCAGTTTTGGGAACTTCAGCAGTATTTACATGCTGGATTTTGATACTGAAAATATAGTAGCTTATGGCAATCCGGCAGATGCAAAATATTTCAAACCAAAACGGATAAAAAACACAAACGGCACAGTCAAACAGGTAGAACGTCCTAATCCGTTTTATGAATATCGCAACGATGGATTTCTGTTTATTGCAAAACCGGATTTTTCAATACTTGAAATTATTATCGCGACAAATGGGCGGTACTCTATTCAAAGCATGGCCAAACAATATGCAGATGGAAAATTTGATGACGTTTTGGCAGCATTAAGAGGGTCGGCAAAACCGATATTTCAGTACTGAGAAAAAAAAGCAATTTACCTTTACAAGTATGTCGTAAATGTTTCCAAAAATAGAAACAAGCAGTAAAAATAATATTATGTTTGATACAATAGATCTTTGGTTGGACAGGGTCAATATGTCAGGTGTCAATCCATTTGACATATTACCCTATTTGACGGAAAAAACGGAGTTGCAAAATGAGCGCGGATACAGTTGTATTGGTAAATGTTTGAATTATGCTGTATTTGTATATGAGCGAGGCATCCGGTTAAAAGGCAGTTTGGCAAAGTCGTTTTTTGAATGTGGGAATGTGGGTACATTAACGAGACGTGCAACGCAGAGCGCGATAGAGAAGATAAGCGATTGTTTGCACACCGACATAAGAAGCGCAAAGGTTACACGATTGGATGTTTCCACTATTATACCAACCAAGCGTACGCCGCGTGAATATTACCAATTTTTGGGAACAAAACCACATTTTGAAAGGTTTCAATCCACTCCTGACACGCTATATTACAACAACCACCAACGACAAATAATATTTTATGACAAAGGGATAGAGGCGCGTAAAAGAGGGATGGCAGTACATGAATCATTGCAGGACGCTAACATTTTCAGGTATGAATTAAGGATATTGAATCGCGTAAACAAGCAGTTAAAAGCGGATGTAACGGCACAGACATTATACAATGAGGTTTTTTATCAGTCAATAGTACGGCGTTGGCATGATGAATTTATAGACATACAGAAATTAAAGAATAGAAATTTTATGATAGATGATATAGCAACGCTAAAAGTAGCAAAAGAGACTTTGTTTACTCACTTGTTGCAGCAATCGGGACAAGGTGTAATTGATGAGTTTGTGAATGAATTAAAAGCACAAAAGAAATTTAACAGTAGGTCAGACTATACAAAGTTAAAATCCGACTTAAACAAAATGCTTGTTGCCAAAAATGGAAACAAAAACGACTTGATGCAGGAACTTGAAATAGCTGTTTACAACGTGGCAAAATATGCAAGATAGGGTGTTGCCAAAAATGGAAACATTTACACGGCGTTGAAAATATACTTATATTACAAGTAGGCATATTATTAATAAAAATCAAAAGAATGGAAGCAAAAATAAAAAAACTGACAGCAAAAGAAGAGAGATTTTGCCAAGAATACGTTTTGTCGCTAAACGCCACAAAAGCTGCTGTAAATGCGGGATATAGTGAAAAAACGGCATATTCTTCAGGTGGTAGATTGTTGAGAAATGTTGAGATTCAAGAACGCATTAAGCATCTAAAAGATAATATCGCTGAAACGGCAGAAATATCGGCATTGCGGGTAATAAGGGAGCTTGAAAAAATAGCGTTTTCTTCGATTGCTAATCTTCACAATACATGGTTGGAGAGAACGGAGTTTGAAAGGCTTACGGACGACCAAAAGGCGTGTATCAAAAATATTTCAACAAAGATTGTGAAAAGGAATATGGGCACGAATGATGAGCCTGATATTGTAGATGTGGAATATGTGAAAATCGAGTTGTACGATAAGCTGAAAAGCATTGACCTTATAAATGATATGCTTGGATTCAATGCGCCGGTAAGAAACGAGCTAACAGGAAAGGACGGGAAAGACCTGTTTGCTGAATTGTCTGATGACGAATTAGACACACGTATTGCTGAAATTGAAAGAAAACTTGGTAAGTGATGCAAATAGACAAGAATACATACATGGCTGCGATTCATGAGCGATTGATTAGGGAAAGCCGCACGCACTTGCTGCAATTCACTTATTCAACGATGCCAACTTTCAGGCCGGAAGATTTCCATAAACGTTATTATTCCATACTAACCGATTTTGCACATGGGAAAATCAATAAGCTGATGGTATTTATGCCTCCGCAACATGGAAAGAGCGAGGGCAGCACAAGGCGGTTACCGGCGTTCATACTGGGATTAAATCCTGATACAAAAACAGTGATTGTATCATACAGCGCAACAAAGGCGCGTAAATTCAACAGAGAAATACAGCGTGTTATTGATACGGAAGAGTACAGGACTATATTTCCTGATACGCACCTGAATGAAAGCAACGTTACGACTGTTGCCGGCGCATGGTTACGAAATGCTGACGAATGCGAGATTGTCGGGCGGCGCGGCGGTTTCAAAACGGTTGGCGTTGGCGGTGCTTTGACTGGCGATCCGGCGGACGTACTGATTATGGATGATATTTACAAGGATGCTAAAACGGCTTGGTCGCCGGTGGTGCGTGAATCTATTGCAGACTGGTATGATACGGTAGCGGAAACACGTTTGCACAACGACAGCAAGCAACTGATTGTATTTACAAGATGGCATGAGGATGATTTGGCTGGTACGCTGTTGAGGCAGCAAGGCGTTTATGATGCGGAAGAAAACCCTGACGGATGGGTTGTTGTAGTATATCGGGCGATTAAAGAGGGTGCACCGACTGAATACGACACAAGGAATGATGGCGAGGCTCTTTGGCCGGGCAGACATTCGCTTGAAAAGTTACAGGCTATCAGGGCGAAGAATCCGCATGTATTTAACTTGCTGTATCAGCAAGACCCCAAACCAAGCGAAGGACTTATGTACGATATGGGGTTTAAGGAATATGATATGATGCCTGCTTTCAGGAATTGCATCAGAAAGGCATACGTGGATACGGCGGATACAGGTAAAGACTATTTGTGTGCGATAGTTTATGACGATACGGAAACAGGCAACTATGTCATTGACGTGATGTACACGCAGAGGCCGATGGAATATACAGAGCCTGCGCTTGCAAGGATGCTTACAAAGCATGGAGTGCGTGAATGTGTCGTTGAATCGAACAATGGGGGGCGTGGTTTTGCTCGTGTGGTTGAAAATCAGTGTCGTTTGATGAAGAACTATAAAACGTCTTTCAGATGGTTTCATCAAACAGTAAACAAGGATGTGCGTATATTTTCACATTCGGCTGCGGTGCAAAATTTGACGTTTATGCCTGCGGGATGGATCAGGTTGTTTCCCGAATTTGCTACGGCTGTTTTGGGTTATTTGAAGGTTGGAACGAATGCACACGATGACGCTTGTGATGCGATTACAGGAGCCGTAGAGCAGCGTGATTACGGGTATGTGAGTGATGAACAGTTGATGAGGGATTTTTTTTGATAAAACAACAACTAATTAACAAAGATATGAAAATACGAATTGACAAAGAAACGGAAAAATTATTACAGGAAGCCCTGAAATGTGGCATTCTTGACACGCTGAAAATACCGGCACTATACTCAAAGAGGCAACTGAATTTTTTTTATGACCTTATGGTTGAATCAAGTAAAGAGGAGGACAACGACAATGAAACGACGAAATCTACCAAACGCACGTAAGGCATACAAAGAACTTAACAGTCGAACAGAGCAGTATGTTTCACTTATTGACGGAGTATTCGACACTTACAACAAAGAAGCTGCCGCTATTGCTCTGAGAACGTCATACGACGGCAACAAGCCGTTTTCTTTCTCTGACTATCCAGAAACAAAGGCCGCAGTCAAAAAGCTAAGAAATGCGTTTTATGTGGCTATGGGGGCAATATTGGTAAAATCCATTACAGCCGAATGGAACAACTCTAATAAGTTCAATGATGACCTTGTTAAGTCTGCTTTGATGTATTACGGAGTAAATGCAGCGGATAAAGCGTATCAAAAGTACTTCAACTACAACAATGCTGCTCTCAAAGCATTCATAAACAGGAAAGATAAAGGGCTGAATCTGTCGGCTAAGATATGGAATCAATCAGGCGACTATTTGAGAGAGCTTGAATATGCAATTTCTGCCGGAATTGAAAATGGATTAAGTGCTGCTCAGATTGCAGGCAGAATTAAAAAGTATCTGAATGAGCCTGATAAACTATTCAGGCGTGTACGTGATAAATACGGCGTCTTGCAATTGTCAAAGGCGGCACGTGCCTACCATCCAGGACAGGGCGTTTACCGCTCAAGCTATAAAAATGCCTTGCGTCTTGCCAGAACAGAGATAAACATTGCCTATCGCACAGCCGACAACGAACGATGGCAGCAACTTGATTTTGTCGTAGGCTTTGAAATCAAACGTTCAGGCCGCCACTACGACTGTCCTGTGTGTGAATCTCTCGCAGGCAAATACCCTAAATATTTTCTATTTGTCGGCTGGCATCCCAACTGCAGATGCTACCAAATCTCTATCCTCAATACCGAAGAAGAGTTTTGGAACGACAGCGAAACAAGCGTGAACGAAGTTAAGGACGTGCCCGACAACTTCAAAAAATGGGTTGCCGACAATGCCGACCGCATCAAAGAAGCCGAACAGCGCGGCACGCTGCCGTATTTTATGAAAGATAACGGTGATTTTTGGAAGATGAATTAAAGTGATTGTGTTTTTTTAAAATATTTTATAACCGCCGTGTAAAAGCGGCACAAAATTAATTAATTATGGATTTAAGTAAATTAAGAGCGAGAGAAGCTCGCAAGGCAGAAAATGACAGGTATCTGGAAATTCTACGGGGTGAACTGCGTAAGGCAAAATTGGATGTGAAAGAGTATGAGATGTACTTGATTGAAAATTATGGCGATGTAACGCCTGTTTTAGACGCTGGCCGACAGTATTATTACAATTTGGACAGCGTAAAATTGCATGAATTGAGGCGCAAGGTGGATGAAATAAAAGCAAAGATGTATCCACTTGAAAACTACATTGACGAGGACGATGTTAGCGAAATAGCCAGCCGTGCAGTTTTGATGTAGTTGGTGAATTTGTCTTACTTGGGGGGTTGGCTTGCCACCAACCCTCTTTTTTTGATACCGACGTAACATTGATGCAAAAGAATAGATATGACAGCACAAGAAATATTTGAAGCAATACGCAGCGCAACAGGTATAACACAGGAGCAGATAACAGGCAGAAGCCGTAAAAAAGAACTTGTGTATGCACATATGCTTTTTGTGTACTATCTGAATCATTCGGTTTTGAAATCACGTATCAAAAGGAAAAACATCATTATTGGTCGCTTGATAGGTCGTGACCGTAACACAGTACGTCATATTGCAGACAAGGCAATCATTGAATTGAAGTACAACAAAGTGTACAAACGTCAATTTGATGCTGTTAATGAATGTTTGATGCAGGAAAGCGACAGCGGTTAAAACTTTACATTTCGATTATTATTCACTATCCGGCTGCCTGTATTGCGGAGAGGTAAAACCTACTCTAATGCGTGAATCGTCGGTTATAAATCCCTTGTGTTTAACTTGTAACTCTGCCAGTGATTCATTGAGAAGTTCAAGTTGCATCCTTGTGTCTTCGTTTATGTCGTTTTGGTCAGTAAAAACGTTTTCAATGTATTCCTTCAATTCCAGGACTTCATTTTGAAGCTCCTTTACTTCATTGATAGGTGGATTAAGTATGAGTTGACGCATCGCCACAAAAGCACGCATAATGATGCGATTTGCCTTAATTGCTGTATCTGAATTTAATACACTGCTAAGCATTGCCACGCCTAATTCCGTGAATGCAAAAGGCGGGTAGCGAAACCACGACTTTTCTAAGATGCCATTTTGGCATCTTATATTGTCTTTCAGCTCATTAGATTCTCGTATTGATAACGTAAACATAAAATCATCGCCCTCAAAACGTTCAATATTACGTCTTACCTGCCGTTTTAATTGGGATGTTTCTATTCCGTACATCTCGGCTAAATCAAAGTCTAACATCACTTTGTAGCCTCTTATCTCGTATATCTTATTTTGTATCGGTTGCAGTTCCATAATGCTTTTTTGTATTTCACACTGCAAAGAAACAAAAAAAATCGCATCATCGCTTGTATATCAAAAAAAGGTGTATCTTTGCCGGTGACTAAGTATATTTTTGGGCAGGTTGCCCGATTAAAGGGCTTTTTTTATGCCTGTTGTTTTGTGGTAAAAGAATTTTGTAACGTGTACCCCTGTGTATCGGTTGTAATGGCCGATACAAGTTTATCCAAAAAAGATACTTAGTCAGCAGGACAGGCACGTTATTTTAATTAAAAACAATTTATTATGACTGAGTATCAAGAAAGCCATGAGGCGGCTATAAACCCTCAAAGAGAGAGAGCGGTACAAGTGGTATCGGAGAGAGTAACAGATTCAATTAGCAGTTTCCCTGATGATGCAATCAGGCGGGCATTGTCAGCAAGTCACATTGAATACGAAAGCCCTTTGCATAGATTGATTCAATTATTCCGTGTTTTAAAAATCTATCTTTACGGCAATGACTTTATCGGAGCAGAGTGTGTAGAGGACATAGACACATTAATGAATCACATGGAGTTTTATTTGTGCCTTATCAAAGAATCCGTTGGATACAAAGATTAAATGCCATGAGAACAGTAAACGGAATTGTTTATGAAAGTGGTTAGGGCTTGCCGTGACTACATGCGGGCAAAGATGAGCAAAGAGGCCGAACAGGCATTTTATGAAAAACTTTGTATTGTGCGCGATGCTATAAAATAAAAATGCTTGTTTTTGAGAAGCAATAATCACAGCAAAAGCCATAGCGTGAAAGCCCGCCTAAAACACCAAAATTTGATAAAAAAGATGGTTTTTTGTCATTTTTGTGACTGGTTTGTGACTCGTCACCTTTTTGATGTGTGTTATTAATTTATATTTCAGCCTTTTAAGTGCATTTCTTCACATTCTGTATCGGAAAATAACCCAAAAAACAACAACAACCCAACAACAAGCATATCCCTATATATCAGCAAAATAAATATTTTTTATTGATATTTTTTTATCAATGTCCAAAATCACTAATACAATCAGTACTCACAAAGAGTACTAACATGCCTACCAAAACCGCATCGTCAAAATCTCTCTATGTGATAATTTGAATGTCACTGAACCTTTCAGCAAAATTATTTGAACCTTAGAGAAAACCTGTCATTTCGGTTACATGCTTATTTTTGCGCCTTCTTTAGAACGTAAAATATGATATAGACAAGATTTTTATTATTATTAATTCTGATTATAAGCATGGTAAGTAACATTCAATCGCAGGCGCAAACGACGCCATCGGATAAAAAAATCCTAATCGTTTACTATTCCCTTC